>Ga0172371_10012233_pt1 | contig 11330 bp, 12 predicted proteins | sample Lak12m_FD_114543 | JGI IMG/M metagenome (GOLD analysis project Ga0172371, IMG submission 114543) | Freshwater microbial communities from Kabuno Bay, South-Kivu, Congo - kab_022012_12m | ecosystem: Environmental > Aquatic > Freshwater > Lake | place: Democratic Republic of the Congo: South-Kivu...
ACAACGGTCTTGCCGGTGATGAGGACGCGCGACCCGTCGCGGAGGGTAGCCTGGTCGCCCGCGAAATCGCCCACGCGGATCTTGGGACCGCACAGGTCGCAGAGAATCGACACGATCCGGCCGGACTGGGCGGCGACGCGGCGGATCCGCTGCATCAGGCGGACGTGTTCATCGGGCTTTCCGTGCGAGAAGTTGACACGTGCGACGTCGAGCCCGGCCTTGATGACGGCCTTGAGCATGGCGGGTGAAGAGGACGCGGGTCCTATCGTGCCGACGATGCGTGTCCTGCGGAAATAGAGTTTGGCGGCGCAGGCCCACGGTGCGGTTTGTGCCGCGAGGAAGTCGTCAACCTGTTCTCGTGGTTTATGCGCTTTCATAGCAGGTCTCCTCAGTATGAGGGTCACCGTGACGCTGTCCGTCAGGGCGGACTCTAGTCGAACACCAGGCCGAATGCAAACTTGCCGCGCAGATGAAACCTATGGGTGATCGGATCCATATTCTGGCCCCTGGTCCCTGAACACCGAACCCTGACCCCATCCTCCTGCCTCCCACCTCTGCCTTTTCCCATTGCGCCGGCCATTTCGCCGCCATAGCCTGACAGTAGTTGGGTATGCGCATGGCTGAGAAGGACAACATTACACTTACTGACCGCTGGCGGAAAGAAGAACGCCGGAAGCTTGAGAGTCGTCTGGTCAGATGGGGCACCGGCGTGCCACTGATCTTTCTCTCCATGCCCTTGCTTGCCATATGGGGTCTCCCGGCGTTGGGGCCGTTCTTCATACTTCTCGGTGTTATCCTGATCTCGCCGGATGTGGCCGGCTATTTCTCGCGCTGGGGCGGGAGTCTTGTCTGGCGGCACCAGGAGGGAGAACATGTTCCGTTGTACAGCATCGCCGAATCGCTGGTGGCAAAGGGCAAGTACGTTGAGGCCGAGGAAGAGTACGAGAAGATCATCCAGGAATTCCCCAACGAGGTCAAACCGCATGTCGATTTGATCAACGTGGCAGTCCACTGGATGAAGAACGCGGAGCTGGGAGAGCAACTATACAAGAGGGGAATGACGCTTCTCAAGGACCCGGCCGGGCAGAAACTGCTTACCGACGCATGGAGCCGGATACGCTCACGGCTCAAGTCGCAAGAGGAGTCTGCCCCAGCGCCAATCGGCACGGAGAAGATCGAAGAGGCAAAGAAACGTGTGGAAGAGGAACGCAAGCAACGCTGGCGGTAGGTCTGAGGCCGACGGGACATGTGCAGTAAACTCGATGGGCAGGTGCGTCGTCCCTACCTATTCTTCGAACCGTACAGGGTTTCCGGATGGTAGGGTCAAGGCGCCTGCCCTGCGAAGTCCCGAGCGCTGCGGCTCGGGACGAAGCACGGGCCGCCTTGACCTTCTGCCGTTGCGACGAAAGATCGGTAACCATAGCCTGAGGACATGGAAGTGAGTGAGTGATGGACATCTCCCCCGATATGATATTTGTCCTTCTGTTCCTTCTTGGCGGGTTTGTCGCATCAATACCCGCAGGGCATTTCAGGAAACGTGCGGTAGAGGTCAGACGCTGGAGGAGGGCCGCGGCCACAGTCTGCGGGTTTGTGCATGACGTTGACACCCGTGGCAGGAGCATCGCGTACCCGAAATACAAGTTCGCTCACGAGGGTGGCGAATACGCCGGGATGGCATCGATAGGTACCAGGTCAAACAGATACAAAGTGCTCGATCCCATCGAGATACTCTTCGATCCTGCAAACCCTGCTGAATCGGATGCGCCCGAGTATATGAGAATCGGACGGTGCACCTTCTCGTCATTCAACCTTCTTGCAGTTGTCTTCTACCTGATGAGTATTATCTTCATTGCGGTCGGCATCGGGATGGGTGTCTATTTCCTGTTCGGGAAATGAATGGCTGGAGCGAACGATGGAACAGATGGACAGACTGATACATGGGCATCGCTTTGGCGGGCATGATGATCGAGCCGAAAGCCGGACGCGATGGGTTGTTCTCCTCACCGGCTGCACGATGATTGCCGAGATTGTCGTGGGGTGGCTGTCCGGATCCATGGCGCTCCTTGCCGACGGCTGGCACATGGGCACGCACATGTTTGCCCTCGGGATCGCCGTCTTTGCCTACCGTTTTGCCCGCCACAATCGGGACAATCCTGCGTTCACGTTCGGCACGGGCAAGGTAGGGTCACTGGCCGGCTTCACGAGTTCCATAGTCCTTGGACTGGTTGCGCTGGCCGTGGCCTGGGAATCAATTTCACGACTGGTGCGTCCGATCGAAATTCAGTTCGGAACAGCGTTCCTGGTGGCCTGCATAGGACTGGTGGTCAACCTCGCAAGCGCCGTGATGCTGGGCTCGCATGACGAGGCGGAACACGATCACGACCACCATGACCACAACCTGCGCGCAGCTTTCCTTCATGTAGTTGCCGATGCCCTCACGTCTGTGCTGGCCATGGTCGCCCTGCTCGGCGTCCGTTTCTGGAAGATGGTCTGGCTTGATCCGGTGATCGGGTTGGTGGGTGCGGCGCTGATCACGGTCTGGGCGGTTGGCCTGCTCAGGGAGACCAGCCGCACGCTTCTCGACGCCGGGGTCGATGCCGGTACGGTAGCGGAGATCAAGGCTCGTATTGAATCCGACTCCGACAGTCGCGTTTCCGACCTGCATGTGTGGAGTGTCGGGGGCGACGCCCTCAGCGTGGCGGTTTGTATCGTCACGCGCAACCCGCGCCCGTCCGAGCACTACCGCGACCTCCTGTCATCTCTTCCGCGGGTGAAGCATTCGACGATAGAAGTAGTCAAGGCGGACGCATGACCGGACGGGGATGGGAGTCGGCGGGATTACCCTTCGGCGGGCTCAGGGCAGGCATGATGCGAACAAGAGATTGATGGGACGGCTCGGTACCCGCCTTCGCGCTGATGCTCCGGCGTGGCAAACAGTCTTGCCATGGCGTATCCATGCGTACGGGTATGTGACATGGAGGGCAGCGCTCCTCGGCCTCCGAAGCCAGCCTTGAGCGAAGGAGGCCAGCTCTGCCGCGGCGGTCGCAGCGCGACCGCCCTACCTGTTCTACGAACCATGCAGGGCTTCCCGATGGCAGGGTCAAGGCGCCTGCCCTGGCAAGGCCTCAGCTATGGCAGGGCATGTAGGGCGCGACCTTGCCTGCGGTGAGCTTGTCGAACCGCGTCGCTGCCCACAAGGCCCGGACGTAAAGTCCGGCCCTACGTGTCCTCGCCCCCGCGTTACTGAGGGATTACCCGCCTTGACCTTTTTTCCATTGCACCGGCCATTTTGCCGCCATAACCTGACGGCAATGCGGTGGTTTGTCCTGCGGAGTGCGTGCCCGTTTACGTAGTGGGTTAGGATGAACAATCTGGACGACATACAAATCAGGTCCGGAAATCCGACTATCGATGCCCTGTTTGATCTCTGTGTCAGGATTCTTCTCTGGCTGGCAGACCTCTTCGGAGTGAGCTACAACACGATCAATATCTGGATTTTCTGTGTCATCTGGCCGCTGTTCACGATCATTCTGGTCGCGATTGTCGTCAGGCAATACGAGCGAATCCGGGCACTGAAACAGGAACTAAAGAAGACATGAGAATGCGCCTGCTCAGACTGCTGTTGCTGGCATCGGCTTTCGCATGGGCCGTGTCGGTTCTCGGTGTTCTGCTGCCATGGCCGATGGCGGTCACTGCGCTGCAGGGCCTCGGGGCTGGAAATATCCCTTCCGATCCGATGCTCGATTACTGGCTTCGCATGGCAGCCGGGGCATTCACCGGTGTGGGGTTGTTCTTCCTGATATTGGCCCTCCGGCCAGCACGTTTCGCAAACGTCATCGGACTGGCCGGCGGACTGATGTTCGTCGAGGGACTGGTGCTGCTATTCCACGGTCTGCGGCTGGGTCTGCAGCCTCTTCCGTTCTATGCCGACACGGCTTTCTGTTTACTGGCTGGCGGGGGAATCTGGATGCTGAGAAAACAGGCATTGCAGAAGCAGTAGTGGCTTCTTGAGCAGAGCGGCCGACGCGGCCCTGAGTCCGCCGAATGGGTACGCCGCATCCCGTGGGACTGTTATTGGATGTCGAACCTGGAGTGATGCAGTGTTCCATATGAATTCAAGAGTCATGCTGAGGCGGGGTGTAGTGCCGTTTGTCTCGATTGCGATTCTTGTCGGCGTCTGCTGTACGGTGTGTTCTCTGCGCCAGCGCTACAGGCGGGATCATGAATCATGTGCGAACTGCCGCAGTTTCATTGACAGTGCCCTCGAGCAGTACCTGATGGAAAGGAAAGATGGGTGGCTCCCCCGCGGGGGACGCACTCCCGCGGACTCGCTGACCCAGCTATCGCCATGGTTGAAAGGAAGCGGAGCAAGCTGTTTCACAAGTCATGCTCTGGCTGGCAAGCTTCACGCCTACTACGAAAAGCATGGGACTTTCACCTACGATCTGATGTGCTACCGGTACAATGAAGGTCTCCGCGAGAATGACCCGACGGACCTGATAGTCATATACTATTTCAAGCCAACGCGATGGGAATGCTCCTATCACAAGAAGAGCGTTCTGGGTCGGCCGGTAATGGGGCTTGGAAGCTTTTGGGAGTTTCTCCCGGAAGAGGAGTTCCAGAAGCGTCAGAAACGCACAGAGGACTACCTGAGGGAGAATGATCGCGTGACGATTTCGGCCACACCACCTGCTGGGGGTGTGACTTCAGATGGACAGTTAAGTGTTCACCAGTAATCTGACGACGAATAGTGGGAATCATGGAACAGAACGAACGGAGTTTCTTTGTCGCCCTGATACTTCTGCAGGTCGCACTGCTCTTGATGTGCTTGGTCGGAGGGGCGGGCATGCTTCTGCCGCTGGCAGTAATGGGGCTTATTCTGTACGTGCCCCTTGACATCGGGGTCGTCTGTTCGAGATCGCGGGTGATGGTTGAAACAACGCCCAGACGGTTTATGCTCATCCTGGGATGTCTTGTCGTACCCATCCTCATGGCCTTTGCATGTGAAAAGATGGGTTTGGCGTGGTGGATTTGGAGGTAGCACTATTTCAGTCAAGGCCCTGTGGCAACGTGAGGACTGTCATGATCGACAAGCGAGACGGGTGGTACAGGTTTTGCCGACCATACCTTGAGCAGTTGAACCCAAGGGATGATCTCGACCTTGACCCCTACGTGCGCGAGATGGTCACTCGGGCGAAGGGTTTCAATGCCGATACCCTCGTGATGATGGCGGACGATGGCGGCTACCCGCTCTATCCAAGCGCCATCGCTCCAATCAACAGCCATATCCATGGGCAGGATCTGCTCGGGATGATCGAGAAGGAATGCCGCAAAAAGGGACTCCGATTCGGCCTCGGCTTTCTCGGCGTACACTGCAACTCATACGCCGCCGCCACGCATCCCGACTGGGCAATGCTCGACGAGAACGGCAAGGTCTACCCGTTCTACCGGTGGCACCTCGTCTGCCCCAATTCACCCTACGGAAAACACTATGTCGATCTGATCGGCGAAGCCCTGGCCAGGTACCCGGTTGACTACCTCTACACCGAGGGCAATTACTTCCGTCCGCAGGGTTGCCGTTGCGCCTCCTGCGGGAGGAAGTTCAGAAAGGCATTCGGGAAGGAGATTGGCAAGGCTACCACGAAAGAACTGCACGCCTTCCTGAATGACAGCATCGAGGCCCTACAGGCCTCGATCAAGGACACGGCCGACAGGGTTTCACCGGAGACAGTGGTCGTCGGGGCGTCCTACCACGACTGGCTCAAGTTCATCGATCCGGCGAGGCTGGCCGCCCATACGGACATGGTCGCGAAGGAGAACCAATGGGGGACCGAAGGACCCGATTCCCTGCACATGGCCGGGCTGGGTATGCTCAGGCTCAAGGCGCTGACGGGAAGACCGACACTCGGAACGTGGTGGGCCAGCCACAATGTGGATCTTAACTATCATCAGCGTTCGCCGGCCCATGCGAAGCTCACGTTCATGCAGACGCTGGCCTACGGTGCTGCGATACAGCCTCATATCCAAACGTTGTTTGACTTCGAACGATCGCTGATGCCGACCCTGGCGGGGTTGTTCTCCTGCGTTGAACGTGCGCGCGACTACATACTTGATGCGCGGTTGCTACCATATGTCGCTGTTGTGAATGGTCCGAATGCCCTTGGTTACTGTAACGCCCTGCAGGAACATCATCTTCCATTCGATCTGGTCGTGCCCGACAAGATCGATGAGAAGAGCCTGGCTGGGCACAAAGTCGTGATAGTGGACAATGCAGCCGTACTGGGCAGGGAGGCTGTAGAGAGCATTGCCGCCTATGTCAGGAACGGCGGCGGACTTGTGTGTGCTGGCCGGGTCGGTCGAAACTTGGCGAAACTGGCCGGAATGGAACTCGGCGCGGAAAGGGACAGCGGGGTCAAATTGCCGGGTCTCGACAAACACCCGCTCTACTATCGTTTCGAGGAGAAGTCGTCAGGCTGGAGTGCCTTGCGGGGGCGGTTGCTTGCCTTCCGGGTGCCCTGTTTCAGTGTGAAGCCGCGCAAGGATTGCCGGGTGGAAGCACGAGTCATTGGCCTCGACAAGAGCCGGATGCACAAGGACCATATGGGCATCAAACCGTATCCCGGTTCGCCGCTCGGTCCGATGGTGGTCACGCGCGAGGTCGGGCGCGGTCGCGTGCTCTACTTCGCCGCCGAACTGGCCGGAATGGCCATGCCGGGCAACGTCCTTGATGCGGACGTCATCCCTGTACTTGCAGAGGCCGCGCTGTGGGCGGCGGGCGGCAAGCCGCCGCTGACCACCAGTGCTCCTCCGACCGTTGAGCTGGTGACCTATGCGAAAAAGGGGCGCCTGGCGATTTTCGTGCTGAACCAGACCGTGAACGTGATGGACACCATGAGCGTGGTCCGGTACGTGGTTCCGCTGCAGGATGTGGAAATCCGGGTGAAGATTGACGCTCCTGTGCGCAAGGTGACCGCCGTTACGGGCTGTAGGATTCATCGCGCGGTTCGCGGTGGATGGCTGACGATCCGCATCCCGAAGCTTGCCGAATACGAAGTCCTGTTGGTGGATCTGTGAACGCGGCATGCCGTGGTCGTCCACGTGCAGTCAGGTTCACGCTGTAGTTGTGCCAGTCTCCCGGCGCACAAGGGACCGGATGCGTCACAGAGTGACGCTACTACAGGCAGAGGGATGATGCCGAGGGTCCGGATGTAGTAGCGCCACTCAGTGGCGCATCTGTCCCCGGGGCGTTGCCCCGGGCTGGCGAGTGCGTCCCCTTCAGGGACGTCAGACAGGTGCAGGCCAGTGATATGGCTGATGTATCCGGTACAGAGACGAGTTCGATGTGGTGATGTGAGGGTGCCATGTATCGTGCAATTCGCTTTCCCGAGAACCCGGTAATCCATCCCGGGCTGGACGATCAGATCGGAACGAATATCAACGGGCCGTCTGTCATCCGCGTCCCTGACTGGGTGGTCAACCCACTGGGGCGGTACTATCTCTACTTTGCGCATCACCAGGGGACGTATATCCGCATGGCGTATGCGGACAACATCCACGGACCGTGGACCGTTCACCGGGGCGGAGTGCTGAGGTTGGATGAAACCTGTTGCCGGCATCACATTGCATCTCCCGATGTCCATGTGCTCACTGCCCGGCGGGAGATCGTCATGTATTTCCACGGTTGCGTGTCTGAGGGACAGCGTTCCTTCCGCGCTGCCTCACCGGACGGGCTGCGTTTCACAGCGTCCTCCGAAGCACTGGGGCCATTCTACTTCAGGGTGTTTCAACACGGAGACGTGTGGTTTGCCATTGCCAAGACGGTCGACGGCCCGGGGGGCGGAGTACTCCTGCGTTCCAGCGACGGAATCAGGGGATTTGAGCGTGGCCCCGATATTCTCCCGCGCCAGCGGCACGTGGCAGTGCTTAAGAAAGACGATTGGGTTCATATTTTCTACAGCCGGGGCGAAGACAGCCCGGAGCGTATTCTTGTCTCGACGATGTCCCTTGCGGGCGACTGGAGGAGTTGGCAGCCATCCGAGCCGGTGGAAGTGCTTCGTCCGGAAACGGACTGCGAAGGCGGCCTGCTGCCGGTTCGGCCCTCGCAGTTCGGCGCGATACATGAGGCGGCCCGCGAATTACGGGACCCGGCGATCTTTGAGGAAGACGGGCGAACATACCTTTTCTATACGGGAGCCGGCGAGAGTTGCGTCTGCGGGGCTGAGTTGGTGTAGTCGGAAAGATGCAGATCGGAAGGACATGTAACCGCAGATGAACGCCGATACACGCAGATTGGGGATGAGGACGCAGCACTCTGTTCGACTCCGATATCGGCGTCCATCGGCGTTTATCGGCGGTTCCTCCCGTTCCGGATATGACGTGGTGCCTCTGCCGTCTGGCCTACTGAACCGGTTCAGTGCGACGCGGGCTCTCCGAGGGAGGGCGATTGGCCGCGTCTGTACGGGATGATCCCGGAACCCTGAAGAATCCTCCGCCGAATCCCGGTCCGCCACCAAACCCACGTCCGCCGCCGGGCATCATCGTGCGCATCGACGTGTTGGACAGGATCTGGTTCGCGTAGCCGACAAACTCCATCGCCTGCTGTTCCGTCTGGCCCATGCCGATAGCCAGGTCGCGGAATTCCCTGTTCTTCTCGTTCTCGAGTAACGGTCCGAGTGCCGTCATGTTGCTGTGGATGTTCGACATGACCTGGTGCCGATCATCGTGCTCCAGGCCGGCTTGAAGCTTCTGGCCGAGCGTCCATGTGTCGTTCATCAGTTTCACCATCAGCGAGTATTCCTGGAACTCCGCCTCGGTCATCTTGGATGTATCGCGGTTCGTGAAATAGTTGGTTTTCTGCGACCACACGGTCTCCATGTGCGTCTGTATGTCCTCGCGCCATTTCTGGATGGTCTCGTACCGCGACGGATCGTTGGTCCTCAGGTTGTCCAGCCATTCCGATCCACTGCGGCGGGGACGTTCCTGTCGAGCCGTCTCCGTTCGCGCCGGTTCGGCGATCGTGACAGACTCGGCTTGCGGAGCTTCACGCTTCGGCGCGCTTGTTGCCTGCGCTGCAGCCGCCGCCAGTTGTGACCCCTCCTGTGCTGGGATCGAAGCCTCGCGCGAGGCCTGCTCCATGCGGAGCTGCCTGAGTTCCAGCTGTGCCGCGTCGCGTTCCTGCCGCAAGCGCTTTGCCTGGTCGCCGAAATAGACAGCAAGCGACGTTGTGGTCGCTATGGCCAGAACGCCCGCACAGGAGAGCAACAGCCGACTTTGGCGAATGGATAAACTCATGCGCAGGTGTATAGCGAACGTGGACTGGTAACGCAAGGCAGACATCAGATGCAGAAGGACCGGATCTACCACGGAGACACAGAGACACGGAGAATGGGGACCTGGAGGTTCGAGAACGGTGGCCCGACCGGAAGAACCGGTCGATGCCACCGTTCTCTCACGTCTTGTGTTGGAGAGGACGAGGAGTTGGCCGAAACTGCGCGTGTGTTCCGTGAACTCTACTGCACAGAACGTTCCGGGCGGTGAGCTTGCCGTTTGCGGCAAGCTCACCGCCCGGAACCTCTTCTGTTCTGATCCGTGTCTTGCCTCCGTGCCTCTGTGTCTCCGTGGTGAATCCGTCCGAATCAGGAGTCGTGACGCGGGTGGCTTGACCTTGCTTACATGGCCGGATACGTTTGCATCGAGATGAGCGGGTAGCCGTGGGACATACAGACACGCCGGCAGAGCGGCGTGACTACAACGTTTCTAGAGAATGTGTGCCCGCATCTGCTGTAGCCGCGGCGCTCTGTCGCCGCGTGGGTTTGGTATTCAGGCCTGATTCTGAAAAGCGAGGCGGACCATGCGAATCGGCAGTCACGAGTACAAGCGGAGTGATGTGGAGAAACGCATCGGAAGCATTGCCCAGCTAGGCGGGGTTCGCCACTATGAGCTGACCGAGGGGACCACTAGTGGGGTCCGCGCGGCTGACTTCATCACCGGCTCCGGTTTCCAGTTCACCGTCCTGCCCGGTCGCGCGATGGATATCTCCCGCGCCAGCTACAAGGGCACAAACCTGGCCTATATGACCTGCGCGGGCGAGGGGCATCCGGCCTACTACGACCCCGCCGGGAACGAGTGGTTCCGCACGTGGTTCGCCGGGTTGCTTACAACCTGCGGACTAACCTATTTCGGCGCCCCGGCGACCGACGGTGACGAGGCGCTTGGCCTGCACGGCCGCATAGCCAACCTGCCCGCGAAACAGGTGAGCGACATGTCGCGCTGGGAAGGCGACGAGTACATCCTTGAACTGCGCGGCACGGTCGAAGAGGCGGTGTTCTACGGTCACAAGCTTCGCATGGAACGGACGCTCCGGAGCAGGATAGGAGACCGCAGTCTGACAATTGAGGACACGGTGACCAACTTCGGAACGAAACCTTCACCGTTTGTTATCCTTTACCATATCAACCCCGGCTTCCCGCTGCTGGACGCGGAAAGTGAACTCGCATTGTCCGCGAAATCCTGCGAACCGTACGGTCCGGGCTCCGAGACCGGGATGAAGGACCGATTGCGTTTTGCTCCGCCGCGGCAGGGATTCAGCGAACAGGATTTTCTACATACCATGGCGGCAGGCAGGGACGGGTATGCCTGCGCGGTGTTCGCCAACCCGAAGCTTGGCGACGGTCTTGCGCTCTACATCCGGCATAAGACCGACACACTGCCTTTTCTCTCGGAGTGGAAGATGCTGGGCGAGCAGGAGTATATCGTTGGGCTTGAGCCGTGCAATGCCAAGGTCGTGAGCCGACCCGAACTGAAGGCAGTGGGCAAATTGCCGATGCTCAAACCCGGCGAGTCGCGCGCCATGCGTGTCGAAATCGGCGTGCTTGAAGGTGCGAAGGAAATAGCCGCATGGCGGAAGAGGATTCGGAGCTTGGGAAGAGCGAAGCGCAGGTAGGGGCGACCCGCTGGGTCGCCCTCTGCATTGTCAGGCTTGCGGACATGGGAAGGGCACGGCGGCGCCTTGCCCCTACCATCCCGGAAGAGGATGCAGATCGGGCATCTTGGCGTGAGATTTCCGGAACTGTCACGCCAAGGCGAAAAGTCGCAAAGGACGATGAACAGCGTGTGGCAGCTGGAGTGATTCATGGGTATGTTGGAACTTGATCCCTATTTTCGCGGGAAGGTGGTGGTCCAGCGTGACGTCCGCTATCCGGTCAGGGGAACTGCCCGGCCTGATTCGCGCGTGCGTGTGACGCTTGGTCCGCAGTCGGCGGAAACAGTTGCGGGACCGGACGGATCCTGGGAGGCATGGCTCGGTCCTCAGAAGGCCGGCGGTTCTCACG
>Ga0172371_10012234_pt1 | contig 11329 bp, 12 predicted proteins | sample Lak12m_FD_114543 | JGI IMG/M metagenome (GOLD analysis project Ga0172371, IMG submission 114543) | Freshwater microbial communities from Kabuno Bay, South-Kivu, Congo - kab_022012_12m | ecosystem: Environmental > Aquatic > Freshwater > Lake | place: Democratic Republic of the Congo: South-Kivu...
CGTATATTTATATTTTATTATTAAAATTATTTATTTTTTTAAAGCTTTTTATTATATCCTGTTCTATTTCTTTTGGTACCAATCCTGTTATACATCCATTATAGCTTGCAACTTCCTTAACTGCACTGGAGCTAAGATACGCATATTTTGGGTTTGTTACAAAAAACATAGTTTCAATTTCAGGGTTTAATTTTTTATTTATTTGTGCCATTTGAAATTCATATTCAAAATCAGAAATGGCTCTTAATCCTTTAATAATTACTCCAACATTTTCTTTTTTTGCAACATCTATAAGCAATCCTTCAAAGGAAATTATCCTTATGTTTTTCATATCTTTAAATATTCTTTTTATAAAATCTATTCTCTGTTTTAATGTATACGTGGGTTTTTTTCTGTTGCTACGGGAAACTGCAATAATAACCTGATCAAATATTTTTGCACATCTTGTAATTACATCTCTGTGCCCTTCTGTTATTGGATCATAGGTCCCTGGACATAATGCTATTTTATTCATAATTTCTCTTTTTTCTAAAAATTAAATATATTTTTTGAATTCATCAGGTGTCAAATATAATACCTTTTTATCACCAAAAAATGATTCTTTTATAATTTTTAAATTGTTTATTTCTTTATTTACATCTCTTTTAAAAAAATATTCATAAATTATTACGGTATTATTACCGGTTATACTCTTTTCAGAAAATATACCGCATATCTCACTTATGACTTTGCTCTCAATCTTATAGGGCGGGTCAATAAAAATAAAATCCCAAATAATAGATTTATTTTTTCTTAAGAAATCTACAGCATCACTTTTTATTATTTTACAGCTTTTTTCTAAATTCTTTAAAAGATCCAGATTTTTCTTTATTAAATTTATTGATTTAATATTATTATCTACAAAGTACACTAACCGGCATCCCCTACTTAATGCTTCTATCCCCAATGAACCCGAACCTGAAAACAAGTCAAGCACTTTACTATTGATTATTGTTTCTCCTAACACGCTGAATATGCTTTCTTTGACCCTATCCTGTGTTGGCCGAATATCATAATCATCAGGTATTTTAAGCTTTTTCCCTTTAAACTCACCAGCAATAATTCTTATTTGGCACCACCGGTTTTTAAATTATTCAACCGAAAAAATATATGGATATAAAGGCTGGCCGCCTTTATGAAATTCAATCTCGATTTTTGGAAAATAATTTTTTAAATCAGATTCCAATTCTTTGTTTTCCTCAGTAGAGATACCTTCTCCATAATAAAAAGTCAAAATCTCTTCGCTTCCCTCAATCATTTCTCTTGCAAGCTCGATTACTGCATCATGAAGCGTATCTGATACTATTTTAACTTTACCATTGCTAAGCCCAATGAAAGCGCCCTTTTTAATCTCACCTACAAATAAATTTGCATCTCTTACTGCATTGGTAATTTCACCTGTTTTTATATTATTTATGGTTTTTCCCATACTGTTTACATTTTCTTCAAAAGTCAAATCACTATTATATATCAAAGCAGCAGATATTCCCTGAGGTATTGAAATTGTAGGAATAACCGTAACACTTTTTTTAACAATTTTTTTTGCTTGGTTAGCTGTAAGTATTATATTCTTATTATTTGGAAATAATATTACTTTTTCGCTTTCAAGTTTGTTGATTGCTTTAACTATTTCATACGTTGACGGGTTCATGCTTTGTCCGCCTTTTATAACGATATCAACGCCAATACTTTTAAATATTTCTACAAATCCGTCACCATTTGCAATTGCTATAAGTCCTACGTCCTTAGCCGGTATCCCGGTAATTTGCGTCTCTTCAGGAACCATTGCTTGTTTGCTCTGATCTACCATATTGTTTATTTGAATTTCATGTAGCGTTCCTTCTCTTAATGTTCTCCGTAAAACTTTTTGCGGGTAATTAGTATGAACATGTATTTTTACAACTTTTTCATTTCCTACGACTAATGCGCTATCTCCCAGACTTTCAATATCTTCTCTCAACCTTATCAGGTTTATATTTTCACCTTTAATTATTAATTCAGTGCAGTAAATAAATTTTATATCTGAATTAATATTTATTTGTCTTAAACCTTTTTGATCTTCTGTTCCATCCGAACTACTGGCTTCTTTTATTTCATCATTATCATTATTTTTTTTACTTTTTTTGTCATTGATATCATTATTTTTCAAGTACATGATAGCCTTCTTTAATCCTATTAATATTTCAAGTATTCCCTGTGCGCCCGCATCGACAACACCGGCTTGTTTCAATACAGGAAGCAGAAAAGTCGTTCTTAAAACAGATTTTTCAGTCTCATTTATCATTAAATCAAGAAGTTCCAAATATTGCACAGACTTACTATCCAAATTATCTACAACCTGATAGATGTCTTTTATAGTTGTCAGCATTGTTCCTTCAGTTGGATTTTGTACAGAACTGTATGCTAATTCCATTGAAGATTTTAAAGCATGTCTTAATTCCTCGAAATTCAATCTTTCTGCATCCTTTATTTTATCTAAAAAACCTTTTAGAATCTGAGATAAAATAACACCAGAATTTCCCCTTGCACCCATTAAGGCACCATAAGAAATTTTTTCAGCCAAGTTATATACCGAAAAATCATCCATACTATTGATTTCCTGCTGAATTGATTTCAGTGTTAAAAGCATATTAGTACCTGTGTCACCATCAGGGACCGGGAAAACATTTAAATTATTTATCTTACCTTCATTCTCCTTAAAATTTAAAATTATTATGTCTATAACTTTTTTTACTTCATCATTATTTAATTTTACAATCATCCTTTAAACCACCTTAATGAAATTCAAATTGTAATTTCTAATTTTAAATTAAATATTGTAATAAAATCAATCATTATTCGACCGGCTACCTTTTTGGTTCTTATTTTTTGTTTTTCATATAAAAATTCCGTAATCATTCTGGAATCCTTTTTAAGTTGGATGTATCCATTCTTCTTGGATATATTCAATTAGACTATTATTTTTATTAAATGTTTCCCATAAGTTTATAAAATCAAGATTAATGATTAAATCATAAATAATCAGTTTTTCTTTTTAATTTTGTTTTAATTTTGTTTTTATTCTTGAAAATAAAAAATAAAAATGTTAATATTCTTCGGGTTTTAAGACATTACTATTAGAAAATTAAAGTTTTAATTTAAACTAAATAATTATAAAATAAATATACTAATTAAAACAGCAGGAGTTGATATGTCCAATATATGTAAAATTTGTGGTAAACAGCCTGTTTTTGGCAATAATGTAAGTCATTCGCACAGAAAGACTAAAAGGGTATTCAAACCCAATATAGTCAAAACAAAGGTAGAACTTGATGGAAAAGTACAAAATATTAATATTTGTACCAAGTGTTTGAAATCAGGAAAAATTAAAAAAATCGTATAGTTTTACAGATATTAATATTTTAATTTTATGCTTTTTTTACAATACTGGTTATAAAACCAGCTTCACTTTGAAAATAATATGGCATTATTTCAAAATAATTATTAATATTTTCGTTTAGGCTAATTTTATTATTACTTAAAAAATCTTTTATCAATACTGGCAAAAGTTTATTTTCAATTTCATATTTACCTTTATTTACTTTTATAAATCTTTCGATTACTGCCTGATTCTCAATTCTTGAAATCGTACATGTGTAAAAAATAATTTTGCCTTCTTTTTTTAAATATTTTTTACAATTTTCGAGCATTTTAAAAGACAGACAGGATAAACGGTGTATTGATTTAAGATTTTTATTATATTTTACATCAGGATTTTTTGAAATCGTTCCAAGCGCACTGCAAGGTGCATCCAAAAGGATTTTATCAAAATAATTAATAAAAGATTTATTTAGGGTCTTGCCTGCGTTATCTAAAAAATCTTTTTTGGAAGCATCTGCACATAAGGTTTTAACGCCTTTTAAACTTTCCCTCCTTATATTTTCCTCAATTAATTCAATTTTCTTTTGACTGATATCAATAGAAACAATTTCTCCAGAATCATTTGTTAACTCTGCAATATACATTGTTTTACCCCCTGGTGCGGCACATAAGTCAAGAATCTTTTCATTCTTTTTTGGTTCTAAAAAATATTTTACTGCTATTTGTGATGAAAAATCCTGTACATTAAGAAGTCCTTCTTTAAATTGAGATAAATCTTCCAAGTTTTGCGTACTTTTCACTATAAGTGTATCTTCAAATAATTTATCATCTCTTTTTTGAAAATTATAATATGATTTTGATAACTCGTTTGATATTAGAATTTTATTTGTTTTCATTCTGTTTATTCTTATAAAAGTAACAGGAGTTTCATTTAAATAAGTACAAATTTTTTCTGTTCTGTTCTCTCCAAACTCATTGCACCAGTATTTGATAAGCCATTTCGGAAAAGAGTATTTCAAACTTAGTTTTATGATTTTGTCTTTAAATTTTTTTTCAATTATTTCATTTACATAATTTAATAGATTATCTTGTTTGCTTATTGAACGGAGCAGTGCATTAACAAATTTTGATGAAGATAAGCTTATGTATTTTTTTGTTATTTGAACGCTTTCATTTAATACCGAATATGCAGGAACACGATTTAAAAATAAGAGTTGATATACGCTCAGCCTAAGTATATTCATAACTCGAGGTTCTATTTTTTTTATTTCAAGTTTTGAATAAAGAGATATTACAAAATCAAGTTTAAGCAGGTATTTTACTGTTCCCTTGCAAATTTCATAAATAAATCTCTTGTCTAAATCAGTAAAATAAGTTTTTGCGATATGTTTATTGATTAAATCTCTAAGGTAGCTTCCCTTCTCGGTGTATTCGTTTAATATAAAAAAAGTTTCAGCCCTGGTATTTTGCTGCTTATTTTCATCATTAGCCAAAAAATTCACCGGCATTTACCCTATATCCATTTATAAAATCCAGCGCGGAAATTTCGTTTCTTCCTTGTGGTTTTAAAGTTTCTATTCTTATAACCTCATTTTTCCCGCATTTAACTATAAGGCCTTTAATTTTATCAGCTAAAATTATTTCCCCGGATTTTCTATTTTTAATGGTGTTATTTGTTTTAAAATTTGGTATTTGAGTAACTTTTAATATTTTTACAATCTTTTCGTTCCAAAAAGAAAAACAACCTGGTTCAGAGCTGAAAGCTCTTATTTTATTATTAATATTCTGTGCCGTACCGTACCAGTTGATCCTTAAATCTTCTTTTGAAAAAAGATGTGTGTAAGTAATACCCTTTTTCCCCTGCTGATATGGGACTATTTTACCTTCTTGCAGTAAATCAAGTACAGAAATTAACATTGGGCCGCCTATTCTAATCATCTTTTCTTCAAGACTGTCTTTGGTTTCATTATTTTGAATTGAAAATTTACATTGTTCAAAAATATCTCCTTCATCCAATTTTTCATTTATTTCAATTATACTGATGCCTGTTTTACTATCTCCATTTAAAATCGCACTTACTATTGGTGAGGGACCTCTATATTTTGGCAGAAGTGAAGGATGAACGTTAATGCTTTTTACTGCAGCAAGTTTCAGTACTTCCGGAGAAAGCAAATTTCCATAAGAAACGAGTACAAGACAGTCAAATTTTATTCCGGATATTTTAGAAATAACTTCATCATTAATTTTATCTGCCTGGATTATTTTTAAATCTTTTCTACAGGCATATTCTTTAACAGGATTGCCAAGCATATTCATGCCCCTGCCTTTTGCCTTATCAATTCCTGTTACAACAAATATTACCTGGTGCTTCGAATTAAAAATTGAATCTAAAAATGGTACGGAAAATTCCGCAGATCCAAAAAATGCTATTTTCACAAATTAATTTCCCCGTTTAGTTTTGATAAAAAATCTTTTCTTGCTTTTGGGTTAAGATAGTCAATGAACAACATTCCATTTAAATGGTCCACTTCATGCAAAAAAATCCTGGCAAGCATTTCTTCTGCTTCAAACTCTATCTCTTCTCCCTTTAAATTTTTTGCTCTTAACTTGATTTTTTTCGGTCTCTTTATGTTTGTTTTAATTGAATAAACACTTAAGCAACCTTCTTCACCTTCAAGCATCTCGCTATCGAGTATATTTATTTCAGGATTTATAAATGTTTCAAATTTTTCATTTAGATATACTACTATGATACGTTTTAACACACCAATCTGAGGAGCTGCCAGTCCGATACCTGATATTTTGCTGTCCGAAACCGTATCTATCATATCTTCGGCAAGCGCCAGGATATTTTTATCTATAGTTTCAACTTCCCTGCTTTTTTCCCTCAGCACGGGATCTCCTATCTTCCTTATTTTTTTTACGGACATTTCGTTCTTTCTATAAAAACTTTATTTATAAGCTTTCTAAAAACAAAAAATATTGTTTAGGATATTTTACAATATCTTATAAAATCCATACAGGGTCCACATCAATTATAATTTTATTGCTCTCCATCTTTTTAAAATTTCTCATAACTTTTCCCAATTTAACTGCAAATTTATTAAATTCTCTTGTCTTAATAATTATATGCCATCTGTAAAAAATATTTGATTTTAAAAATGGAGATGGCACTGGTCCAAGAAGGATAAAATCAACATTTGTTATTTTTTCATAAATAATTTTTGAAAGTTTTATTATTTCTGATTTTACCTTTTTTTCTGAACCTCCTGATATAATAATATTTATAAGACTTGAATACGGCGGATAGCCAAGCTCTTTTCTATTTAAAAGCTCCTCAAAATAAAAATCTTCATAACTTCCGGAGATAAAATTTCTTATTGCAGGATTTTCAGGGCTAAAGGTTTGAATTATGATTTTCCCTTTTTTGGTATAACTATTTACCTTTTGTGATATTTGACTTTCCATCTGAAAAACTCTTTCATGCATGTGGTAATCAGGCAGTTCCAGCATGTTGTCGCAGCTTATTACGGCTGCAAGAGTTATATTTTCTATTCCATAATCTTTTGCAATCATCTGGGTCCCTATAATAATTGAAGATCCGCAATTGTTGATTTTTTTTAATAAATTTTCTTCAGAACCTTTTTGCTCTGTCGCTTCTGAATCAATCCTGAAGATAGGTACGTTTTTAAACCTTAAGTTCAAAATTGATTCCACTTTTTCAATTCCTGAACCTGAGAATGATATACTGTCATTCCCGCACGACGTACAGGCTCCATCGAAATTGATTTCTTTTCCACAATGATGGCATACCAGCTTTTTATTAATTTTGTGATATCTGTAAGATAAGTTGCATTCCGGACATTTTGGGATATTTCCGCATTTGGTACAAATTAAAAAATTACTGAAACCAAGTTTATTTATAAAAATAATTACTTTATTACCAGATAATATTTCTTTGCTTATTGCTTTATGTAAAGTATTGGTAATTAATCTATTGTCTTTATAGCTGTCAATTGACTTTAGGTCCACAAGTACTTTTTCAATCATGGTGTCATTGTTAAAATCATCAGTAATTTTAAAAATTTTAAAATTATCTTTTTTTTCTGCTTTGAATCTTAATTCTATGGAAGGTGTTGAACCTGTAAAAACAACAGGTATTTTTAAAATTTTTCCTAATTTTAACGCTACTTCCTGGGTATTATACCTTATAATGGTATTGTCTTTGTAAGATGGGTCATGCTCATCATCAATTATGACCAGTCCCAGATCTTTGATTGGAGTAAACAAAGCAGATCTTGTCCCAATAATGACTTCAAAATCGTTGTTCCATATGCCATACCAGGTCTCAAATTTTTTCCTCTCACTCATTTCGGAATGATAAATGCAAATACGATGACCGAAATTTATTCTTAATCCTTCATATATTTTTTCTGCTGAGATAATTTCAGGAACCAATATAAGTATATTTCTTTTAATTTTTGAAGTTTGACAACAAAGATTTAAATATAGTGAAATCTTATTATAAGAGTTTAAAAAACCTTCCAACAGAAATGCTTTGTGCAGATTCTTTCCTATAAAATTATTTATATCTTTACAGTAAATATCCGTTAAAGATTTATTCTGTTTTAATTCATTTATAGGTATTGTTTCATTATATACTTTATTACATTTTTGATCCGTTTCATGCTTATTGCATGTTATAACTTCATTTTTATTTTTTGTTGACTTAATTTTAAACTTTTTTATGGTTGGATCCGTTGAATCAGAGAAAAATTTTTTCAGTTTTGATTTTTTAACAGGAGGAAGAAATAATTCAATTATTTTTCCGATTGCAGCAATATAATAAAAGCTCATCCAGTAGATGAGCCCTAATTTTTTAATATCAAACAGAGTTATATCTACAATTATTTTTTCTATTTTTTTAAGATTTTTTTCCGGAAAATCAGATTTTTCCTTGAGCCTCGATACATATCCAATTTCTTTTCTTTTACCAAGGGGTACGATTACAATGGTTCCAATACCAGTTTTGTCGATTAATTCATCAGGTATTCTGTAATCAAAAGCATGGTTTATCTCTATTGCTTTTAGATCAAGGAATACTTCAGCAATTTGGTTGCGAGAAGTCATATAAAACTAATTAAATATATAATATAAGATGTCTAAAGTTATTTATTTTATACTAAAAAATTTCTTTACTTCATCTACTTTATCAAGTTTTTCCCAGCTGAAGTCTCTGTCGTGTCTTCCAAAATGGCCATAAGATGCAGTCTTTTTATATATGGGCCTTATAAGATTAAGATCTCTTACGATTGCACCGGGTCTTAAATCAAATATTTCACGAACTGCAGCTTCTATTTTTAATCTATCAACATTTTCCGTTCCAAAAGTCTCAACCATTATTGAAACAGGGTGAGCAACTCCGATTGCATATGCTATTTCTATTTCTATTTTATCTGCTACTCCTGCTGCAACCAGATTTTTAGCTACATATCTTGCGGCATAACATGCTGATCTGTCAACTTTAGAGGGGTCTTTTCCTGAAAAACAACCTCCCCCATGCCTTGCATATCCACCATACGTATCCACTATTATTTTTCTTCCGGTAAGTCCAGTATCTCCCATCGGTCCGCCAATTGTAAATTCTCCGGTAGGATTTACGTATAATTTTAAATTTTTACCCATATATTGCTCAGGTATAATAGGTTTTATTACTAATTCTTTTATATCCGGAGCTATCTGTGTGTCTATGTCAATCATTGGCGCGTGCTGGCATGCCACAACTATCGTTTCTATTGAAACAGGTTTTCCGTTTTCATATAATACTGTAACCTGGGTCTTACCATCTGGTCTTAAATAAGGAAGTATTCCTGCTTTTCTTACTTCTGACAATCTGTGAGCCAGTTGATGCGCAAGTTGTATTGGTAATGGCATATATTCTGGTGTTTCCGTGCATGCAAATCCAAACATCATACCTTGGTCACCTGCACCTATATTATCTATTTCATCTTCATACCCATTACCTTCACGGGCTTCATAAGATTTATTAACACCTTGGGCTATGTTGGGAGACTGCCTTCCTATTGATGTAAGAACACCACACGTTTCGTAATCAAAACCATATTTTGCTCTCGTATAACCGATATTTTTAATTGTTTCTCTTACTATATCAGGAATTTCAACATAAGTATTTGTTGTTATTTCTCCGGCAACTACTACAATTCCTGTTTTCAATAAAGTCTCAACTGCTACTCTGCAGTTAGCATCTTCAGATATAATGGAATCAAGTATTGCATCTGATATTTGATCCGCCATCTTATCAGGATGTCCTTCAGTTACAGATTCCGAAGTAAAGACATAAGTATTCTTATTTATCATTACGATCCTCCTAAAATTTCATCAAAAATTTGACGAGCTATTATTCTTTTACTATTTTTTTCTATTTTTCTTAAATATCCATTTTTACCAATTAAAAATACTTCGTTAAAATCACTTTCAAAACCAATATCGGATCTTGATATATCATTTAACACTATCATATCTATATTATTATCAGATAATTTAGATTTTGTATTTTCGATATTTTCCCCGCTTTCAGCAGAAAAACCTATAAGGATTTGGTTTTTATTTTTAATATCAGAAAGCATTTTTAATATATTAATATTCTCCTTAAATTTTAGTTTCGATATTATGTCATCATTCTTCTTTAACTTATGATCGAACTTATTTTCCGGAATTATATCGCTGACTGCAGCCGCCATTATAGTAATATCTGATTTTTTAAATCGTTTTAGTATTTCATCTTTCATTCCGGACGTATCATCAACAATTATTGTTTCAATTCCATAAGGTTTTATTGTATTTTTATTTGTTGTTATTAAAGTTACGCTTTGTGCCCCTCTGAAATATGCTTCTTCAGCAAGAGCAAATCCCATTTTTCCACTGGATCTGTTAGATATAAATCTTACGCTGTCTATATATTCCCTGGTACCACCAGAAGTTATAATTATTTTCTTTCCTGATAAATCATTTGAATATTTTACCAGCATGGCTGCCTTTTCAATAATAATATCTTCACTTGCAAGTTTTCCTATGCCTTCTTCTCCGCAAGCCAGATTCCCCCTTACTGGTTCTACAAAGAAATATTTCCCGGTTTTTTCAAGTTTTTCGATATTATTAATAACAGAATTGTTTAGATACATCAATTCATTCATTGCCGGTGCAACAATCACTGGACAGTATGATGCAATTACTGCAGTAGAAAGAAAATTATCACAAATCCCGCATGCAAGCTTAGAAATTGTATTTGCGGTTGCAGGTGCAATAATTATCAAATCTACGCTGTGTGATAATGAGATATGTTGAATTTTTTCCTCATTTATATATTGTTCCACAATGGTTTTTTTACCACTTATGGCACTGAAAGTTATCGGATTTATAAAATACAAAGCATTGGGACTCATTACGGGATAAACATCTGCTCCTGATTTAACCAATTTACTGCAGATACCCGCTGCTTTGTAAGCGGCAATTGACCCTGTAATTCCTAAAATGATTTTCTTTTTATTTAATAATGAAGAAATGGAAGGATCCATTTTAATCCCTATTTAATTCCATCTTTTACTCTGATAAAACTTACTTTATTTTCTATCAGTTCCTGTATTGCTATTTCCAATGGATCGTTAGTATTCATTTCAACAAGAGGCGGTACAATATTAACTCTTTCCATGTTTCTTTTCGCAACAATATAAGCGCCAAGTTCCCGCGCCCTTTTGGCAAGACAAATACAAAGCGAGTATTTACTGTCTACGATACTTACCAGATCATCAATATTGAATAGATCCATATAGTATTACCCCTTTTGAGAATTTAACAAATTTTTTAAGTTCAGCAAAGCTTCATTATAATTATTATTTATAATTATGCAATC
>Ga0172371_10012235_pt1 | contig 11329 bp, 4 predicted proteins | sample Lak12m_FD_114543 | JGI IMG/M metagenome (GOLD analysis project Ga0172371, IMG submission 114543) | Freshwater microbial communities from Kabuno Bay, South-Kivu, Congo - kab_022012_12m | ecosystem: Environmental > Aquatic > Freshwater > Lake | place: Democratic Republic of the Congo: South-Kivu...
CCATACTACCTTTTCTTTTTCGAATTCAGCGTAGTAGTCGCAATGGCGAAGTTCCCACCAGTAATCTCCCCGGTCATTACGCTTTTTTGCTTTTTCTTCAAAAGAACTTAAGTAACTAAATAATGCAGGAAACTGTTTAGCAATATACTTACTGGAGATAATTCCTTTTCTGTTTTCATTAGTCCAACCTGCTGGTATCACTATCAGCCATAACCCCGCCCATTCGTAGTGGTAGCGTTTGATGTCCCGTCCCCTGATAATGGGTTTGAGTAGCTCGGCACTTTTGGGATCTTCCGCGCAGAGGCGTTCTTTTGTCGGGGTGTCGATGATGAAGGCTTCGTTCAATCCCGTCAAAACACCCCTATAGATATTTACATCCCATTCTCTCAGCGGCTTGCCAATACATTCGATTTTTTCCTTTAGTCTCTGTGCCGCATTAGTGCCGATGAACCAGGCTCTGCTGGTGAGTTTTTCTAGGATTACATGGTTTTTTCGCAACTGTTCGTTGATATCGATAACATCACCCCCCTGTTTTTGTAGGGTAATTGCCTTTAAGGAAAAGGGAGGGTGGTTAATCGAGGAAAGGGTTTTTGCAGCTTCTTGCTTTTGTAAAATCAAAATGCTCGTATCCACCGTTGCGCTCTCGAAAACACCGGGACCCAAGTCTATGAGCAGCAACGGATTATGGTTCAAAAAAAACCTCCTGAGTTTCTCGCCGTATCCCGCCCGCATCCATTTGTTGGAGGTGATGTAGCAGAGTATGCCATTTACCCTCAATTGTCGGATACCTAGCTCATAGAAGAGCATGTAGATATCCCCCATCCGTTCGAAGGTTTGGTATTTTTCTTTTTTGGCTGCGTATAGGTTAGCCAATTCCCCATGATTTTTTTGGAGCTGGACATAAGGCGGATTGGCGATGAGCACATCGAAGCCGCCTTTGTGGTGGAACACCTCGGAAAAGTAGATTTGGAAATCGAACTTCGTGTGCCCTTCGGTAATTTTGTTGATCAAATCATCGATATTCTTTCTGTATTCCCCCTTATTGGTAGGGTTGGTTTCATCGAAGAATGATTTTTTCAGCCTTTCCAGATCCCGGAGAAGATTGTTGTTGAACAAATCTTCATCCACTCCCAGCAACGAATTGCCGCAGACGATTTTATAATCCAAGTTTGGCAGGGGCTTGATGTTCTTGATGTTTTCCTCATCCACAACCAAAGAGAGCCAGAGCCGCAGCTTGGTTATTTCCACCGCGCCGGAATCGATATCCACACCGTAGAGCGAGTGTTCGATACAGCGGTGCTTTAATTCATAATTGCTTCGGGCTTGCTTATTCAGAAAAACGGATAAGACTTCCCGCGCCCGCACGATTTCTGTCATCATCCCCACGGGGAAGGCGCCAGAACCAACGGCGGGGTCGCATACCGTAATATCCGCCAACCATTTGTCTATTATCGAGGCATTGTCTCTTATGTTGTCGGGTAACAGGGATGTATATTCACTGTTTTTTTGGATGCCGTTGGCGATGTTCTGTCTTTTGGTAAGGGCGATGGCTTCGTGTTCCTTGAGCATCTCGCCAACTTCAATCAAATCTTCGATGTCTTGTTTTTCGATTTTCACAGGCAGTTTTTCCAGAGTGCCCATGTTATAGAGATAATTGATGAGGCTTTGCTGGCACATGTAGTGGACGATTTCGCGGGGGGTGTAATAGACGCCAAAACTTTTGTTGAATTTGTTTTCCTCGTCCTTTTTGCCGCTCTTCAAGGCTTTCATAAAATCATTGAAATTATCAGGCCTAATGGCGTTGAACTTTTCATAGGTCTTGCCCAGCAGCTCCGGGTCGATTGCCACTTCTTTTTCTAGAGGTTCGTCTTCGCACACGGTGAAGTTGTAGCGGTCGAAAACATCCAAAATGCCACCGCCACTATCATCATCTTTCGTTTTGCGAGTGTTGGAAAACAGTTCATTGGGAAGAATGATATCGGCGTGTACCCAGTCGTAATCGTTGATGGGGTCGAACAAGCCGCCGTTCAAAAAGGGTATCTTACAGTTGAAGCGGCTATAATAATCATCATCTTGATGGCGATCGAAGCGCAATGCCTCGTAAAAGAGCGGCTCGAGAATATCGTTGAAGAAATTTTTATAACTGCCGTGCTTTTGTTCAAAAAGTTCGCGTAGAAAATGCCTGGAGCCGCTCCCCCAATCGTTATCGCGCCCCACGCCGAAGAAACCCTTTTTTTGTAGAAAATAGAGAAAGACAATCTGCCCAAGCAGCTTTTTGGCAAAGTTGACCGTGTCCACACCCTTGGCTTGGAAATCGGCGCTCAGGCGGGGACTATCGGTTACTGCCTTATCCAACGCTTCTTTGGTGCGAATGAAAAGTTTTCGATATTCTAAGAAAAACTCTTTGGTAACACTCTCGATGTTGAAGGCTTCTTCCAGCTGCGCCAATGTTGGTTCATGCTCATCATCCATGAGTAACTGCAAAAAGCGGCTCTGGGCGGTATGACTTTTTTCATTGCCACCTACCAAAAACGACCAGCGGCGCGCGGGGGTGAACTTCTCGACGGCTTTCGTACCAGTTTTGGTCTTTTGGAATTCGTAGTCCATCTTGACCAGAGAAAAGCGCCAGTCGCTTTGTCCGGGTAAGATGTAGGCAACAAGGGCGGCATCCTTCTTTTTTCCGCCACGGCTGCCGTTCAAATACCAGGCGATGAAATTGCGCTGCATGGTGCGGGCACGCTCGAGCGAAACACCGCTCTGGAGGGTAACAATGAGAACATCGAGACTCTGCCCGTCTTTGGAGAATTTTTTAATCCGTTCTAGCTTTTTGATGCGTTTCCGATAGGCTTCTGGGATGTAACTACCGTTACAGCAAAATTTGGCTTCCTCGCTTTTTTTTAATAGATTACTGATAAAATCGGTAAATTGTTCCTTATCGAAGGAATTCTCGAAGGTATCCCGAATTTTTCGTTTTGCCTGTTCTTCTCTCATTTGTTTTCCTTTGTTAGGTATAGGGAAAGGATAATCTCCCTCTTGCCGCTAAGCGTGGGGCTATGCTCGGCATAATGGCTTTGCAGCAGCCGATTGGAAATTTGGCTTTCGAGCACCGTCAACACCTGCAAGGAATCAACGATATCATCTTGCAATGCTTTCAAAGCCTTTAGGGTTTTTGTGATGGTCTTCTTGGGAAATCCACCTTCTTCTAATTTTTCGATAACATTTTTTAGGTATAGTTCTTGTTCATCGGTGAGCTTTTGGGAATTGCTCAAGGTTGCCTTTAAAATCCGCAGGATTTCGCCGGTGCTGCTATCACCTCTGTTGGTAGGCGGCTCTGTCATTTCTTCAGAGGCGGCACTGGCGAAGGCTTTTTTGTTCCTATTTAGCAAATGATAATACATCTCCGCAGGAAGTTTTAGTGCTTCATCCTGGGGGGTGCTTTCCAACAGGGCAGCCGCACTCATAAAATCTATCTCGGCGACATCAGTTTGTTCGTCATATGCCATAAAAAACTTTTGCAGCTTGCCTTTTCGAAAGTAAGTAACACAGGCATTTTGTGTGTTACCTTGTTGTAGGCGAAAGGATAGCATTACTCTGGAAGGCTGTGCCGCGCCAAAGCCTTTGGCAGTTCTGGCTTTGGGGGGTAGAAGCTTGATTTTTTCGAAAAGCGCGGGGTCATTTTCACGAACATCACGAATTACCTTCAAATATCTTAGTTCACTTTCTTCCGCCTCGTCCTCGTCTTCCAGAGACTTTTGGGAAATCAATCTATCGAAAAGCTCATGGGAGCCAATCGGTTCACCCTCGGTCAAGAGTTCGGCATCCCCGCCAAGCAGGGTCAAGAAGGCGTTTATTTTTCCCTCTGCGGCTTCTTTGAGTTTGATTTGGTCGTTGGATTGAACGGTGGGGAAGAAATTAAAAGTGTGAATCGTATCGAAAGGGGTGTCGAGACGGTTGATGCGCCCAACCCTCTGCATCATCCGGGTGGGATTCCAGGGTATATCGTAGTTGATAACCACATTGGCGCGGTGCAAGTTTACGCCTTCGGACAACACTTCCGTAGAAATGAGGATGCGATGCTCGTTCTTTTTATGCAGTGCTTGGGCATCGAAGTTTTCTATCACCTTATCCCGAACATCTTCTTGGGAATCGCCGTTGAAAAGAAGCACTTTGCCGGGATATTCTTTGTCGATGTTCTCGAAGAGATATTGGGATGTTTCTTTGGATTCGGTGAATATGATCAAATGATTTTCTTTCAACACCGGGTTCTGGGCAAGTTCTCTTTTGAATTTCGATAGTTTGGGATCGTGTTCTACCTGTTGCCAGAGACTTTCTATTCGCTCTAGAATGCTCACATCGTGCTCTAGATCTTTTTTAAAACTATCCTTGAAATCTTGGGCATCGTATTTTTCCGCCTTACCTTCTTCGAGCAATTTTTGGATTGCCTCATCGTCATCGTTTCCCAGAAGCTCGAAAATCATATTGGTATGTTTGGCGCTGATATACACGGAACCGTTTTCGAGTTCCTTGAGAAACATTCTATAAGAATGGAGAAAGCGCTCGATAGATTTCCGAAAGGCAAAAAAACTGCTCTCCAATCGTTTTACCAGCAAGATTTTCATGAAGCGTCCCATATTCTTCTGAGACTGGGTTTTCAGTTGGTCGATTTCTCCTTTGTAATACAGCATGGGCATATAACGGGCGTATCTAAATTGCTTGGTTATCAAATTTATCGTTTCGTTGAATATTTTGTCCTCTTTTTCGTTCAGCTCATAGAAAAACGAAACTGGTTTCTCTACACACGAGAACTTTATCCCCTGCTCTTTCATATCGTTGGGAAAATATTTTTTGATCTCCGAGCGAGTGCGACGCACCATCAGGTATTTCAGCACTTTGTTACGGATTTCTCGGGCGTTACTTTTGACAGTGGCGATATATTGGGCATGGTCTGCCTGTCGGTCTAAATTTTTGAGTTTTTTTTGTAGATTGGCAAAAAAGATATCCAAATCAGGCAGGGCAGGAATGGTGTTATTTTTGGCGTTTTGAAACAGCTTTAGCAGGTTCAGTATATCTCGCGGTGTGTTGTTGTAAGGGGTTGCACTTACCAGTATCACCCGTTTGCCACGGCAAATTTCCGCCAGTTTTTCATAGGTAACGGTCGTGTCCGTGCGGAAGCGGTGTGCTTCGTCGATAATGATGTTGGCATATTTCTCCGTGTTCCTCTCCCGCAAGTTATCTAGTTTGCCAATGGATTCGAAATCCGCAGACACCCTAAAATCTGAGAATACATTTTCCCACGAGCCGGGGTTGGATTTTCTCAATAGCATGGGCGGGGCGATAACAAGCGTTCTTCCCTCCAGCTGCCCCGCCAGCATAGCGGCGATATAAGTTTTACCGAGTCCCACGACATCAGAAATAAAAACCCCACCATGTTCCAGAAGTATCTTTTTGGCGTTCGAAACCGCCTGTTCTTGATAAGTTAATTTTTTGAATCCCTGCGGGAGGTACTGCATAGAGATTTGCTCTGTTTGGTTCAGTTCATCTTTGAAATACTCGTAAAGGAATTTTAGATAAAGCTGATAGGGGGTGATGTTCCGATTTGCCCAGGTCCTATCCTGAATCGTCTGGACATACTTTTCGGACACATCCACCGCTTCCTCCCATAACGCTTCGAATTTCTTCAGGGCAAATTCATAGTCGCTTCTGTTTTTTAGCTCTACATTGAACTCGAGATTATCCACGAGGCCGCTTTGGGTAAAATTACTGGAGCCGGTGATTAGCCTGCCCACATCGCGATCATCTTCCCGAAAGGTCATGATGTAGAGCTTGGCGTGGATGTTTTGCGATGGATAAGCCCTGATGATGAGCTTCTCACTTTTGATCCAATCGACAAACTTATAAACACCATCTTCGACTTCCCAGCTGTCATCGGAATGTGCCATTTCGGCTTCGACTAGTTCTTCTACTTTCTGCTTGGCTTCGGCATGGGAAAAATCAAATGGTTGCCGCTGGGAACGCTCTGCTCTTTGCATCATAGAGAATGTCTGGTGGTTGGTGCCGATGCCAATGAGAATTCGGATTCTTTTAGTATTTTCCAATGCTGGGTAGATGGCATGGAAGCCGCTCGAATAGAAATACCCCACCAGACAATCGAAAAATTCTGTATCCTTGATGAGGACCTGGAAACGCTCTTTGAGGTTTTGCTTCTCCGTATTTGTGATGAAGGATAAATCAGTATCCATTTTCATCGTTTATTACCTTTTATTTCGTTGCCCATAACTGGTGGTAAGGATGCCGAGAAAGTGGCTTGCTCGATGATGCCTAGCTTCTTGATTTACTTTCATTGTTGGCTCCTCATATTTTTTTGCCCTTTGGCGCTGCCGCTACGGGTGGAGGCGACGGGCATCCTTGCGTTTTTGGCGAAAAAAGGCTTAAGTGGGAACGAATTTGGCAGCTTCTTGGTTAAATCAGGGTTTTTGTCAAGAAAAGGAAGGCTCTTGCTTATTATCGGCACAAAACAACGGCAAAGGGAATCTACTTACGGAAAGACAAAATTATTTAGTGTCATAATACTGATTTTATTTTGTTTCTCCCTTGCGGGCTGTTTCTTTGGAAAAAGCAATCCCCCCTCCCTCTCTTCCTTCAAAAGAGAGGGCAGGCATTTGCGCAGCATCGGCTTTTCCATCCAAACGGGGGCGTTTCGTAATGCCAGCAACGCCGCGATGATGACGGAAAATTTGCGGAAGAACGGTGTCGAAGCAACTTATTTTCTCGCCCAGGACGGGCTTTTCAAGGTGCGTTTTGGTTCGTTCAAAACCAAAGAACTTGCCATTAATCGCGCCCAACACCTCGTAAAAGCGGGTGTTATCAATGATTTTTACATCGTATCGCCCTCGGAATTTTCCATCTCTCGACTTGGCTCGAAAGGGGAGGAAAGCCTACGCCAAGAGCTGGTGAAAACCGCCCGCTCCTTTGTCGGTGTTCCCTATCTTTGGGGTGGAGATAATCCCGAGAGCGGATTCGACTGTAGTGGCTTGACGATGACTATATACCAATTAAACGGGCTAGACATGCCCCGCACCGCTAAGGAACAATACTTTGCCAGTAGGGAAAAAGCTCTGAACGAAATAAGACAAGGGGATTTGATTTTTTATCATACCGATAGGCGGAGGGCGCCCCCGGTAACCCATGTGGGTATTTACATTGGTGATGGCAAATTTATACACGCTCCGGGACGCGGGAAAAATGTTTGTTATGAATCCGTGGAGAGGGCTTTTTATAAAAAACGCTTTGTTGGTGTTGGCTCCTTCCTGTAGGAGGAAGAAAGTATTGCCAAGATGCCTGAAGAATGGAAACGGAATTAAATGGGAAATATCATGGATAGAAAGCACAAAAAGAGAAACGGACAAAGAAGACATCGCACTCGCCCCCAATCGGTATCCGCACAATCGCGCCAGTGTTCACCCCCACAATCACCCCCACAATCACCCCAGCAAGTTCGCCAGCAATCGCACCGGCTAACCACCTCCCTCCCTCCCGAGACGAGCGTTCATCCAAGCCTCGATAATGTTTTGCAGGATATTGGCAAGCCCGTATCACAGGATTTCGTGCCCGATGATTTTCAATTGCAGGCAATTGCCGCGATTGCCAAAAGCGATTGTTTTGTCATTGCCCCAACCGGTGCGGGGAAAACCTTTATAGCCGAAGAAGCAATTAGCCGAGTTTTGGCAAACGGTGGCAGGTGCTGGTACACCTCTCCCCTCAAAGCCCTCACCAACGCCAAGTGGGTGGAATTTAGAAATCGCTTTGGCGATGCTAATGTCGGCATCCTTACCGGAGATATCAAAGAAAACACACAAGCCCCCTTGGTAACGGGCACAACCGAGATCCTCCGCAACTGTCTTTATGATGCCATGACCGAAGGGGGTAATATCGATTTCGATTTGGTGGTGATAGACGAGGCACACTATCTCGGCGACGGCGGGCGTGGCGTCGTCTGGGAAGAGACCCTCATGTATCTGCCATGTCGCATAAATATTCTGCTGCTTTCCGCAACTATTGGTAACGGTGAACAAATTGTCGCCTGGCTAAAAGCGCTACGCGGCAAGGAGTGCGCTTTGATCATCGATGCGACGCGCCCCGTGCCGCTCTTTCCCCTTTTCTATCACCCGCGCCGCCACCTCTTGACACCGCTGTTGGGTAAGGATGGTAATACCTTCGATATCGCCAAGGAATACTCGCTAGCGCGGCGGAAATACCCCGCCCGCCCGCTGGGCGTTACTTCTCTAGTAACAGCGCTGCGTAAGCACAACTTGCTGCCGGCGATATTTTTCGTCAAATCCCGTCAGCTCTGTGATTACGCTTTGGAAAAGGCGGCATCTGTCGGTGGCGCTGCCGATACCCGGCATGATAGGAATTTCAACGAGAGCATCGACAGGTTGCTTACCGCTTATCCCTATCTCAGAAACCATAAACACCTGCGTTTTCTGCGAGAAAACCGTCTTGCTTCGCACCACGGTGGGCATCTGCCGCTCTGGAAGTTTTGTGTGGAGACGATGATGAAGGAGGGGCATTTAGAGGCAATTTTCGCCACCACGACGGTGGCAGCGGGGGTGAATTTTCCGGCGCGGAGTGTGGTCATTACCGATTCCGATCTCTTCGATGGTGATTCCTTCAACCCCCTTACCAGTACCGAGTTTCTCCAGATGTCCGGGCGAGCGGGCAGGCGCGGCATCGATAAAATTGGTTTTATCGTAACGGCGCCCGGTGCCTTTATGGATGTCGAACACATCGCCAAGCTCATCACCGCGCCGCCTCAAAATATCAATAGTCAGATTAGGAACAACTTTTCCATGTGTCTGAATTTATTGAAATCACGCCATATCGATGACATTCGCAACATCTTTCGCGATTCCTTTGCCGCCTTCCAAAAAAAAAGTGTCAAAGAGAATCTCTGGCAGGATTTTTTGAGGCATCTCGATTTTTTGCGCGCCGAGGGGTTTGTCGATGGGGACAACAGGTTAACCAGCAAAGGGGAATTTGCCTCCAAAATGCGCGTCGATGAGCCTTTGCTCTTTGCCCAAGCCCTGGTGGAAAATGTCTTTAGCCGTGCCGATGAAGCTACCCTCGCGGCGCTTACCGCCGCTTATGCCTTCGATGGCGATGAGGATATTGCCTTTACCATCAAGAATGTCCCACGCCGCCTCAAGTCATTGTTCCGTCATTCGGAAATGGCACTTTATTCGATTCAGGAAAAACTAAGAAAAGAGGGGTTCCCCACCGCTAAGCGGTTTTTGGGCATCGCTTATGCGATTTATCTCTGGGCGAGCGGAAGTGATTGGCGTGATCTCATCAAGACAACGGGAATCGCCGAAGGCGATATGGTGTCCCTGATATTGCGAACGGCGGAGCATTTACGACAGATTTCGAGCATCGATGCTTTTCCCGAAGTTACCGCCAAAGCCCTACGGGCGCGAAAAGCGCTGCTGCGCGAGCCAGCGGCTTTCGATATTTGAGATTTATTGGAAACTGGGTGGAAATCTATGGAAACTAAAATGAGCACCGTTGCCATTGTTGGTAGAGCCAATGTTGGAAAATCGACGCTTTTCAACCGCATCGTTGGTTTTAGAAAGGCGCTGGTGCTCGATCAGCCCGGGACAACGCGTGATCGCAACTATGCCCGTGCCACATGGGAGGGGCGAGAGTTTTTCTTGGTTGACACGGGTGGTTTCGAGCCGACAAGTAACGAAGAAATGCTCTTACAGATGCGACGGCAGGCAAATATCGCCATCGAAGAGGCGGATGTCATAATTTTTTTGATGAGTTGTCGCGATTCCCTGCTTCCTGCCGATAAAGAAATCGCGAAAATGCTGCGTGCCGTTGCCAAGCCGGTGCTCTTTGTCGTCAATAAGGTCGATGGTCCCAAACAGGAAGACCTTGCCGCCGATTTCTACGCCCTGGGCGTCGATTCTCTGCATACCATTTCCTCGTTACAGGGCTATGGTGTTCCCGATTTACTCGATGTCCTGGTGGAAGTGCTACCCTTGGGGGCGGGCGCCGAGCGGGGTAAGGAAAAGAAAATTGCCCAAGAGGGCAAAGGCGGCGAAAATGGCGAAAGTGGCGGCGGTGATGCGGAGGACATGGCGGAGGACACGGAGGAAATCCGCCTGGCTTTTGTTGGCAAACCCAATGCCGGCAAATCTTCGCTTATAAATAAAATTCTCGGTTACGAGCGCCTCATCGTCAATCAGCAGCCCGGAACGACCCGCGATGTCATCGATACCCACATTGTTGTGAATGGGCAAAAATATCTGCTCATCGACACGGCGGGTATTAGGAGAAAAAACCGCCTTTCCCTAGTTTTGGAAAAATACAGCGTCCTTCAGGCAATCGGTGCCGTCAAAAGGTGCGATATCGCCGTTCTCGTCATCGATGCGGCATTGGACATTACCGAGCAAGATGTCAAAATCGCGGGGATCATTGCCGAGGCGGGGAAGGGTTGTATAATTGCCGTCAACAAATGGGATACGCTGGAAAAAGACGAAAAAACCGTTGGTGTCTATGTGCGCAAGATCCGCGAAAAATTGAAGTTCATGGATTACGCCCCGCTGGTTTTTATCTCTGCCCTCACCGGGCAGCGTCTCGATAGGATTTTTCAAGCGGCGTTGTTAATCAAGGGGGAATACACAAAGCGCGTAAATACGGCGCTGCTGAACGAAATCGGCAAATCATTCCTAGCCCAGAAGGCACCACCGCGTTATCGCGGCATCAACAACTCCTTTTACTATATGACACAAGCCTCGATAAAACCACCGACCTTCGTCTTTTTCGTAAAGGAGCCTAGCAAGGTGCATTTTTCCTATGAGCGTTATCTCATCAACTGCTTGCGGGAGACCTTTGGCTTCGAAAACTCGCCTATTAGAGTCATATTCCGCAAACGGGATTAGAAGTTAGAAGTTGATTTTAAAGGGTGTTGTAGCCGCTTCCCTTTAGCCTGCGTGGTTTTGTGGTCTTTCGACACCAACACACCCCATTCCCGCATTTTACCGTCATTCCCGTGCAAACGGGAATCCAGCCATCCGCTAATCGTCTCCTACCTTTTACCGTCATTCCCGTGCAAACGGGAATCCAGTCATCCAATAATCGTCCCCTACCTTTTACCGTCATTCCCGCCTTTCCCCCGTCATTCCCGTGAAAACGGGAATCCAGCCATCCAATAATCGTCCCCTCCCTTTTACCGTCATTCCCGTGAAAACGGGAATCCAGCCATCCGCTAATCGTCTCCTACCTTTTACCGTCATTCCCGTGCAAACGGGAATCCAGTCATCCAATA
>Ga0172371_10012236_pt1 | contig 11328 bp, 9 predicted proteins | sample Lak12m_FD_114543 | JGI IMG/M metagenome (GOLD analysis project Ga0172371, IMG submission 114543) | Freshwater microbial communities from Kabuno Bay, South-Kivu, Congo - kab_022012_12m | ecosystem: Environmental > Aquatic > Freshwater > Lake | place: Democratic Republic of the Congo: South-Kivu...
GGTCTCTGAGCCCGAAAGTATATCACGAAGGGACAAAGTCATACCCTTTGTGGTATTGCCTTGAGGGTACCCGAAATGGTTCAATATGATATCGGGTTGTTCCTGCCTGGGGAGGCGGAATGGAGAAGATGTGGCGAAAAAAATGGTTTGTACCGCCAATACCCTGCACCGCACTTCCTGCGGTTCTGTCTGCGACGACTGTGGCCATCTGAGGCCGGACCGGCGCGCGCGGCAGAGCGTTTCCCTGAAATTCGAGCTTCCTGACCGCCGCTACAGCAGCAACTGGGTGCCGAGCTACGAGATGGCCGGTGCCGGCGGAGCGGCTGTTCCTCGCAGATTCCGTATCGACACCACCGACCTGCACCCATTGATGATGGTGCTCCTGCTGGTCAGCTTCAATCTGTTGGATGCCTTCTTCACAGCCAGAGCGCTTTCCATGGGCTTTGCGGAGTCGAACCCATTGCTGGCCGGGCTATTCGAGGTCAGCCTGCCTCTGGGCATGTTCATGAAATCCGCGATAGTCGGAATCGGCGCCTACCTGCTCTGGAGATGGCGGCATCATCCCGCGGCCATGCGTGGCATGATGTTCGCGACCGTCGCTTACGGGGCTGTGATCGTGTATCACATCTATTTCCAGCTGATGGCCGGCTGACCATCAGCATTTTCCGCGTGCGCTGGTTTTTGCTATAGTTTTTCAGGTCCTCGCGATACGCCCGACAACCAATGGCGGCAACCTGACCACCCGCGAGAACCGGCCCTCGACTTGGATAACGAGCAAAAACCCGACCAGAAACCCTACACCCGTTACAGGAGTTCCCGAATACGTTCGCGCAAGCCGCTGAAGCCTGGCTCTTCGCGCCGTAACGCTGAAGCGGGGAACCTGCCACGGGATGATGAGGGGCAGCCCGAAGGGCTGCCCGTTGAACCGTATCACCACAAACCCCCGGGCAGAAAACGCAGCGGCTGGAAGATCTTCGGCTATGCCATGCTTTTCATCCTGCTGGCGGCGCTGGTATTCGCCGGCGTCTCTTACTGGCGGCTGGACCGGGCGGTCAAGGACAGCAATGCCAAGGTGCCAGCCGACGTGCACCCGGCCTTGAGCAAGCCGGCGGGGGGCATGTTGTCGACGCCGGTCAACATCCTCTTCCTGGGCAGCGACCAGCGCCCGGGGGAGAGCGCCCGGGCGGACACCATCCTGCTAATGCGGGTCAACGGCGAGAGCAAGACCATCTCACAGCTCTCGATCCCGCGCGATACCCTGGTGGACATTCCCGGATACGGCGAGGACAAGATAAACTCATCCTATGCCTGGGGCGGTCCGGCGCTCACCATACAGACCGTCGAGAAGCTGACGGGTTTGCCTATCCACCATTATGTCGAGCTCGATTTTTCCGGATTCCCCTCGATAGTCGACAGTCTGGGAGGGGTCGACATCGACGTGCCCAAGACCATAGATTCGCAGTACCCCTCGGGGCTGGAATGGACTGACGTCCATTTCGACGCCGGGCCCCAGCACATGAGCGGCGACAAGGCCCTGGTCTATGTGCGCGTGCGCTATTCCGACGATGACTTCCAGAGGATGGGGAGGCAGCAGCAGTTCATGGAGGCGCTGCAGAAAACGGTAGCCAGCCCGTTCAACATGGCGAGGATGCCCTTGCTGGCGCCCGGCATGGTTGATAACATAACTACCGACATGTCAACCAACGACCTGCTCGGTCTCGGCTGGGTCAAGTTCCGCACTCCCTCCGAGCGCAACCGCAAGTTCGTCATGGTCGGGACCGGTCAGAATATCAGCGGCATCTCCTATGTGGTCCTGGATGAGGATGCCAACCAGGCGCTCATCCGGGATTTCCTCGCTGGTTGACGGCAGCCGGACGGCTCCGACGGCGGTGGGCTGCATGATGGTGGAATTCAACGATTGGTGAGGTAGAATATCCAGCTATGAGAATCGGTGTCGACCTCTCTGCGATTCAGTCCACCAAGAGTGGCGTGGACTGGTACACCCATCGGGTGATACAGGAGATGATGGAGATCCTGTCGCCGGACGAGCAGCTGCTACTGTTCAGCAACCGCGAGACCGGTTTCGAGCCTGAGGCTGCCGGCAGATCCAACGTCACCATCATCCGCAGCAACTTCATGTATCAGGAGCCCTGGCGCCAGTTCGTGCTGCCGCTCCTGCTCAGGCGGCATGGCATCGACGTCTGTTTCTTCACCAACTTCGTGCTCTCGGTCGCCGGCACCTGTCCCATGGTTCTCACCATCCATGACCTTTCGTTCCGGTTGTTCCCCCGGACCCATTCGCTGCGCAACGTCATCTGGGCGCGGAGCCTGGTGCCGATCTCCACCCGCCGCAGCAAGCACATCATCGCTGTTTCCAATAACACCAAGCTCGACCTGGTGCGGCTGATGAACGTTCCCAGCCAGAAGGTGTCCGTGGTCCACGAAGGCGCGCCGGACGAGTTCCAGCCCGAGCCTCAGGCTGAAGACGAGGAAGCGATGGCGCATTATGGCATCATGAAGCCTTACGTCCTGTTCGTGGGCACCCTGGAGCCGCGCAAGAACCTCAATTTTCTCATCCGCAGTTTCGACCAGGTCGCCCAGGCTATCCCGGACGTGCACCTGGTGCTCGCCGGCCGGCGCGGCTGGATGGCGCAGGCGATCTTCGACGAACTGGAAAAGCGCGACCTGCTGGGCCGGGTCCATATCACCGGCTATGTCCGTGAGCGCTACCTGCCGGCCCTATACCGCCAGGCCTCGGCTTTCGTCTACCCGTCGCTCTATGAGGGATTCGGACTGCCGCCGCTGGAGGCCATGTCTTCGGGCACGCCGGTGATCGTATCGCGGAGCTCTTCGCTGCCCGAAGTCGTGGGGGACGCCGGCATCTACGTGAACCCTCTGGATACCAACGAGCTGGCCCAGGCAATGAAGGACATCCTGAATAATCCCGAACTGGCGGCCAGCCTGCGGGAGAAGGGGCTGGAGCGCGCATCCCGTTTCAGCTGGCGCAAGGCAGCGGAGCAGACGCTGGCCATACTCCGCGATGCCGCGCGTGGTTGAGGATTACAATGCCTGAGAAGCGGCTGGACACTCTCTCGCGCCTGGTGCTCGCGGGCGCCTGCCTGACCGTGCTCTTTACAGCCTTCGAGCTCAAGGAACCCCTCTTCAGCCTGGGGCCGGTAAGCTTCACCACTTCCAAGCTAGCCGCCGCTTTTTTCATCGCCGCCTCGCTTGTGTTTGCCGCCACCCGGATCTCCTGGTACGTATCGCGCCGGGTGCTGGATGTAGCGGTAGCCATCTTCGCGATCAGTAATTTCCTGTCGGTGCTGGCCGCCCAGGACAAGCCCAGCGCCTTCAAGTTCTCCATCCGGCTGTTCTCGGCCGTCCTGGTTTATCTGGCCGTATCGCGCCTGCCGGCGCGTTCGCGCGCGCATCTGTGGGTCGCGGGCTCTGCAGCGGTGACCCTGATCCTGGTCACAGTAGTTGGACTGCTGGAGAATTTCGCCTCGTTTATACAATGGACGGATGTCCTTGAGCCGCTCCATGAGGGAGTAATCACGTTCGGGACGTTTTACAATGTGCGCGTTTCCTCGACGCTGCCGTTTCCGACAACCCTCTCGATATTCCTCGAGATGGCGTTGCCATTGGCGCTTGCCTTTGGTATCTGGTACGAGAACCGGGTCATGACTCGCCGGCGCTGGGTGACGCCGCTGCTCGTGGTTCTACTCGCCGCTGTCATGCTCGTGCAGGTGCTGACCTTCACCCGCATGGCTCTGGTTGTGACCCCGGTTTCGTTGCTAACAGGAGCATGGTTGGCGCATATCTACGGGTACGGCCGCCGTTTCTGGGGTTATCTCCTGCTGGGTGTAGCGATGCTGATTCTTACCATGGGCTTGATGATTCTGTTTAGCAATAAGTTTGCGACCCGGCTGGATGTGGCGGAGCAGGAGCGCCATTACGGGGTCGAATATACGCTGCTTTCCTTATCACCGGATATCAGACTGGGGCAGACGGGAACGGCCCGGATTCACATCAAGAACACCGGGACAATCAATTGGGCGCCCGCGGGTGACGACGAGGTGCTGTTCGGCTATCGCTGGATGACTTATCCCGACAATCAGGTATTTGACCTTGAGGTGGATCCTTTCGCGCCAACCATTCCCGAAAGTGTGCCGCCGGGCGGAGAGTCCGACGTGCAGGTAGATTTCCTGGTTCCAAAGAAGGCCGGCAAGTACGTGCTGGTTTTCGATCTCGCGAAGTTGCATGTCAGCTGGTTTTCCAGCGCCGGTCCGGCGCCGTTGATCGTGCCTCTGGAATTTGTCGACGGCACGGCTCGTCCAATGACGATTCCCGAGACCGCGGATAGTTACAAGGCCGGGGATCCCGCGCTGGAAACGGCCGCGCGCAGTTCACTTTGGCGTGCGGGCTTCGAAACCTGGAAAGCAAATCCGGTTCTGGGCGTAGGGCCGGATCAGTTCCGCGTGCGCTATACCGACTACAGTCCCGACCTGCCGGGCGACCAGCGGTTGCGGACGCATAACATCTTCCTCGAGGCCATGGCTGACACCGGATTGATCGGATTGGCAGCGGTAGTGTTCCTGTTGTTGAGGATGCTACTGGCCCAGTTCCTGCTCGTGCGCGACCGTTCGTTGAAGACGGGGATGCGGTACGTGTCGCTGGCGTTGCTGATCGGGACGCTTGCTTACATCGGCCACGGCATGGTGGACTATTTCCTTTGGCAGACCGGTATCTCTTTCCTGTTCTTCATCTATGCCGGGCTTACCTCCTGGCTGGAGCGAGAAGCAAGGGATCGTGTCCCGGAGGCTCCCAGGGCGTAACCGCTACAGTCTGTTGCCTGCTGCAGATGTTCGCAGCACCTCAAGCGTCTTCTCAGCCGTCTGCTCCCAGGTGAAAGCCGCGGCTCGTTTCTTGCCACGCTCGATCAGCAGGTTCCTGGTTCCCGAATCCTGGGCTATCAGCTCCATCGCCGCCGCTATCTCCTCGGCGTTCTCGGGATCGATGAGCGCCGCCGCCGGGCCAGCCACTTCGGGCAGTGATGAGCGGTTCGACGTGATCACCGGCGTGGACGCGGACATCGCCTCGAGCACCGGCAGGCCGAAGCCCTCGTAGAGCGATGGGAATACGAGCGCTGTGGAGAGGCGATAGACTGCGGCCAGGTCCTCTTCCCGGATGTAACCCGGGGTCACGACCGAGCCGGCGGGCAGGCGCTCCAGCTCCAGAGAGAGGGCGGGATCGGCGAAGATGCGGTTACCGGCCCCCACCAGCACCAGCCGGAATTCATCCCGGGTCGCCGCTGGCAGCAGGCCATAGGCGTGGACCAGCCGGGCCAGATTCTTGCGCGGTTCGAGGCTGGAGACGGAGAGGAAGAACTTGCGGGGTAGGCCGAGCCGCCCGCGTATCGCCTCCAGCTCCGCCTTACCGAACTTCTTGCGGAACCCGGGAGAGACGCCCAGTGGTATCGAGGTCACTTTCTCCGGAGGCACGTTCATGTGCGCGATCAGGTCGGACCGGGAGCTCTCCGAATCAGTGATGACGGCGGCAGCCTGGGCGACGATCCTTGGCATAACCGAACGGTAATAGGCGCCGAAGCTGCGGGAAAAATATTCGGGGAAAAGCAGGAATGACAGGTCGTGAACAGTAACTACGCTTGAAACCGGTGGATAGAGCGGCGCCACGTTGGCCGGGCTGAACAGCACGTCCATGCCGGCCCTGGAGACCATGCGGCGCAGGATGGTCTGCTCCCAGATGAGACCCCTGGCGGGACCTCCCGCCGGGACCCGGCTCACGCGGAGGGGCAGATCCTCGCCGGGGTCACGGCCTTCACGGCCTGAAAAGACGGTGAAGCTGACATCTTCCGCGTCCAGCGCGCAAAGGGCGCGAGTGATCTCGCGGGCGTAATGCTGGACGCCGGTCAGCTGTCGGAAGATCGACCGGCCGTTGATACCGATTCGTAACATGGGGCGATTTTAGCACTGCCGGCTTTCAGCCGACAAAAAACCGGCTCGGGCCCAGCCCGGGTTTTCGAGGTGCTAAAGGCCCGCAACCTGTAAAACAAGGGAAAAAGCGTCTAGAATTAAGCGGGGACATAAGTTGACACGAGCGGCAAAATTCTTCACTTCTCATAGATTTTCACACTTCTCGCTGGTGATCGCGGACATGCTGGGAGTCGTTGCCGGCTTCCGCTTGGCGTTCTTCCTGTACATCCAGATGGGAATCCTCTATATAGGCGAAACGGCCACACCTTCGCTGAACTTCTACATCGCGCTGGCGGTGGGGATCCTTCCCTTCTACTGGCTGCTGTTCATGCTGCACGGGCTCTACCGTTTCCGGCTGAACCTCAGCCTGCTGGAAGTCCTGCCGCAGATTGTCACCTCGGTTACCGAAGCATCCATGGTGCTGCTGGCCATCACCTTGTTCATCTTCCCCGTGGTCCATTATTCGCGCAACATCATCGTCATCTCCTGGGTGACGACCATTATCTGCGTCTCGGTGGCGCGGCTGTTGATCTACGCTGTTCAGCGTTATGGCCGGAGCCACGGCTGGTACGTCAAGAACACGCTGGTGCTGGGGGCAGGCGAGGTCGGGCGTTCGTGTGCAGAGAAGCTCATCCGTTTTCCCGACCTGGGCCTCAGGTTCGTCGGCTTCCTCGACGAGCATCCGCCGTCACGCGCCGCGGACGAGCTCGACCCCTTCAAGGTCTTCTCGGACTACGACAAGCTGGAAGAGGTGCTGGTGCAGAACAACATCCAGCACATGGTCGTCGGTTTCTCGCGTGACCGGCACGACACGATCGTGGAGCTGATGGAGCGCTGCCGCCCGTACAATGTCGAGTTCACCATGGTGCCGCGCCTTTACGAGATATTCAGCGACAGTGTCGGTGTGGAGCACATCCGCGGCCTACCGGTCCTGGGCCTCAAGCGCAGCAGCATTACCGGCCTGCAGGGTTTCGTGAAGCGGACGATCGACATCGCCATCTCGCTGATCACCCTGACCCTGCTGGCGCCGCTTCTGGTAGTGGTGGCGATCGCCATCAAGCTGGATTCGCCGGGCCCGGTCCTCTACCGCCAGGTCAGGCTGGGCAAGAACGAAAAGCCTTTCGACATCCTGAAATTCCGTTCGATGCGCCGCGACGCCGAAAGGGGCGCGGCCGGCTGGTCGACTGCCGGTGATGTGCGCCGCACGCGCGTGGGCCGTATCATCAGGCCTCTGGGGATCGATGAATTACCACAACTCATCAACGTCATCAAAGGAGAGATGAGCCTCGTGGGACCGCGTCCTGAGCGGCCGGAGCACGTGCAGCATTTCGAGGAGGAGATCCCCGCCTACAAGAGCCGTCACCGGGTCCGTCCCGGGCTGACGGGCTGGGCCCAGATCAACGGCCTCAGAGGGGATACCGACATCGGCGAACGGGTCGAGCACGACCTTTATTACATTGAGAACTGGAACCCCTGGCTCGACATCAAGATTCTGCTCAAGACGATCATCTCGTTTGTGGACCGGGACGCCTGAGCGCACGGGTGTGCGGCAACATCAATTTTCAGGCAGAAAGTAGGGTGAACCCGGGGGGAGTCAGGCTACCGTCTTGACCGGCGGTTCGCCGGCGAGCTCGCGGTAGCGGCCGATCCAGGTGTTGATGCGCTGCTCGTACTTGTCAAGGATCGGCGAGCGGTTGTCGCGTTTGTGCAACTTGATGCGGTTGCGCCGCATGCGCATCGAGCTTTCCGTGGCGGAGCTGACCAGGTTCTTGGCCTGGATGCGATGCACGAGGTATTCGACCAGATCGCCGAATGGTCCGGACAGAAGGCGCTCGAGCCAGTGCTGCCTGCGGCGCCACTGTGGGCTGATGGCCAGGCGGCACTTCTTGCGGTCGGCGCTGGCGCTCCAGGACGGGAAGACGTCGAAGATCCAGCGGTTGGCATCGATGAATTGGTCATAGGCGCCATAGTTGAAGACGGGCAACGCCCCCAGGATCTCGCGGGCGTAAAAAAGATTCTGATTGCGGAAGACAAGGTCGCTCTCGGAGACGAACACGTTGAAGCAGATGTCCGGGTTGTGGCTGAAACGGCGCCACAGCCTGAGGAAGAAGTAAGCGGTCCAGGTGCGCCGGCGTGAGCTGATAATGAGCAGGTCCACATCATCGCCAGCGGGAGAATTGAGGGCCGCCAGCGCTCCGGTGATGGCTGCCGCCTTGAGGAAGGGGATGCCCTGCAGAGGGATCAGCCGCCGGAGGGCGATTTCCAGTTGCTGGCGCGATTCCGCCTCGCGGTCGAGGCGCCGCTGACAGTTTTCTTCCCGGCCGTCGAGGAAATAGAATTCACCCTGGTTCTTGACGACGCCGGTGAGGGCGGGGTCGGATTGCAGCCGTTCGGCCGCTTCCTCGAGGGTGATGGGGGCTTCCGGGGCGAAACGCACGATTTCGTCAAGCCTGAGCGGGAAGTCGAAGATATCCGCGTAGCAGAGGGCCTTGATCATGGCCTCGTTCTGCAGCCTGCGCGCTTCGGGCGTAGTCGCGGGAAGTGGTCTGGGTTGAGGTTCGGGTACGGGTTGGATGGAAGGCTTCATGATTAAAAGTTCACAGAAAAAGTATAATGCTTTCGGACGTCGAATCTCAAGCGTGGAGGGATGCTGATGCGCGTAGCGATCGCCCATGAATGGCTGACCACCCTCGGAGGGTCCGAGCGGGTCGTGGAGACCCTGCTCGAGGTTTATCCCGGCTCGCCCGTCTATACGACGTTCCTTTCCGACCGCAATCTGCCGCCTTCGGTCCAGAGCTGGGACGTACGCACATCCTTCGTGCAGCGGCTTCCTTTCCTGCACCGGATCTCGCAGAAGTATATCCCGCTGTTCCCGCTGGCCTTCGAGTCTTTCGACCTTACCGGCTATGACGTAGTGATAACTTCCAGCTCGGCCTGCTCGAAGGGTGTGCTGACGGGACCGGAGACGCTCAACATCTGTTATTGTTACACGCCGCTGCGCTATGCCTGGCAGCCACACCTGGACAAGCGGCTGGGGCATGCGAATCCGCTGGTGCGGGCCGCCAATGACCTGACGGTCCACTACCTGCGGCTCTGGGACCGCCTGGCCAGCGACAGGGTCGATCACTTCATCGCCATCTCCAACCATGTGGCCGCCAGGATCGCCAAGTTCTACCGCCGCGAGGCGGCCGTGATCTATCCGCCCGTGGATGTCGACCGCTATCCGGTCGTCGATTGCAGCCGGGATTATTTCCTGGTGGTCTCGCGCCTGGTGCCTTACAAGAGGGTCGACCTGGCCGTCTCGGCCTTCACCCGGCTGGGATTGCCCCTGAAGATCGTGGGTGAAGGGCCGGAGCGCGAGCGGCTGCAGGCGATGGCCGGACCCAACATCGAGTTCCTGGGCTTCGTTCCCGAGGACGATCTTCCCGGGCTGGTCTCGGGTTGTCAGGCGCTGATCTTCCCAGGCGAAGAGGATTTCGGCATCGTGCCGGTTGAGGCCATGGCGGCCGGCCGGCCGGTCATCGGCCTGGCCCGGGGCGGCCTCATGGAAAGTGCGGTGCCCGGCAAGACCGCCATCATGTTCCCCGAGCCGACCGCCGCATCGCTGATCGACGCCGTATCGGAGTTCCGGGCGGAAGATTTCGATCCCGCGAAACTCAGCCGCCACGCGGCGAAGTTCTCCAAGGAACGCTTCAAGAAGGAGTTCACGGATTTCGTGGACGCGAGGCTGAAAGAAGCCGGCAGGACCGTGGCAGCCAGGGGCCAGGGCGGCCGCCGCCGCAAGTGAACCCCGCAGGCCGCGATATCTTCGTCTGTCCGCTCTGCCGGGGCGGGCTGAACCCGGAAACGGCCAGGCTGAAGTGCACTGAATGCAACTCCGTATTTGTCGTACGCGAAGGCATCCCCTGTTTCGTTCCCGAGGACCGTTTCTATGAGGGCAAGTTCACCGCCCCGACACAGGACGGGGTCGGGGCGAGCACCGGCGCCCGCCGGCGGGTCGAGACTTTTTACGACCGCTGGTCGTCCACCCGTGTAAAGCACCACTTCACACGTAGCTTCCTGCAGCAGTTCGGACCAGGCACTCTCATACTCGACGTGGGCTGCGGCGGCGGCAACCGGGTGCTGGCCCCCTGGCGCACGGTCGGGATCGATCTGTCCTTCGCGGGCTTGACCTCGGCGAAAGATATCTACGAAGCCGCGGCCACCGCCGATTCCACGGCGCTGCCGTTCCCCGACGATACGTTCGACGTGATCAACAGCTGGGATGTAATGGGCCACATCCCTCCGGAACAGAAGGATGCCGTGCTGGCGGAGTGGAAACGCGTGACAAAGCCGGGCTGCTGGATGCTCCACATCATCGAAGCCAATTGCACGGCGCCCTTCTACCGGCTGGTGCGCCGCGACCCCGGATTGTTCGACAAGTATTTCATCGACCTGGATGGGCATTACGGGCTGGAGTTGCCCTCACAGATCGAAGCCCGCTTCCGAGCCGCCGGTTTCGATGTGGTCCGGAACTGGCCCTTCTTCCGCGCCGGAATCTTTCCGCCCGAGGAATACGCCAAGCGCCTGGGTCCCGAATACCAGGACCAGTCGCGGCTGCTGAGATGGCTGGCGCTGTTCGGAAACGCCTGCCAGCGTAACAAACAGCTGGATCAGGCGATGAGCCTGGTGACCGGGATGCTGGCGCGTGCCCTGAATCCGCTTCTGCCGCCGGAATGGGGCTCCACGGTTTTTCTGATCGTGCGCGGTTAGGCGCGTTATAGTCCCTCATTCGGCTGTATCTCGGGCGGCTCGCCCGGAACCGAACGGCTGCGGACGATATCCCTGATCTCGGCGACCGGGATTATCCCGAGGACGACGATGGCCGCCGCGTACAAGATCCCCGCCACGGCGATCACGGCGAAGACGTTTATCCTGTCCCTCAGCAACAGCACGAGCAGTCCCATCGCGGCGGTGATGGCTGCCACCTTCAGGGTCATCACCAGAGTTTGCATCAGGGAGATGTTGCGCCGCAGAAGCCAGAACATCTGCACCAGCCCGACCAGCTCGGTGATGAGCGTGGTCACGGCGGCACCGGTAAAACCGTAGCGCGGGATGACGATCAGATTGAGGCCGAGGTTGAGCACCATGTTTACCAGGCCCACCACCGCCACCGCCTTCTGCCACTCCACGATCGTGAGTATATTGCCCTGCAGGAAGGTCAGGAACCACACCGGCAGCACCCAGCCCAGCACGGCCAGCGCGGTCACCGCCGGCAAGTATGTATCCTGGAGCAGGGCCGCCACCAGCGGCTCGGCCAGCAGCCAGATGCCGGTGGCCATCGGCAGGGACATCA
>Ga0172371_10012237_pt1 | contig 11327 bp, 13 predicted proteins | sample Lak12m_FD_114543 | JGI IMG/M metagenome (GOLD analysis project Ga0172371, IMG submission 114543) | Freshwater microbial communities from Kabuno Bay, South-Kivu, Congo - kab_022012_12m | ecosystem: Environmental > Aquatic > Freshwater > Lake | place: Democratic Republic of the Congo: South-Kivu...
CTTGTTGAAAAGCTAATAATTGCATTGAGAAATATGGATCATTATGAATCAGATTAAAATAAATGAAAAAGTTTTAAACTTTGAGGTAAAAGAAAGTACTATTGCAAGACATGTAAGATTGGAGATAAGTCCTGATTCTTTGCGTTTAGTTGTGCCTTTTGGTATGAATAACATAAATGAGATTAACAAGTATTTGCATAAGTATAACTCTTGGATAAATAGAAAATTAAAAAAATTTGAAAATATAAAACAAGTAAGTGCAAAAACATTTAATGCCGAAGAAATAGGTAATTCCAAGAATCGTATTTATGGATTAGTAAGGAAGTATAAGGAATCAAATGGACTTAAATTAAATAAGATCTATTTTAGAGTACAAAAGACAAAATTAGGATCTTGTTCAAGTAGTGGAAACATAAGTTTTAATATAAACCTAATGAATTATCCTTTGCATGTTCAAGAGTATGTTGTGGTTCATGAATTAGCACATTTAAAATACAAAAATCCTTCTAGAGAATTTAAAAAATATGTTAGTTTAATGTATCCTGAAACAAATAAAGCATTAACATGGCTTAAAAATAATAGAGTTAATAATGTGTGATTAAATGGCAAGATGTTTTATAATTGGTGTAGGAAAAGAAAGGTACTTAGAGAGATGATTCCGCAGATTGAAATAATTTAATAATTTCTCTTAAATCTTTAACAATACCTCTTGGCTTATATGGCAGATATTCTTCTTCTCTTATAAATGGATTCTTTAAAATAATGCAATCAAATCCACCTGCTTTTGCAGCAATTAACCCATTAATTGAATCTTCCAAAACAAGAGTATCTTTAGGTGACACACTTAATGCTTTAGCTGTTTTCAGAAAGATTTCGGGATTTGGTTTTCCATTGACAACATCTTCTGAAGTATATTTCACGTTGAAATATTTAAAAACACTTGGCCATTGCTGATTAATATAATCTAATTTGAATGTATCTGATGATGTTGCTAATCCTATTTTTAATTTGTTTCTATAGAAAAATTCCAAAAGATCTTCAATATGAGGCTCTAATTTCATTTTATGAAAATATTTTGGGCGCAAGTTTCTTCTGCTATCAAAATATTCTTGATATTCTATATTTGTTTTGAAGTCTTTGTTAATTATTTCAAGAATTCCTTTTCCTGTGTTGCCTGCAAATGCTCTGTAATATTTTCTCAGATATTCTTCTCTGCTGATTTTGACTCCAAAAAGAGCCAAATCTTCAATAGTCATATCTACAAGCAATGACTCATAGTCAACAATTACTCCATCAACATCAAAAATCACGGCTTTATATTTTAATGACATCTTTACCATCTATTTGTACTGCTCAATCATTTTAACAATCATATGTTCAGGGTAAGCACCAACAAACATGTCAACTGCTTCGCCATCCTTGAAAAAGAATACAGTTGGAATTGACATAATTTCGTTTTCTCTTGCAATCTCTGGCTCTTCTTCTGTGTTTATTTTAACTAATGTGACTCCCTGCTCTTTACTTAGTTTTTCTAATATAGGGCCTAACATTTTGCAGGGTCCACACCAATCAGCATAAAAATCAACAAGTACTAAACCTTTCTTTGATTTCTCTATTACGTCTTTCTTAAAATCCATGCGCTCACCTCTTAGAAATATTCACAATAACAAAACTAAAATTAGAATAATATAATATAGAATGTAACTTTTATAAATCTTAATGTAATTACATTAATATTAAGAAATCTAAACATAATTGTAGGGATTTTGATAAAATCTAAAAAGACATTCTTTAAATCTTATTATAGATATATTAATAAAGGAGAGGTTTTTGAAAATGAAAGATGACTTTACTTCTAATACAGACAACTTTGATTACAAAGATGTTAAAGACAAAGATCTTGACAATTATGAGCCAATAGCGATAGCAGGTAAAGTATTGGAAAATGAGCCTGATTCAGAGAATCCTTTGGTAAAAAAAGCAGAATATTTTTTAACAAAATATTATAAAATAGAATTAGACAAATTAATGGAACAATATCCTCAGACAAAAAGTCTCTTTATTGATTATTCTAAAGTGGAGTTATTTGATCCTGTTTTTGCAGATGAACTATTAGATAAACCTGATTTGATTATGCAGGCCCTTAAAGTTGCATCAAAACAGTACAAAGGAGGCTTAATTGAACTGCATACGGATTATGCACCAATAATAAGGATATTTAATCTGCCTCAGGAACGTATAATCCAAATTAAAGATCTGAGCTCAGACCATATAGGAAAGTTAATTGCTGTTGAAGGAATTATAAGACAAATTACAAATGTATTGCCAAGAATAAGATTAGCTAACTGGTTGTGTAAAAAATGTGGCAATGAAATTCTTTTGCCACAAGAAGATGTTGATTTGCGTAAACCTCGATTGTGTCCTGAATGTAAACATAAGGATTTTGAGTTAGATGAAGACAACAGTATTTTCAAAGATTATCAGAAAATAGAAATTACAGAACCCCTTGATAAAGTTAAAGGTGGAGAAAGCACAAATGTGCTGAATATTATTGTCACAGAAGATATTGTCAACTTATTTACTGCAGGAGACAGAATTGTTTTTACAGGCACGTTACGGTTAAAGAAACCAGATAAGAAACAGACAATTTATGGTAAGTACCTTGATTGTATACATATAGAAAATACAAAACAAGAATATGAAGATGTAGAAATAACTCGCGAAGATGAAGAAAAAATAAAACAGCTTGCAAATAATCCCGAAGTATATAGTTTGATTTCAAAATCAGTTGCTCCAAACATTTACGGACACGATAAAATAAAAGAAGCAATTGCAATGCAGTTATTTGGAGGTGTCAAGAAAATTCTGCAAGATAAATCCAAAATAAGAGGAAATATTCATATTCTGCTTATTGGTGATCCAGGAACAGGAAAGTCTCAACTCCTTCAATATACCACTCGTGTTGCCCCTAAAAGTTTATATGTTGCTGGTAAAACAGCATCTGGAGCCGGCTTGACAGCAACAGCAGTAAAAGATGAATTTGGAGAGGGTGGATGGACATTGAAAGCAGGTGCCTTAGTTTTGGCGAGTGGTGGATTTGCAATGGTAGATGAATTTGATAAAATGAATAATGAAGATAGAAGTTCAATGCATGAAGCGATGGAACAGGAAACGGTGTCTATAGCAAAGGCAGGAATTATTGCAAGTTTTAAAACAGAAACAAGTGTATTAGCTGCAGCAAATCCTAAATTTGGAAGATTTGATAGTTACAAAAATATTGCTGAACAAATTGATATTCCTCCAACGCTAATGTCGCGTTTTGATCTTTTCTTTGTAATGAGAGATATTTTAGATGAGAAAAGAGACAAAGAAACTGTGATGTCGATTCTAAAGACACATAAATCAGGAGAAATGTTGCGACAGGAGATGGTTGATGTTGAAAGTGCGAAAACAGAAGAGTCAAAAGAAAGAGAATTAGATTCTGATTTCTTAAGAAAATATGTTTCTTATGCCCGTACAAGAGTGTTTCCTGTTATGACAGAAAAGGCAATGCAAAAAATACAGAAATTCTTTATAGATATGAGAAGAATGAGCCAGGAAGGTAGAGTTGCAGTTACTTATAGACAATTAGAAGCATTAGTAAGACTTTCGGAAGCAAGCGCAAGAATAAGATTATCAGAAAAGATTACAGAAGAAGATGCAGAACGCGCAATATTACTATTTAAAAATTCAATGGAACAAGTTGGTGTGGATCCAGAAACAGGTGCATTTGATATTGATATTATTGCAACAGGACAGAGTCGTAGTCAGATAAACAAATTGAAGAGAGTAATGGAATTGATTGAAGAGCTGACAAAAGATAAGAAAATGATTTCATTTGATGAATTAGTTGCAGAAGCAGAGCGCGAAAATATTGACAAAACAAAAGTACGTGAAATCGTTGAGAAATTAACTAAAGCTGGAGATATTTATGAGCCAAGACCCTTTAATTATGCAATACCACGAAAAGAACAAAGTTAAGACCTTAGTTGGATTGCAAATTACGTTCTATTATTTTATAGTCTATGTGTTAGCACTTATTACATATTTTAGATTATCTGCTTTGGGACTTGTTGTTGAAACAATTGCACCAAAAGAAAGTGCATGGAATACAGTTTATATTTTTTCAGGAATTTTGATATCAACAATTATACTTATTTTAGTTATTAAGTTTTTCAGGAAATTTCCTATACTAAAAATAATGGAGTTGTTTTTGACAGTTACTACAATAAGCGGGTTTTCAAGCCTGTTTATTAATGATTATATTGCTCTGATTATTGGTTTGATTGTAATTATATTGAAAGAGTTATTAAAGAATACATTTGTCAGAAATATGATTACTTCTGTTATTGTTGGATTTATTGGAGGATACATAGCTTATTCTATAGGAACATTTCCAATAGTTTTGCTTTTAGTTATTGTTGCAATATATGATTATATCGCAGTCTTCAAAACAAAACACATGGTCTTCCTTGCAAAAGGTGTTGTTGATAAGAATACTGTCTTTACATATGAGATAAAGACAAACACAAATCAATTTTCTGTGGATGCTAATAAAAAAGAAGATGTTTTGATGCCACAAGTTTCAGAAGGAATACCTCAAAACCAAAGAAGAGTGATGCGTGGCAAATTAGATTTAGGGACAGGAGATTTTGCTTTACCTCTAATAGCAATTATGAAATTTACATCAATTAGCTGGATATTAGGAGTTGCATGTCTACTTTGTATCATTTTAATTCTAATAGCAACTTTGGTTTACTTAATTGACAATCCCAAACATACTGCTTTACCTGCAATTCCTCTGCAAGCAATTATTATTGTGGTTTTTTATGTAATTAGTTTGATGTTTAGTTTATGAAGTCTTCTCTATTTACATAGACAAAAGTGTTGAAAATAATTATAATTGAATAAAAGAACCCTATGTAAAGGGGGAACAAGTAAGGAAATACAGCAAATAAACCCAGTGCAATAAATGATAAAATAAAGTCGAAAATCAAAACAAATGCCCAGTCAAAGAAATAAATCTTTTTTATTCCTGTAACTGTTTTGAAGAAACTCAATGTGTAGAAAAAAGATGAATTTAGATAAAGTAAGACGGGATATAAGAATATTACAAACAATGTAAATCCAAATGTTTGAATAAAATCATAATAAAACAATCTACTTATTCCGTAAGTTAACATAATAAACAATGCGAATAAAAACATAAGAACTATATAACTAAAAAAACCAAACCAGAATGTTTTTGTTTTTATATTGTTTTGTAAAAGAGTCATTGTTTTGTCTAAAGACTCTAATTCTTCTTTGTCTTTTTTTGCAATTATTTTTTCCATTCTGCGATATATTACATATTGTGTTGTTTTGTGCTGAATATAATATAGGATGAATATCAGTATCAATCCGAGTAACAACATAACCATAACTAATTGTATATAGTTTTGTTGTATAACAAATATTGCTGAAACATAAAACAGACCCAAAATAGCTAAAATAGCTGGCGTTAAGATTAATGGGAGCAAACCATATGTATAGAAATGTAGAAATCGCATTTCTCGCAAAGTGTTGCCAATACATTGTCCAATTAGCTTTAAATTTACCATAAAATCCCCTTTATTTAATATATAAGAAAAACGTAATCTTTATAAATAAAGCTATTATTTATTTATAGTTTGGTAGAGGTGGTAATGTGCATACACTTAAGAAAGGGATCTTATTAGGATTAGGTCTTCACGACCTTAATAAAAAGCAAGTTGATGATTTTGTAGATGGATTATACAGAAGAGGCGAAATAACAAGAGATGATGCAGAGGAATTATCTGCAGTAATTTTACGTAAAGCTCGCGAAAATAATGAGAAATTAGAATTAAGAATTGAGAATTACGTAAGAAATATAGTTAAGAAAGAAGAACTTGCAAATATTGAGCATGTTAATTATTTAGAAAAGCGATTAGAACTTTTAGAAGAAGAGTTAGATAAGGCTCTTTTGGAGAAAGATATTACAAATATGAGTGATGAAGAATTAGAAGCATTTTTAAAAGAGATAGGAATTAAGCCAGAAGATTTGAATGGTAAAAACAAGATATCGTCAAAGGATTCAGAATCTAATTTTGAAAACGAGTTAAATAAAGAGTCTATTAGTGATGATGTAGTTGATGAGCTGTTAAGTATGAGCGATGAAGATTTATCAAAACTTTTGCGCGAAGAAAGAAAAGTAGAGCATGGTTTACATAAAAAAGTTAACTTAGATGATGTTAAGAGCAAGAAATCAAAACCAGCGGTTGAAGTAGAATATTTTACTCCAAAACCGAGAAAGAAAAAAGCAAAAAAAGTAAAGAAATCTAAAGTAGAAATAGAGGTTTTCACTCCAAAACCACGCGGTAAATCAAAGAGAAAAAGTGCATTAGCAAAAATAAAAGAAGAGTTAAAGAAAGTAAAGAAAGAAGTTGCTGAAACAGGTAAAGAAACAAAGAAATTGAAGAAAACAGCGGCAACAAAAGATGAAGTTAAGAAAGTAAAAAAAACAGCAGTTAAAGCAGGTGAAACTGCAAAGAAGAACACAAAAACAATAGATCAGAAAGTGAAAGCAGTTAAAGAGAATGTTGCAGAAGTAAAAGAAAGTGTTGAAGGAAAAGTTGAAAAAGTTGCTGAAAGAGTAAAGAAGAAAGCAAACAAGCCAAAACAACTTGCTGCAAGAAAGAAAGCAGTTAATAAGCCTGCAAAGAAAAAAGTTACTAAAAAGAAATAATTAAATTTTAATTATTTCTAAATTTATTCCTTTTTCTGTTTTTATCTTTTCAAAAGTTTCTCTTAATAATTCACTTTGTTTAACATAACTCTTGTTTATTACACATATTTTTGTAGCTGATTTTTCAACCATTTCCTCAAACATCTTGTTCAGATTGTTTGGGTTTTTTAAAAGAGGAAGTAAAGCATATTTTGGCATTATATGTCCTATTTGTAGTTCTAAGTCTGGATTTCCAAGAGTTTCTTTTATTTTGTTTGTTATCTTTGTGTAATCATCTTTTGAAATATAATGTTCTGCTCCAACTAAAATAAATGTTTTTGAGCATTTTTTTTCAGTCTCTTCTGTTTTGTAATTGTCCATAATTTCTTTTAACACTTTACAATAGTCTTCTATATTTTTTTGATTTTTATATGAAGAATCGTTTGGTCCGATTTCAAAGAAACAAAGGGGATATTTAGATGTTGGACCATGATGTGTTACTTCTAAAAGGAATTTAGGGTCCTCAAAACTAATTATTCTCCTTAATATTGTATTTAATAAATTAATAGATGCAGGATTTAATGTGTAGCTTTCACCACCTAATTCTGCAATACCATAATTTCCTGTGTAATGACAAGAGATAATGTTAAAGTCATGTTTTGACTTGTGTGTTGATACAATCAATATCTCTGTTTTCTCTTTATCAAAGTCTTGCATAATATTATCTATCTGTTGTTCATTCAGAAAAAGGAATTTTTCTTCTCCAAACACTATTGTACAGCCCACGTTATACATAATTTTGTTTTTATTTAAATCTAAATTCAGGTAGTTACACACATTTTGTGCAAAAGTATCATTTTTAGCCAGGTAAATTAACAACATATTGATCAGAAACCAAGAATTTGTACTGAATATAGAGTAAACAGTGAAAAGTTTTAAAAACATTTAGATGTTTCTAATATATTATAAAATAAATATGGATGTGAGATTTATGGTTAGTATTAAAACAGTATTATTTCCTTTTAGATTGAGTTTATCGCACAAAGAACCTATTGCTTTAAGAGTAGAATTAGCTAATGATACAAAGGAAACAAAACTCTTTAGTATGAAATTTTTGGTACATAAAGATCTAAGTGTAGAAAAAACAACAATTGCTAATATTTATGAGAAAAAGCTAGGGGAAATGAAACCAGGAGAGTCAAAATTAATGTATTTGCATATTTATCCTAAAGCATCAACCAGAACAATTGACTATCCCGGAAGATTAATTATATATGAACATTATAATGATTATGAATTTGTAAACAAAGAGTACAAGAAAAATTTTACTATAAAAGTAGAAAAGTAAGAAGGTGTTCTTAGTACGCATTACATATACATAATATAATTTTTCTCTTCTTTTTCCTTATTTTTATTAAAATAACTTATTCTCTTGAATCATTTTCTTCACATAAATTCGGCATAATAACAATTATGCCGTATTTTGCCTATTTATAGAGCTTTTTACAAAAAAATAGAGAACTTACTAATGGTGTTATGTATATGTAATTAAATAGAGTAATTATTTTAAAGTTACTGTTGTTATATTCGTATGGTTAGAAGAATTTTCAAAGAGAATAACAGCAACATAGATAAGCATCAGCTTAGGTTGCCTTTTGTAAAACCGAGAGAAACAACTGCAGAACATATCGATCCTGGAAGAAAAATTGGGTTCTTAGAACGATTAAAGAAAAAGCTTGGCGGTATACACAAACAAAGGGAAGAACAAATATTAACTACGAAAGCACCATTGTTTGATTTGTTGAAAGAGTATTTGGAAAAAAAAGAGTATGTTGATGATTGCCGTACTGATGTCAATAATAATAAATTATGGTACAAGAAACAAGAATCTCAAGAGGAATTACAAGAAGCAGAATATAGATTAAACTCAGTTAAAATAAAACTTCTTAATTTTGCTAATAACAATAACAATTATATGTTGAAATTGATTTCTGATTTAAGTATATTGTTTGAGGATAAAACAAAACTTGCAGAATGTGGGTTTGATTTAAAGTCGCAAGAAAATATAACTAACTTTGGCTTTAGGTTTATTGAATTTCTTAAAGAGACAGAAATACATATTAATCCTTTAATTGGTTTATATCAAAAAGATAAATCAGAATGTTTGAATGTTTTACATAGCAAACCAGATACCGTCAGAACTATGTTTAATTATTTATATGACAGAAATAACAGCTATAAGAGATATAATGCTTTAAAATCGCTCTTGAAAGAAATAAAAAGCCCATAAATTAAAGTTTACTGTGAATTATATGAATATGTTAGAAAATCTGAAGAATGAATTAAGCATAAGAGGATATACAAAAAGAACAATTGATCAGTATATGCTTTATGTAGACGACCTCGTGTTATACTGTAACAAAAACAAAATTTCTTTAAACAGTTTGACAAAAGAGAATATTACTGCTTATTTGGCGCATAAAAAGGAAACGTTGAGAAATACATCACTTGCTTTAGTATATTCTGCATTACATTTTTTTACAAAAGAAGTATTAAAATCAGATTCAATGAAAGAAATTAAAATCCCAAAGAAAGAAAAATATCTTCCAACTGTTTTGTCAAAAGAAGAAATAAAAGTACTAATTGCTACAATTGAGAATAAAAGAGATAAATTAATGATTGAATTACTTTATTCTTCTGGTTTAAGAGTTTCTGAACTTTGCAATTTAAAGCTTGAGAATATTGATATTAATCAGAAATTAATAAAAGTTGTTGGAGGAAAAGGTAATAAAGATAGAATTGTTATGCTTTCTGACAAGTGGATTAGAGATTATGTTGCATTTGCAAAGAGATTCTTTAAAAAAGTTCCAAAAGAATATGTATTTTGCAAACAGAATGGAAAATTTTTAAGTTCTGACACAATTCAACGTATAATAAAAGATGCTGCAGAAAAGGCAGGCATACATAAACATGTTACACCACACACATTACGTCACAGCTTTGCCACTCATCTTTTAGAATCTGGCGAAAGTATAAGAAAAATACAAACATTATTAGGACATGCATCTCTTTCAACAACACAAATATATACAAAGGTTTCAACAGATGAAATAAAAAAAGTAAAAAGTCCATTAGATAAATTGTGATAATATGACATTTGAAACATAATCAATCAATTCATTAGATAAAGCAAAGAAGACAGGAAAATGAGTAAAAGATAAGAAATATAATACTTTTGTATAGTAGTTATGTATGAGTGCATTAGGTGTTAATAGTAAACAATCAACTGTTTTAATAATAGTAGCAATCTTGGTTGGTGCTTTTTTTCTTCAAGATAGATATATTTCACTTAATTTAACGAGCGTAGTGTTTGTTATTGTTGCAGTAGTATTAATACTTTATGTTACTGCAGATTAGTTATATTTCCTATTTCTTTCAGTAAGTCTAAAATATATTTCATAGAACCATCATTTAGAATAAGAATATCATATCCTTCTTGGAATTCATCAAAATTCTCTTCTTTTTTAGGATTGTTGTAAAATCCTATTTTGATTATATTGTCAAATTCAATTCCATTAGACATTTCTAAGTCACCCAAATTATCGCCTATTAAAATAATATTCTTTCTCTCTTTTATTTTTTGATAATGCGGCAATAACTTAATTTCCGTTTCGTCTTTATTAAAGCTATGAATTATTTGCCCTTTGTATCCCTTTACTTTTCCTTCTGTATCATAATCATAGAAATTAGAAATTATATGTATATTATCAAAATTGCACTTTTCTTTCTCTAAGATTCCTACAATAACATCTCCAATAGCGGCAGACAAAATCAAGATAGGAATGTTTTTTTCTTTTAATAACTTAATCAAATCTGTTGATTTTCTTCTCAATATTAACTCTTTACAATTAATAAGCTTTTCAACAACAGATTTGTTCATTCCATACTCAATCATATATTTCAAATTTGTTTGCCACCATTCAACCATATATTTATTTTTGTCATCATTAGGTATTTCGGGATCTATCTCGATAGGGTGATATTTGTCATAAAGTGCATATGCCTTCTTAGTATACTTTTCCCCTAATAGATTTTGTTTTCTTATTTGCCCTATAACAGATAACGCTTTTTCTCCATTAATATAAGCTTTTGTTAATGTATTATCAAAGTCAGCAACAATATGTAGACTCTCAATACCATCTTTTTTTATATTTGCAATTGTTTCATTTAATTTGTTTTTGTCTTTTATTATAATTTTTTGCATTTTAAACCTTTCTCCCAATAATTGTAAACTCGCGATTTGTTCCTACTTTAGTAGTTCTGTCTTTATGACATTGAATTTCTCGCTCTACTTTTATGTCTTCTATTTTGAATCCTGCTTTCTCGTAAAGTTTGTAAATGTAATCATAAATGTCTAATGCAAAGTTAGGAAAACATCCTCCTGCTATTGTGATTGAAAGAATTCCACCTTTGTTTAACAAGTCATAAGAATCATAAACAAAATTCTCTAATCCAATAAAATAATTATCTAAGTTGTAATTTGCTAAGTTCATTTTGTAATTTC
>Ga0172371_10012238_pt1 | contig 11326 bp, 10 predicted proteins | sample Lak12m_FD_114543 | JGI IMG/M metagenome (GOLD analysis project Ga0172371, IMG submission 114543) | Freshwater microbial communities from Kabuno Bay, South-Kivu, Congo - kab_022012_12m | ecosystem: Environmental > Aquatic > Freshwater > Lake | place: Democratic Republic of the Congo: South-Kivu...
AGAGCTCTTCCATTACAAATGATTGTTTGATTGCTGTCTCAGCAAGAAGCATTGGAGCTACGGTTTATACTCAGAATAAGAGGGACTTTCAGGCAATTCGTGATGCTTTAGATTTTAAGGTTGCTTTTGTTTAGTAAGTCTGTTTCTTAATCGCCCCTTCTGCCCGAAAATCCGCCCTACACATTGAATCGGAAATTGATTATATCTCCGTCTTTTACTTCGTAGGTTTTACCTTCAAGCCGCAGGAGGCCTTTGTCGCGCGCGGCGGACATGCTGCCGTTTGATATGAAGTCGTCGAATGAAACAATCTCTGCCCTTATGAACCCGCGTTCAATGTCAGAATGGATTTTTCCCGCTGCCTTTTGCGCGTCCAAGCCTTTTTTAATCGTCCACGCCCTCACCTCATCTTCGCCTGAGGTTAGAAACGATATAAGCCCCAACAAGTCATAAGAGACATGTATCAGTTTATTCAATGCAGGCTCTTCTATTCCTAAATCATCCAAAAACGCCTTTGCCTCGTCAGGAGATAACTGCGCTATCTCCATCTCAATCTTTCCGCAGAGGCTCAGCGCCTTAACCTGCCTGCCCTTGAAAAATGCCTGCAAATCAAAAATTATTTTCTGCGTCTTCTCTGAATTCACATCCTGCTCGCCGACATTTAATACAACCAGTTCGGGCTTGATTGACATGAACTGGAGGTTTCTTATGGTTTTTTGCTCTTCCTCCGAGAAATCCAAATCCCTGAGGGCAGTTTCTTTTTCCAAAACCTCTTTGCACTTTAAGAGAATCTTTTTTTCCGCCTCATCCGGCTTTTTGCCCCTCTTTAAGCCCTGCTCCATTCTTTCGAGCCTTTTATCTACAAGTTCCAAATCTCCGAATATCATCTCAAGCTCAACCGTCTCTGCATCGCGCAAGGGATTCACGCTCCCAAGCGGATGCACTATGGATTCATCCTCAAAACCCCTTACGACATGAACTATGGCATCAACGTCTTTTATGAGGTCTGAAACTTTTTTGTTCTGCTCAACGTCTCCTTTTGTTATCCCTATATAATCAACATATTCAACTGTCGCATAGGTGATTTTCTTCGGCTTATATATCTCTGCCAGTTTGTCAATCCTTGAATCAGGGACTTTTACTACTCCATGCTGGGGCTCTGCGGTGAGGGTGGGATATATGGTTGTTTCAAGGTTTAAGCCCGTGAGCGCATTAAATATTGTCGTCTTTCCTGAATTCGCAAGTCCGGTAACAGCTATTTTCATCCGATTTCCTTTCTCATAAGGGTTACTTCTTAGAAAAGCCCCTGAGGTATATTTATTCCAAGATGCTGGTATGCGTGTTTTGTGGCAAATCTGCCCCTCGGAGTGCGTTCAAGAAAACCCTCCTGAAGAAGATAGGGCTCATAGACATCCTCTATGGTTTCCCTATCCTCGCGCAACGCTGCCGAAAGCGTATCCACACCGACAGGCCCGCCGCCGAATTTTTCTATTATCGCAGAGAGAAGTTTTCTGTCTATGTCATCAAGCCCTTTTTCATCAACGTCAAGCGCAAGAAGCGATTGCTTTGTTATCTTAAGGTCAATCGTGCCGTCTCCCTTCACCTGCGCGAAGTCCCGTATCCTTCTTAAAAGCCTGTTAGCTATCCTCGGCGTTCCCCTTGACCTCAGGGCAATCTCAAGAGCCGCGTCATCTTTAATGTCTATGCCGATTATCCCTGAAGACCTGAGCACGATTTGCTTAAGCTCGGACTGCCCGTAGAACTCAAGCCTGTTTATCACGCCGAACCTGTCTCTGAGCGGGGATGTGAGAAGCCCGGTCCTGGTTGTTGCGCCTATCAGGGTAAATTTTGGCAGGCCCAGTTTCAGAGTTCTCGCGTTAGGCCCCTGCCCTATGATTATATCAAGCTGATAATCCTCCATCGCCGGATAAAGGACCTCTTCCACTATTCTCGGAAGGCGGTGTATCTCGTCAATGAAAAGGATGTCAAAATCAGCAAGGTTCGTGAGTATCGCGGCCAGGTCGCCCGGCCTTTCAAGCACAGGGCCTGATGTAGACCTGATGTTGACCTTCAGCTCGTTTGCGATTATTGTCGCAAGGGTTGTCTTTCCAAGGCCCGGAGGCCCGCAGAAAAGGACGTGGTCCAAAGGCTCGTTCCTCTGCCTTGCGGCGGTGATGAATACTCCGAGATTTTCCTTTATCTTTTCCTGCCCGACAAAGTCATTGAATGTCTTTGGCCGCAGATTCAGCTCATAGGTTAGTTCTTCATCCTTTATGACAGGGTTTACCGTTCTTTCGGGATTGTCGTCTTTACTTATCATTTGCGTTACCCGTGAGGTATTTTAAAGATTCTCTGACTAAAGTTTCTATATCCTTATAGCCTTTCTTATAAGCCAAATCAAGGGACGCCGTCGCCTCCGCCTTTTTATATCCAAGATTCACAAGCGCGGAAAGCGTGTCTTCAAAAACCTTGTCTCTGGACTTTTCAACGCGCGGGAGTTTTTCTCTGAGTTCAAGTATCAGCCTGTGCGCCGTCTTTTTGCCGAGCCCCGGTATCCGGCACAATAGGGCTACATCCTCTTCTTCAATCGCGCGCATAAAATCATCATGCGATATTCCGGATAGTATGTTTAAAGCCATCTTCGGCCCTATGCCTGTTACGCCGAGAAGGGTAGTAAATATTTTTTTCTCATCCTCTGTAGAAAATCCGTAGAGATGGAGAGCGTCTTCGCGGACATGGGTATAGATGTTAAGAAAAACCGTGCTTCCTTCTTCTGGGAGATTTGAGAGAATGCTCAGAGGGACGTTTACTTGATAACCCACTCCGCCCGCTTCCACGATGACGTTGTCAGGCCTTCTTGAAATGAGTTTTCCTCTTAATGAACCAATCATTTCCCTAAATAAGTTAAAAGTTGAAAGTTAAAAGTTGAAAGTTTTAAAACCTTATTTAATTTTTCACTTTTCACTCTTAACTCTTCACTTTTTAAGTTATGCCTCTGCTAATTGCATTGAAATGACCTTTGAAACTCCGGGCTCTTCCATTGTTATCCCGTAGATGTAGTCCGATGCCTCCATGGTCACCCTGTTGTGGGTTATCACAATGAATTGTATATCGCCTGAAAGCTCTCTCAGCATCCTGGCGAATCTTTCGGTGTTGGAGTCGTCAAGCGGAGCATCCGCCTCATCAAGAATGCACAGCGGTGTAGGTTTTATGAGGAAGCTCGCGAAAATAAGAGAAAGGGCGGTAAGCGCCTTTTCTCCTCCTGAAAGGAGCGTTATGTTCTGGAATTTTTTGCCCGGAGGCTGCGCGATTATGTCTATGCCTGTTTCAAGGATATTGCTTTCATCCGTAAGAACAAGCTCCGCCCTCCCCCCCCCAAAGAGCGAGAGAAAAACCTCCGAGAACTTTACCTTTAAGACATCAAACGCATCTCTTAATTTTTTTCTTGTTGTGCTGTTTATCTTTGTTATCGCCTCTTCAAGCTCCGCAATGGATTTGTTAAGGTCTTCCTGCTGTTTTGAGAGAAACTCGTATCTTGCGGTTAATTCTTCATACTCTTCAAGAGTGCCGAGGTTTACAACGCCTAGTTCCTGTATCTTGGCCCTGAGTTCACTCAGCCGCTCTTCGTCTTCAGGCAGGACAGGCTCTGTTTCAAGCAAATCTATCTCCGCGCCGTAATTCTGCCTTATATTGTCAGTCAGGTTTTGAATCTTCAGCCTGTGCTCCGCCCTTTCCACGTCAAGGCCCGATACCTTTGCCGAAAGGGCGTCTATCTCATGCCTGAGCGCCTTCACCGCCTGCTCATACGCAAGCATCTGCTGGTTTTCCTGCTCAAGGACTTCCTTTCTTGAGGATATGTCCGCGCGCAGCCTGTCCGCGTTCAGGACCATGCCCTTTATCTTTTCTTCGTTCTCCGCTGATTCCACTTCCCTCTGCGAGATGCGGCCTTCTACAGACTGCACTTCTTCTGTTAACAGATTGTCCTTCTGCGAAAGTTCTTCAATAGCGCCGCCGGTTGCTTCCGTCTCCTTTTGCACGGACTCAAACTTTTCCTTGTTTGCGGTGATTGAGAGCCTGAGGTCAGTTACATTTGAGCGCTGCTCTTCATAATTCATCTTCTTCTGGATTATATCTTCCATCAGGGCTGCCATATCTTTTTCTATCACGGATTTTTCCGACTCGCCCGCGCTTATCGCCGCTTCCTTTTCTTTTATGATGTTCCCGATCGATTCTTTTTCCCTGACAATTTCTCCGGCCTCTATCGCGAGATACGCAAGTTTTCTGTCCGTCCTATCCTTTTCCTCCTGATAGTTGGCGGAGGTAAGTTTTGAGAGCGACATCTCCTTTTCGGCATTTACTATCGCGGCCTCAACATCCCTTATGCCTGATTCTTTGTCCGAAAGTTCCTGCTGAAGCCTGTTTATGTCTTCCTGCAGTTTTGACACCGAATCCGTTTTCCGGCCTATCAGTTCTTCTATCTCCCTCAATTCCCTTTTTCTTTTTAAAACGCCTCTGCCTTCTCCGCCTGTGACAGCGCCTGAAGGTTCCACAATCTCTCCGTCAAGAGTTACAAAGAAATGGTTATTCCCCGAGCCTCTCATTCCAAGGGCTGTTTTAAGGTCTTTCACTATAAAGATGTTTTTCAGAAGATTTTTTGCTATCCCCTCAAAGGCCTCGTCAACCTTTACAAAGTCTATCGCTCTTCCGATTATGTCAGACGGGAGATCGGATAACTCGTCGGTTGTTCCGGAATCAAGAGGTATGAATGACATCCTGCCGCTGCCCTTTGTCTTTAACGTAGAAATAGCGGTTTCGATGTCGGCAATTGATTTAAGTATGAAAGAATTTATTTTTTCCGAAAGGGCGTTTTCAACCGCCTTTTCGTATTCTGAATCTACATTGAGCACATCAGACAGCGAAGAAACGATATGGAGATTGGAGCCGTCCTGAAGTATCTCGCGGGTCGGCGCGTCAAGAACGAGTTCCTTCAAAGAACTAAGCCGGGATATGCTTGACGCAAGGTCTTCCTTCGTCTTTAACATCTCATCCCTCAGCCGTTCAATCTTGTCCTTCATGGAAGAGGCATCCGAGGCATAGATATTTTTCTTTTCATTGAGAAGAATTATCTCGGAATTTTTATCCCTGAGCGAACCCTCCACATTCCTTATCGATAAATCAATCTCATCCAAGGCCTTCCTTGCATCATCCGCGTCCTTAGCCACAACCGCTTCTTTGCGCTCAAGCGCCTCAAGAGATGCCTGCATCCTGCCTATCTCGTTTTTCAGGGCGCTTAATTCTTCAGACGAGCTGAATATCTTTCTCCGCATTGAATCCACCGAATTTTCTTTTTCAGAAAGCTCATTTTCAACCGATTCAATAAGCCCGCTCTTTTGCCTAAGCTCCTCTTTAAGCCCTTCCATATCGCCGGAAAGGCCTTCGCCTGCCGCGTTTAGCTCAGCCAGTTTTTCGGCCAACTCTTTCTTCTTTGTCCCAAACTCCTCCCTCTGAATAAAAAGTTTTGAGAGATATTCCTTAAGATTATCCTTATCGGTTTTAAGCACGGCTATTGCGGTTTCAGTTTCGGATATTGCCTTCTCCGCCTCTCTGAATTCCTGCTGTATAACTTCAAGCGCTTTTTCTTTTTCAAGAATGCCTATGCGGTTTGTCTCTGCAATATTTTCGATCTTTGTGAGTTCGGCCTTCCTGAGGTCTTCATTTTCCTTAAGGGAAGTGAATTCCGCAACTATCCTCTCCATGGATTCTCTCAGCCCCTGATAATCCCTCTTTGCAATCTTTAGCTCGATAGTCCTCACCTCAGTGGCAAGTTTTTTATACCTCTCCGCCTTTTTTGCCTGACGGTCCAGGGCGTTTATCTGCCTTTTTACCTCTGTGACTATATCGTTTATTCTCTGAAGGTTCAATCTTGATGCCTCAAGTTTGTTCTGCGCCTCCGTCTTTCTGGCTTTATATTTCATTACGCCGGCAACTTCTTCTATGATGAACCTTCTGTCCTGAGGTTTTGAATTAAGTATTGCGGCTATCCTGTCCTGCTCAAGTATTGAATAGCTCTTTACCTCAAGCCCTGTGTCAAGGAACAGGTCTTTTATGTCCTTAAGCCTGCATACGGATTTATTGGCCATATACTCGCTCTCGCCGGACCTGTAGAGCCTTCTCGTGACAGAGGTGAAGTTCTGGGAATCTCCGTTGTCCTGAGCGGGGTCGCCTATTCCTGAAACCACAAGCGACACCTCAGCCATCCCCTTCGGTTTTTTGGATGAGGAGCCGTTAAATATGACTTCCTCCATCTTATCGCCTCTCAGGCTCTTCGCGCTCTGTTCGCCCAAGGCCCAACGGAAAGCGTCCACGACATTGCTCTTTCCGCAGCCGTTAGGGCCAACGATGCACGTAATCCCGGGATGGAGATTAAACGCAGTTCTTTCGGAGAAAGACTTAAAACCTATCAGTTCGATTTTTTCTATGCGCATAAGGAAAAATGCAAGAAATTGAATTTCATGTAGTATAACCCAAGAACATTTTCATGACAAGTCGGTCTTTGGGGGATTGGGGGCTGAGACTATGGACTGGAGACTTGGGGCTGGGGGCTTGGGATTTAGAAATAGCTTTTTTGCTAATCCCTAACCCCCTAATCCCCTAATCCCTTGCACCTATTCTGGCGGCAGCTCGCTTTTCTTCCGTCTTTTTCTGAGTAAAATAATCCCTACAAGCAAGATAATAATTCCAAATATAACGCCTAAAGCAACCAGAGCCGGAATGGAAAGAAAAGGCGGTTCTTTCTTAAATTGAAGGAATGACTCTATAAAAGACTGGGGCTTCATAGGCTTTGCCGAGTCAACCTTTGGAGCCGGGACTTTCTGCGTTAAAGGTGCGGATGGCGCAGTCGCAAGGGCCTGTTTCCCCGGCGTCACTGCAGTCTGAACCGGCGGGACCTGCACCGCCACTGCAGGTTTCTTTTCGGTTACAGGTTTCTTTTCGGCCGCAACTTCCTTTTCTGCTTCAGGTTTCTTTTTAGCCGCAGCTTTTTTAGGTGAAACCGCTTTCTTCTTCGGCTTCGTATGCCTTGCCTCAGGAACTCCCTTCAACAAACCCGCTTTGTCAAGCGAAAATTCCGGATCAAGCAGGTATGCCTGACGGAATGCCTCATTGGATTCGTCAAATTTATTTAATTCATAAAGCGCGTAGCCCAGCAGGTAATAGTCCACCGCGCTCGGAGTCTTCTTTATATGCTCTTCCAAGACTTCAACAGCCTCTTTGAATTTTCTGCTGTTGTATAATTTGAGGGCTTGGATGTATTCCGCCCTTTGTTCAGGTTTCACTTCTGATTTTTCTTCTGATTTTTGTTCAGGCTTGTCTTCTGAAAAACTTACGCTATATACGGCAGATAGGGCAAAAACCATAAGGACGACCAAAAAAAACTTTTTCATCAGCGTCTCCTTATAACTAAGACATTTTAAAGCGGCAACCTCTGCTCTTTCATCCGCTTTAACAATAGAATAATTCCCGCAGCGTTTTTTTTCAAGCTATATTCTGCTTCACGGTTTCTTTACCCCAAACCCCTTCATCTTAAGTTCGGAAAGTATCTCCTCCAGATGCTCTCTTGCCTTTACCTCAATCGTGAATATAACCTTGGTCTTGCCAACCGATAGATCTTCCGCAAGCCTGTCATGCGCGACAGTCAGTACATTCCCCTTATGTGATGCTATTACTCCGGTCACGTAATGAAGGCTGCCCGGAATATCGTCAACAACAACCGCAAAGACCCCTATCCGTCCGCTCGTCACAAGCCCCTTATGGATTATCCTGTCAATCAGCGTGAAGTCTATATTGCCGCCGCTGATTACAAGAACGATTTTTTTGCCTTTAAATCTATCTTTATTTTCAATCAATGCCGCCAACGGCGCCGCGCCTGCTCCTTCAACAACAAGTTTTTTCCTTTCAAGAAAAAGCAGTATTGCCATTGCGATTGAGTCTTCTTTCACGATGAGCATTTCATCCACATGCTTATTAATCAATTCAAATGTTTTTTCCCCTACTCTTCCGACTGCAATCCCGTCAGCAAGCGTAGGAGCAGGCAGTTTGTCCGACATTTTTTTATTTTTAAAAGAATCATATGCCGATGTCGCAGATTCAGTCTGGACGCCAACAACCTTTGTATCGGGAGATAAAGCCTTTACTGCAGAGGCTACTCCGGAGATAAGCCCTCCTCCTCCGACAGGAACGATTACAAAATCAATGTCTCGTAATTCCTCGGCAATCTCAATGCCAATAGTCCCCTGCCCTGCAATAATCTTCTCATCGTCAAAGGCATGTATGAAGGCATAATCCTTTTGTGAAAGCGCGTGGGCTAGTGCATCGCCAAAACTTTCCCCGTGAAGCTCAACCTCGGCCCCATAGCCCTTTGTGGCCTCCTGCTTCACTATGGGAGCGGCAACAGGCATCACTATTTTTGCGTGAATTCCGAGGGCATTTGCGGCAAATGCGACACCCTGAGCGTGGTTGCCCATTGATGCTGCTATGACCTTGCCGTCTTTAACTCCCGTCAGTTTATTGAATGCGCCTCTTACCTTGAATGAACCGGTCTTCTGAAGGTTCTCCGCCTTGAGATAAACCTCCGCGCCGATAAGTTTGCTGAATGAATTGGAATAGATTAGAGGGGTCTTATGGATAAAGGGTTGAATATTCTTAAGGGCATTCTGAATGTCCTTCAGGTTTATCATGGCTAAATTATAGCACCAATTGGGGCGGAATATGTCGTGCTCCATACCGGAAGCGCATCTGCAAACGTCCTCTCTTTAATTCATGTTAAAATAATATGATTTTGTTTTGACGTGAGGTGTAAAAATGCCGGTTATCGTAAAGACAACTTTACTGCTTATCCTTTCAAATGTGTTCATGACATTCGCATGGTACGCGCACTTAAAAAACCTTAACAACAATGCCTGGTATATCGCCGCGTTTGTAAGCTGGGGCATTGCCTCTGTTGAATATTTCTTTCAGGTTCCCGCAAACCGCATCGGATATACAGAGATGAACCTTTCTCAGCTAAAGATACTTCAGGAAGTCGTGACGCTTTCAGTCTTTATCCCTTTTGCAGTCTTTTACATGGACCAGCCTGTGAGACTGAATTATCTCTGGGCAGGCCTCTGCCTCATGGGCGCGGTATATTTTATTTTCAAAGGGTAGAAGCGGGATATAATTTTGGAAACCGGTCAATTTTTAATAGAAAAGAATAGTTTGCGGAAGAATTATATTTTTGAATTCGTCTCGAAGGTTCGACTTATTATCGAATCTCTTAACGTGGTCAACTGTTCGATTCCGAGTATCCCTTGAATTTACTCAATAACATAGTTGTAACCTTTACGCCTCTTAAGTTCAATTTCTGGATCATCCCTCTTTTCCTTTTCTACGCCTAATATCTCTTCGAATAGCTCGTAAGCAAGATCAAGACTCTTGTTGGAACCTTTCTCATACTTCGTACCCTTCCACAAACCATACGAACTACCCATTTTTACGATTTTCCCTTCAAACTCATCGAATGTGGCAGACATAGAAGGTGTAATCCAAAGACGATATTTCTTCCTGATGTCATATAAGGGTCTAACGTATTCTATGCCCTCCTCGGTAGGGCCTTTCGAGATTAATTTTCCCAAAAGCTCCAGTAGCTTTTCAATATATGCTTCCCCGAACTCCACGTGCTTATCAAAAACAATTTTTGACATATGAGATGTGGCTGCTCTAATGAAGGCGTGCTCTCGCTGCTGTTTGACAGTTTCTTTTACAAAAGTGGAGTGATCCCTTATTAATTGAAATAAGGCAGCAAATAATGCTCCAACAAATGGCAATGCTGTCATTGTTTTTGCTACTTCACTAATAGGCAATAATAGTGCGCTCAGAAAAGAAAGAACGCCGACAACTGATAGCCAGATGTAAAGCTTATAACGATATGTCATGGGGTTTTTAAATAATTGATATTTCGTTTGTAGCATTATATTAGTGGGGTAGGATATTCGTGTCAAGCCTATCGTGAATTGGCTTGGAATTTGTGTTTAGATATCAATAAGCAGTAAAATATTAAGCAGATAGGGGGTGTAATATGAAATATAGAGTTAGTTTAAAAAAGACGGAAGAAGGATATTCGGTTTGGGTCCCTGGCCTCCCGGGCTGCTGGTCGCAGGGCAAGACAGAGGGAGAAGCATTGGAAAACATTAAGGATGCAATAAGTGCATATCTGAAAACTGCGGAGGAGTTAACAAAAGATAAGGAATCTCGGTATGTAGAAGTAGCCAATGCCTAAATTGGCGGGAATAAATCATCAGCGGGCTGTCAAGGCTTTTCAGAAGGCAGGCTTCTGGATTGCACGAGAAGGCAAGCACATCACAATGACTGACGGTGAGCACATCATCACCATCCCGAGAGCAAATCCCATTGATGCTTTTACAATGGCCGGTATTGTGAAGGATGCAGGATTTACTATCGAGGGATTCAAAAGACTTTTATAGATTTACAAAAATTTTTATTTTCTGCTCGACACAAAAATAATCCTGTCATATATTTAAACCATGTTTTACAGACCGATGACAATTAATAAAGCCGTCCTTATGAACGCCCGGCACATAGTTGCCGTGGCCGAAGGGGGATTCTATTAACTGTTAGTCGGATAATATAAGAAAACTTCAAAGGCCACGGAATAAACCCCGTGGCCTTTTTATTTTTAGCATATGGAGGTGTGACATGAGATGGGATGCCGAGAAATAAGGAGGATTGAAGAATGAAGATTTATCAGGTTGATGCTTTTACAGACAAAGTATTTTCCGGCAATCCTGCGGCAGTATGTATTTTGCCTTTTCCAAGAAGTGATGAATGGATGCAGGATGTGGCAAAAGAAATGAATCTGTCCGAGACAGCTTTTTTGCTCAAACAGGATGACGGGTTTAGCCTGAGATGGTTTTCTCCTAAAAGAGAGGTTGACCTATGCGGGCACGCAACGCTTGCAAGCGCGCATATACTTTGGGAGACAGGGATATTACCGCATAGTAAAGAGGCAAGATTCTTTACAAAAAGCGGCCTCCTGACCGCATCGCGAAAGGAAGATTTTATTGAACTCAATTTCCCGGCTGAAGAGGACAAAGAAACAGCTGCACCAAAAGAACTGGTGGAAGGATTGAAAATCAAAGTAATATATGTGGGCAAAAACCGCATGGATTATATTGTTGAGGTTGAATCAGAGGGTATTGTCAGGGCTTTGAATCCGGATTATGAGATGCTCAAGAGGCTTGATACAAGAGGCATAATTGTTACAAGCATTTCAAAT
>Ga0172371_10012239_pt1 | contig 11325 bp, 7 predicted proteins | sample Lak12m_FD_114543 | JGI IMG/M metagenome (GOLD analysis project Ga0172371, IMG submission 114543) | Freshwater microbial communities from Kabuno Bay, South-Kivu, Congo - kab_022012_12m | ecosystem: Environmental > Aquatic > Freshwater > Lake | place: Democratic Republic of the Congo: South-Kivu...
GCCAGTGCGACTCGGAACCGCCCGCGTAGAGCCAGTTGAAGAAGAAAAAGGGAAAACCGAAGCAGTGGTCGCCGTGGATGTGGCTCACGAACACGGTGTCGAACTGCGCGGGGCGCATGCCCTGCCGCGCGATGGACTGCAGGATGTCGGGGGGCGTTTCGACGAGCACCCGCCCGTCGATCGCGAGCGCGTTGTAGGAGAGACCCTCGTTGTAGAAACCGCCATTGCCGAGCACCGTGACCTTCATGATCGCCACACCTCCGCTACCGATGGATGCTTTTTGAGCACGGCGATATCGTCGTCGCTCGCCGAGCAGGTCGTGTGCGGTCCAGCCTCGACGGTCGCCTCTCCTCCTCCGGAGAGCGGCACATGGAAGAAGACCTTGCACTGGCCATGGAGAGAATATACCGCGTCGCGGAGCCCGTAGAGGTTGTTCTCGTCGAAACTTCCCGGCGCTAGCCGCACGTGGAGCTCTCGCCAAGCCGCCTTCTTGAGCGACTCCGGGTCGAGGATCTCTTGGAGCTTAAGCGAGGGAGAGCGGCGTGAGTTGTCGAACACGGCGCGTACGCAGAGCACGCGGTCCTTGACGAAGGAGGGCTCGTGCTTCTCGAGCATGTCCGGAAAGACCACCATGTCGATCGAGCCCCGGTAGTCCTCGAGCTTGCAGAAGGCCATGCGGCGGCCGTTTTGCGTCGTGTGGGGCCGAAACTCCGCGAGGAGGCCCACCACCACATACTCGCGGTTCGGGCTCGCGCGGTCGAGGTGTCCCATGTCGAGTGTCGACGCCCGCTCCCAGATCAGCTTGAACTCATCCATGGGATGTGCTGAAAAGAAGAAACCGAGGAGCTCCTTCTCCGACTGGAGCATCTCCTGGTTCGTGAACTCTTCGACAGGCTCGAAGACGAAGTCCGGAAAGGTGCCGAGATCCTCCATTTCGAAGAGCGAGCCGTCGCGTGCGGCCTCGAAGGCGCGCGCTCCCTCGACGTGTTCCACCGCGCGCTCGAGGTTGTCGATCAGCATGCGGCGCGGCCGGACAAGCGAATCGAAGCAGCCCGCGAGGATGAGCGATTCAAAGGCCTTGCGGTTGAGTCCCGACTCCCTCATGCGGGTGAGAAAATCGATGTAGTCTTTGAAGCGCCCGTGCTTTTCGCGCTCGGCCTGGATGTCGCGGGCCACGCCTTCGCCTACGCCCTTGATGCCCAGAAAACCGTAGATGATCTGGCCATTGTCGACGCTGAAGTTCGCGTCGGAGCGGTTGATGTCGGGTGGCAGGACGGCGAGCCCCATCTGGCGGGCTTCGCTGATGTACTCCGTGAGCTTGTCGGTGTTGCTGATCTCGTTCGTGAGGTTGGCGGCCATGAACTCGGCCGGATAATTGGCCTTGAGGTAGGCGGTGCAGTAGGCGACCACCGAGTAGGCCGCCGCGTGCGACTTGTTGAAGCCATAGCCCGCGAAGGGCGTCAGGATCTCGAAGATGCGCTTGGCGTCTTCCTTCGAGTAGCCGCGCGAGAGGGCGCCCTCGATGAAGGGTCCCTCTTCCTTCTGCAGAATCTCGAGCTTCTTCTTTCCCATGGCGCGCCGCAAGAGATCGGCGCGGCCGAGCGAGTAGCCCGCCACCTCGCGCGCGACCTGCATGACCTGCTCCTGGTAGACGATGACGCCGTAGGTGCCCTTGAGGTACTTCTCGAGCGAGGGGTGCGGATAGCTGATCGCCATGCGCCCGTTCTTCGAATCGATGAACTGGTCGATGAAGTCCATGGGGCCCGGCCGGTAGAGCGCGTTGAGGGCGATGAGGTCCTCGATGCTCCCCGGCTTCGCGCGCTTTAAAATCGACTGCATGCCCTGGGACTCGAACTGGAAGATCGAGGTGCTCTTGCCCTCGGAGAGCATCTTGAACGTCTTGGGGTCGGCGTCCGGAATGTCGTCTTCTTCGAGATCGACGCCGCGCTTTCGGATGAGGTCGAGGGTGTTGCGGATGAGGGTGAGGGTTTTGAGCCCGAGAAAGTCCATCTTCACGAGCCCGCAGTTCTCGAGGTACTCCATCGTGTACTGCGTCGCGACGAGGCCTGTTTTTGGATCCTTGTAGAGCGGCACGTAGTCCGTGAGCGTCGACTTGCCGATGACGAGGCCCGCGGCGTGCAGCGAGCTGTGCCGATGCAGGTTTTCGAGCCTGGCTGCGATGGAGAAGAGCTCCGAGTAGGCCGGATTCTGCGCCATAGCGGCGAGCTTCGGTTCGGCCTTGAGCGCCTTCTCGAGGGTCATTTTGGGATCCTCAGGTACGAGCTTCGCGATCTGGTTCGCGTCGTCGAACGGGATATCGAGGGCGCGCGCCACGTCCTTGATGACCGCTTTCGCCTTGAGCGTTCCGAAGGTGATGATCTGCGCCACGCGGTCGTGGCCGTACTTTTCGCCCACGTAGTCGATCACTTCGCCCCTGCGCTCGAAGTCGAAGTCCACGTCGAAGTCAGGCATCGTGATGCGCTCGGGGTTGAGGAAGCGCTCGAAGATGAGCTCGTACTTCAGCGGATCGATGTCGGTGATCCGCATCGAGTAGGCGACGATGGAGCCCGCGCCCGAGCCGCGCCCCGGCCCCACCGGAATGCCGTGTTCCTTCGCCCAGTGGATGAAGTCCCACACGATGAGGAAGTAGCCCGTGAAACCCATCTTGGTGATGACGCCGAGCTCGTACTCGAGCCTGTCGAGCGCCTCCTGGCTCGGGCTTCCGTAGCGAGCGGCGAGGCCCTCGCGGGCGATGTGCCTGAGGTAGGCGTCCGGCGTCGAGAAGGCCTCGGGCACCTGATAGTCCGGGAGGAGCGGCCCGGGGAAATCGATCTTGAGCTGGGCCATCTCGTTGATCTTGAGGGTGTTCGCGAGCGCCTCGGGCACCTCGGCGAAGGTCGCGGCCATCTCCTCGGCGCTCTTCAAGTAGAATTGATCGTTCGGGAAGCGCATGCGCGAGGGGTCGTTGCGTTTCCGGTTCGTCCCGATGCAGAGGAGTATGTCCTGGGCCACCGCGTCTTCGCGCTCGACGTAGTGGAGGTCGTTCGTCGCGACGAGGGGCAGATCGAGCTCCTTCGCGAGGCGGATAAGCTCGCGGTTGACGATCCGCTGCTCGTCGAGGCCGTGGTCCTGGAGTTCGAGGTAGAAGTGGTCACGGCCGAAGAGCTCGCGGTAGTAGGCGATTTTCCTGGTGGCCTGTTCGAGCTTGCCTGCGAGGATAAGCGAGGGAATCTCGCCCGCGAGGCAGGCGGTGCAGGCGATGAGGCCCTGGGAATTGGCGGCGAGAATATCGTCGTCGATGCGCGGTTTGTAGTAGAAGCCTTCGGTGAAGGACGCCGAGGTGAGCTTGAGGAGGTTGCGGTAGCCGGTCTGGTTTTCCGCGATGAGGAGGAGATGCCAGTACTTGTTGCCGTTCTCGGTGCCGGTCTTTTCGAGGCGGGAGCCGCCGGCGACGTAGCACTCGCAGCCGATGATGGGGTTGAGGCCGGCCTCTTTGCACTCTTTCTCGAAGGCCATGACGCCGAACATGTTGCCGTGGTCGGTGATGGCGATGCCGGGCATGCCGAGGGCCTTGGCCTTTTTAACGAGTCTCGGGACGGGCGCCGCGCCGTCGAGGAGGGAATAATCGGTGTGGTTGTGGAGATGAACGAATTCCGCCATGGAGTCAGTATAGCCGGTTGGCGGGCTTTGAAGAATCGGTCGCGCGGGAAAAACGCGCGATTCGGGCCGCGCGCGGTTTGCGGCAGCGTAGATTATGCGCGCCGACGCGCGAACCGCGCGGAACTTCGGCGTGGTGGGCGCGCAGCCTCTCATGCGGCCGATAAGATCCTGGGGAACGGCGCGCGCTAGCGCCGGCCTAGAGGAACCGATGGCGGGCCACCCAGGCGCGCGCCGATGCGCGAACCGCCGGGACCCGTGCGCGTTGTGCGCGTTCGATGGAAAGGCGCGCCGATGCGCGAACCGCCGGGACCCGTGCGCGTTGTGCGTGTTCGATGGAAAGGCGCGCCGGCGCGCGAACCGCGCGGAACTTCGGCGTGGTGGGCGCGCAGCCTCTCATGCGGCCGATAAGATCCTGGGGAACGGCGCGCGCATCGCGCCGGCCTAGAGGAACCGATGGCGGGCCACCCAGGCGCGCGCCGATGCGCGAACCGCCGGGACCCGTGCGCGTTGTGCGCGTTCGATGGAACGGCGCGCGCTAGCGCCGGCCTAGAGGAACCGATGGCGGGCCACCCAGGCGCGCGCGAGATCCGCGCGACCGGCGCGCCGCCTGGCCAGCCGAGGCTGGACTGGACCGAACCTGGGCGCCCGCAATTTGCCCACATGCCCGAGCTGTGCTATGATACCTGAAATCAGGATGGATGAGCTAAATCTAAAAGTCCGATGAGTTTTGAATGAGCCTTGGATGTGCACCCGCATCCTCAAAGGAGCGCGCAGATGGAAATAGTAGAATACAGCCGTCCCCGGAGCATCGATGAGGCGCTCCGCCTCATCCGTGACCGAGGGGGCACGCCGATTGCCGGCGCGGCATGGCTCCGGACCAACGCGAAAACGATAAAGCTCGGGGTCGATCTGTCCGAACTCGGGCTCGATTTTATCCGCGAGACCGAACGCGGCGTCGAGATTGGGGCGATGACGAGTTACAGGAGCATCGAGACGAGTGAGCTGCTGGCCGAGCGGTTTGGGGGAGCGCTCGGCGCCGCGGTGAGCCACGTCGTCGGAGTGCAGCTGCGCAATATCATCACGATCGGCGGCACCGCCGCGGGACGCTACGGATTTTCGGACCTGAACACCGTGCTTGCCGCCCTCGGGGCGAAGGTGGTCTTGTATCCGAAGACAGCGCTGGACTTCGCGCGCTATGTCGAAACTGGCGCGGAGGGTCCCTTCCTCATCGAAAAATTCATTCTCCCGGCCCGCGCGCGGGCGGCCTTCTCTCAGATGCGCATCTCCGAGAGCGACTTCCCGGTGCTGAACGCCGCTGTGGCGAAGACCAATGACGGATGGCGGATCGCCGTGGGGGCCAGGCCCGGGGCGACGCGCCTCTGCCCGCGCGCGATGGCGATGCTTGGAAGTGCGGAACGGCCTTCGGACACCACCGTCGCGGAAGCCGCGGCGCAGGCTCCCGCCGAGCTGCGATTCGGCAGCGACATTCGGGCGGGCGCGGAGTATCGCGAGGCAATTCTGCCCGCGCTTCTTAGGCGTGCGATTGCGGAGGTGCGGGGATGAAACTCACCATCACCATAAATGGAAAAAATGAGCTGCTCGAGTGCGCGCCCGGCGAGATGCTGACCGAAGTGTTGCGGCGTGCCGGCTATGTAGAAGTGAAGAAGGGCTGCGACACAGGCAACTGCGGGGCCTGCACCGTGCTCCTCGAGGGAAAGCCGGTGCTCTCCTGCTCCTATCTCGCGGCGCGTGCCGACGGAAAAAATATCACCACGATCCAGGGCCGCGTCGATGAAGCGCGCCGCTTCGCGCAATTTTTGACCGCGGAGGGCGCCGACCAGTGCGGTTTCTGCGCGCCAGGCTTCACCCTCACCGTGCTCGCGATGCGGGATGAGCTCGCGAACCCGAGCGAGGCCGACATTCGCCACTATCTGGCGGGCAACCTCTGCCGCTGCTCTGGCTACGAGGGCCAGATCCGCGCGATCAAGAACTACCTGGAGGCCCAGCATGAGTGAGCAGCACCGCGACCCATCGGCGAGCGGCGCCCCAGCGCGCCCAGCGCCAGCGCTCTCCGCAACGAACAAATTCCATGTGGTGGCCCACGACCTGCCCAAAGTGGATGGCGAGGGCCTCGTGCTCGGGCGGCCCGCCTACACCGACGACCTCGCGCCCGCGAACGCCCTCTACGTAAAACTCGTGCGGAGCCCGCACGCCTTCGCCCGCATCGTCTCGATCGACGCTGCGGTCGCCCTCGCGCTCCCTGGCGTGGCCTGCGTCCTCACATGGAAGGACTGCCCCCGGGTTCCCTATACGCGCGCCGGCCAGGGCAACCCCGAGCCGAGCCCGCACGACCGCTTTATCCTCGACGAGTTCGTGCGCTATGTCGGCGACGAGGTCGCGGTCATCGCCGCGGAAGACGAAGCGACCGCCGAAAAGGCAGCCGCGTTCGTCGCGGTCAAGTACGAGGTGCTCGAGCCAGTGCTCAACTTCGAAAACGCGCTCGACAACCCCATAATTCTCCATCCCGAACCTGAAATCCACGAGATGTTCCCCATCGGCTTCGAGCCGAAGCGCAACATCGCCGCCGCCTACCACATGGAGCTCGGCGACGTGGAGGCGGAGATCGCGGCCTCGCCCGTCAAGATCGAGACCACCGTCCACACGCAGGCGCAACAGCATGTCGCGATGGAGCCCCATGTCGCCTTCAGCTACCTCGACGTCCACGGCCGCCTCGTGATCTACACATCCACGCAGAACCCCTGGCACACGCGGCGCCTCCTCGGTCTCGCCCTCCAGAAACCCATCCGCGAAATCCGCATCGTCAAGCCGCGCATCGGAGGCGGCTTCGGCGGCAAGCAGCAGATCCACGTCGAACCCTTCGTCGCGATGGTCACGCTGAAGACTGGCCGGCCCGCCCGCCTCGCCCTCACCCGGCGCGAGGTCTTCGAGGCGACCTTCACGCGCCACGAGATGCGCGTCTCAGTCCGGCTCGGCGCCGATCCGAACGGCCACCTCCGCGCGATCGACATGCAGATTCTCTCCAACACGGGCGCCTACGGCGAACACGCCCTCACGACCTTCATGGTCGCGGGCTCGAAGACCCTTCCCCTCTACAACAAAATCGCGGCGGTCCGCTTCGGCGGCCACGTGGTTTACACGAACAAGGTTTCTGCGGGCGCATACCGCGGCTACGGCGCCATCCAGGGACTCACGGGGCTCGAAGCCGCCATGGACGAACTCGCACACAAAATCGGCATGGACCCCGTCGAGCTGCGCCGCATGAATATGATCCACGAGGGCGAGACGAGCGACGTGTTCCGCATCATGGGCGAGGGCACCGAAGGTGTCGCGATGACCATCGAATCCTGCAAGCTTGAGGAGTGCATCGCGCGCGGCAAGGAGCTCATCGGATGGGACCCAGCGCGCCTCGTGCGCGAAGTGGCGCCAGGAAAACTGCGCACCAAGGGCATGGCCATCGCCATGCAAGGGTCTGGCATTCCCCTCATCGACATGGGCTCGGCCCGGGTCGAGTTCCAGGACGGCGGCTTCTTCAAGCTGCACGTGGGCGCGACCGACCTCGGCACCGGCTCCGACACCATCCTGGCGCAGATTGCCGCCGAAGAGCTCGGCGTAGAAATGAAGGATATCGTGGTCCACTCCTCCGACACCGACCACACCCCTTTCGATGTGGGCGCCTACGCGTCGAGCACAACCTATGTGTCGGGCTCCGCCGTGCAGCGCGCGGCACGCAGTCTCAGGGAAGAACTGATCGCGGCCGCCGCCCGCAAGCTCGGCGCCGCTCCCGGTGACATTGTCTACGAAAACAAGAATTTCCGCAGCGCCGACGGCAAAAATACCCTGAGCCTCGACGATTTCAGCTTCGATACCCTCTACCACGACGGCGCGGCGATGCAGACTATCGCGGCCACCGAGTCGTTCTCGGGCGAAAAGTCGCCGCCGCCCTACATGGCCGCCTTCGTCGAGATCGAGATCGACACCGAGACCGGCAAGGTCGATGTGGTGCACTACGCGGCGGTCGCCGATGTCGGCACGCCGATCAGCCCTATGCTCGCCAAGGTGCAGATCGAGGGCGGGATCCTCCAGGGCATCGGCATGGCCCTCTACGAGAACGTGCGCTACTCCGAGAAAGGGCACATGCTCAGCCATAACATGATGACCTACCCCATTCCCTCGCGCGAGGACGTGGGGCGCATCACGGTGGAAATTGTGGACAGCTACGAGCCCTCGGGACCCTTCGGCGCGAAATCGGCCGGCGAGATCGGCATCGACACGCCCCCCTCGGCGATCGCGAACGCGATCCGCAACGCGACGGGCGTGCGCCTCACCGAGTACCCCTTCACGCCGGAACGCGTGCTGGCGGCGATTCGGGCTGGCGCGGCGAGTGGCAGCATAGGCAGCCGCCTCGAAGGCGCAGGCGCCCGCACTGCTCCCCGCGCAAAGTGAGCGCCCTTTGAACCAGCTTCGGGACTGGGTGGCGGGGCGCCTAGCGCGGAATTCCCGCGTCGCGCTCGCCGCGGTGACCTGGGCTTCGGGCTCCACCGCGCGGGGCACCGACGCGCTCATGGTCATGGATGAATCCAGCGCGATGCGGGGAACCGTGGGCGGCGGTTTCGCCGAAGGGCAGACGATCGCCGCGATGCGCGAGCTGCTCGCGGGCGCTGCGCGGCCCGGCGCGTCGGCCGCATCCAACATAGACGCCTCGGCCGCGAGCGCTGCCGCGCCGCCCTCCCTGGACCTGCGCTTCGATCTCAGCCCCGAGGCGAGCCAGTCGCAGATGACCTGCGGCGGCGCGCTTACCATCCACCTTGAGCGAATCGAAGCCGACAGCGAGGCAGCCCGCGCGCTCCTCGCCTGCTTCGCGCGCGTCGACGCGGGCGCGCCGGCTGGAATCGCCTTTTTCGATACGCCGAAAGGTAGCGCATCAGAGCCTGCGCTAGCCCTCAGCGCGCCCATCAGACTCGCGGCCGCGTTTGACGGAGATTATTTGGTGGCCGGCGCGGGTTTCGCCTCGAAGCAATTCCTCGAGAGCGCGCTCCGCGAAAACCAACCAGGTTTCAGCGGCGCCGCGATGCTCGAGTTTCAGCAGCCGCGAGCCGCCGATCCTTCATGCTCACCCTCCGCGCGCGCCTTCTGGCTTGGCTTTTCACCCGACCCGACCGTGTACATCTTCGGCGCGGGCCACGTGGGACTCGCCACCTGCGAGGCCGCGAGCCTCGCGGGCTTCAGCGTCACCGTAACCGACGACCGGCCCGAGCTCCTCAGCGCCGAGCGCTTTCCGCGCGCCAGGTTGCTGCGCCACATCGAGAGCTTCGCCTCCCCCCTCGCCGCCGGACCCCACTGCGGCGCAATCGCACCGGGCCCGCAGGACTGCGCCCTCATCCTCACCCGAAAACCCGACATCGACCGGGCGATGCTCGCGAGCCTCCTTGGCACTCAGGCGGGCTACATCGGCCTCATCGGCTCTAAAACCAAGCGCGCGGGCATTTTCGCCTCCCTTAAATCGGAGGGCTTCTCCGACAGCGACCTCGCGCGAGTCCACGCGCCCATAGGCCTCGCCATCGGCGCCCGCACTCCCGAAGAAATATCGATCAGCATTATGGCCGAGATCATCGCGGTGCGTGCTGGAGTGCTGCCTGCGGTCCGACCGCTCTCCGACAACAGGTCGCTCGAAGCGTCACCAGCTTCGGAGTCCTGATCCAGCATGCGCGCCCCAAGATTGCCGCTCGATCGGATTGCCGCCATCATCCTAGCCGCGGGCTACTCCTCCAGGATGGGATCGCTCAAGGCCCTCGTCGAAGTCGAAGGCGCGACCATGCTCGATCGGGCGGCGCGCACCTTCGCGGACGCCAACATCGAACAGATTTTCGTAGTGACAGGCTTCGACGCGGACCGCCTGGCCCAGGCCGCGCGCGCGCGCGGCCTCATCCCCGTGCACAATTCCAACTTCGACAGCGGCATGTTCAGCTCGATCCTCGCAGGCCTCGCCGCCCTGCCCTCCGGCACCGACGCGGCCTTCATTCTCCCGGTCGACATACCCTTCGTGTCGCCCGCCACCCCGCGCGCACTCGCTCTCGGCATCGGCCCGCACCCCGCGGCCCTCCCGAGGTACCAGGGGGAGACCGGCCACCCTCCCCTCATACGCAGGGCCTTGTTCGACGAAATCCGGCGCTGGCACGGCCCCGACGGCCTCCAGGGCTTCTTCCGCGCACGCCTCGCGGACATCGCGCTCATCGATGTCGAAGATCCCTTCATCCTCCGCGACATCGACAACCCGCGCGACCTCGAGATCGCGCGGCAACAGGGCTGGAGCGCGCAACAGAGCTAGGCGGGCGGCGGCCCCACATGCCGATGCGGCAGGATTGCCTCGGCCCGGATTCCATTCTACTATTGCCCGCAAAGGATACACCGCTCATGGATATCGCTCAAAAACTCTCCGCGCTCGTCAAATACCGAACCGTGTCGTCATTTTTCCCTGAAGAGGAAGACGCCACTCCCTTCGCCGCCTTCCCCGGCGCGCTCGAACAGCTCTTCCCGGCGGTCCACGCCAAGCTCGAGCGGACGCTCGTGGGGCAACGGGCGATCGTGTTCCGCTGGCAGGGCAGGAACTCCGCGCTCAAGCCCGCGATGCTCTGCGCGCACTACGATGTCGTGCCCGCCTCCGACGATGATCCGTGGGAGGAACCGCCCTTCAGCGGCGCGATTGAGCGGGGTTTTGTCTGGGGACGTGGCACGCAGGACATCAAGGTGCAGCTCGCCAGTGTGCTCCAAGCGGCCGAGGAGCTCCTTGCCCAGGGATTTGCGCCCGAGCGCACGCTCTACTTCGCCTTCGGAGGCGATGAGGAAGTCGGCGGCTCGCGCGGCGCGGGCGCGATCGCGTCGTGGCTCGCGGAGCGGAAAGTTCGGGTTTCGTGGGTGATCGACGAGGGCAGCCCCGTCGGAAAAGGGCTCATCAACTTGGTGCGCAAGCCCATCGCGCTCATCGGCATCGCCGAGAAGGGCTACGCCGACATCGTGATCGAGGTCGAGGGAAAGGGCGGCCACGCCTCGATGCCGCCGAAGCACACCGCGCTCGGCATGCTGGCGCGGGCGATCGCGAGCATCGAAACGCATCCCTTTCCGGCAAAACTCACGAAGACGACGATGGAATTCCTTGGCGCGCTTGCGCCCCACGCGAAGCCTCCCTATCGACAGGTGTTTGCGCTTCGCAGGCAGCTGAAACCCGCGATTGTCAGCGCGTTTTCAGCCTCGCCCTCGACGAACGCCATGGTGAGAACCACCTGCGCCGCTACGATGTCCGACGCGAGCCCCAAGGAAAACGTGCTGCCGACGGTGGCGCGGGCCGTGGTAAACGTCCGCATTCTCCCGGGCACCAAATCCTCGGAGGTGATCGAGCGGCTCAGCACGCTCCTCAGGCCCTTCGGCGCGAAAGTCTACGCAAAATTCCCCGACCATATCGTCGAGGCTTCGGAAGAATCTTCGACCACGTCAGAGGGCTGGCGATCCATCACCTCCGCCATCGCGGAGACATTCCCCGACGCGGTCGCGAGTCCCTTTCTCTTCACCGCGAGCACCGACACAAAGCACTACCGTGCCCTCTCGGATGACATCTACCGCTTCACGCCCCTCGTTCAGACAAATGAAGAC
>Ga0172371_10012240_pt1 | contig 11324 bp, 8 predicted proteins | sample Lak12m_FD_114543 | JGI IMG/M metagenome (GOLD analysis project Ga0172371, IMG submission 114543) | Freshwater microbial communities from Kabuno Bay, South-Kivu, Congo - kab_022012_12m | ecosystem: Environmental > Aquatic > Freshwater > Lake | place: Democratic Republic of the Congo: South-Kivu...
CCTCAAGATAAAATGGCTTGTGGTGAGTTTACGCAATGCAATCAATTTGTAAGGATAAAATATGTGTGGCATTCTCGGTATTCTCGACCTCAAAACTGACAAAGTCAAATTGCGCAAACAGGCCCTGGCCCAGTCCAAATTGCAACGCCATCGCGGCCCGGACTGGTCGGGAGTTTACGTCGGTAAAAATGCAATTCTGGCGCATGAAAGGCTCGCAATCGTCGGCGTGGATTCCGGCGCTCAGCCGTTGCTCAATGCCGCCAAGACGCATGCTTTAGCCGTCAACGGCGAAATTTATAACCACGCCGATTTACAGGAAACCATCACCTGCGGTTATGAATTCCAGACCAAATCCGACTGTGAAATTATCCTGGCGTTGTATCAGCAAAAGGGAAATCAATTTTTAGATGAGCTACGCGGCATGTTTGCCTTTATTCTGTATGACAATGAAATGGATACTTACCTGATTGCCCGCGACCACATCGGGATAATTCCGTTATATACCGGGCACGATGAACATGGTAATTTTTACGTTTCATCCGAGATGAAGGCCATTCAGGCGGTTTGTCAGTCGGTAGCGTTCTTCCCGCCCGGACATTATCTGGCCAGCGGCATGTCGGAGCCGCGTCGTTATTACCAGCGGTCCTGGATGGAATACACTAAGGTTGCTAATAACCAGACTGATGTTGACATTTTAAGATCAGCCCTGGAACATTCGGTTAAAACGCATTTGATGTCGGATGTGCCTTATGCGGTGCTACTGTCCGGCGGATTGGATTCATCGGTTATCGCGGCAATCGTCAAGAAATTCGCCGCCAAGCGCGTCGAAGACCACGATCGTTCGGAAGCCTGGTGGCCGCGTCTGCATTCCTTTGCGATTGGTCTGGAAGGCGCTCCGGATCTGGTGGCTGCCAGAGAAGTTGCGGAATACATCGGAACCGTGCACCATGAATTGCATTTTACCGTTCAGGACGGTCTGGATGCTTTATCCGATGTCATTTATCACTTAGAGACTTTCGATACCACGACCGTACGCGCTTCTACTCCGATGTACCTGATGGCGCGCCAGATTAAAGCCATGGGTATAAAGATGGTGCTTTCGGGAGAAGGTTCGGACGAGGTTTTCGGCGGCTATTTATATTTCCATAAAGCCCCGTCCGCGCAGGAATTGCACGAAGAAACCGTTCGCAAACTGAGCAAACTGCATCTCTATGACTGTCTGCGGGCCAATAAATCAATGGCCGCCTGGGGCGTCGAGGCACGGGTTCCGTTTCTGGACAAGGACTTTCTGGATGTGGCCATGAATCTTAATCCGGAAGATAAAATGTGCCGCGACGGACGCATTGAAAAGCACCTTTTGCGTTCAACCTTCCAGGATTATTTACCGGAAAAAATTCTATGGCGTCAAAAAGAACAGTTTTCCGACGGCGTCGGTTATGCCTGGATCGACGGTTTGAAAGCTTATGCCGAACATGAAATCAGCGACCAGAAACTTGCTTCGGCCAAATATAAATTTCCGGAGAAAACGCCACAGACCAAGGAAGAGTACCTTTATCGTCAAATCTTCGAATCGCATTTCCCATCCAAAGCCGCTCTGGATACGGTGCCTTTCGAGCCTTCAATCGCCTGCAGTACTGCCACGGCTCTGAAATGGGACGAAGCTTTCCGCAAAATGGCCGATCCATCCGGACGAGCCGTACGTTCGATACATAAGGACAGCTATTAAACCACTTTTACCGGGCGGCGATTATCTGCAGCGGGCTTATCTCAGTTTTTTTGTATTGGTTTTGCAACTGCAACAAGCCGGCTTTCTGCCGCTCGAATTCCCGGAGAAATTCGGACGGAACCGTCTCGGATTGAAATATCGGCAGGAGGCGTTCTAATTTATCCAGCAGTTTATCGATTCGCAGAGTAAACTGCTCTTCATACTCCGACTGACTGTAATCTTTTTGAAAAACCATTCGGAATAAATCCCTTAAATCCGTATACCGCGGCAGAAAGCCGATTGGAGTTTGAATGGCGTCGTACTCGCCATGTACGCGGCCTTCCGCCCATAAAATCCAGACCTTCTTGGCCGTTTTCTCGTTCAGATAAGTACCGGCGGCATTCTTCAAAAAGTAATTGGTTGCAAAGACCAGCGGCGGGGTTTTCATCCGGGCGCCAAAACGCAGGTGATTGGTGATATAAAGTCCGAGCGGCACGACAATGAAATCCAGATTGGCCATCGGCGAAAACGTCCGGCAGCCTTCCTGACCCAGCGTGGCGGCTGTTGATTCCGATTCCAGGGTCGCGCCCAGGAAAACACCGTGATTCCAATCCCGCGATTGAATAATAGGTGGATTGGTATCGGAGTCGCGCCCGCCATAAATAACGGCGTTGATTGGCACGCCTTCGGGATCATTAGCGCGCGGATCGAGATTTTCCAGCTCGCTGAGCCGCATCGTATAGCGCGCGTTCTTATGCGCCAGCGGAATGTCCTTGCCATTTGTATCTTTTTTGCCCTGATGCCATTCGCCGGAATGATTAAAACCGGTCGCCGGAGTCTCACAACCCATTCCCAGCCAGTACGGCTTACCATCATTCACTAAAACATTGGAAAAAATCAATTCGCGCGGCGTGGTCAGGCAACGATAAATCAGCGCGTCATCAATCGGATTGACGTCGGCGATAATCCCGAAAATGCCGGATTCAATATTGACGGCGCGGCAGACGCCTTCATCCGAAATCCGCAGATAGGCAATATCGTCTCCCACGATCGTCTGGCCTGGCAACATGGCGGTGCTGGTCTTGCCGCAGGCGCTCGGAAAGGCGCCCGTAAAATAAGTCGTACGCTCCTTTTCGGGCGGATGAACTCCCATGATGAACATGTGTTCGGCCAGCCAGTCTTCGTGGTTGGCTTTGTTGATCGCCAGGCGCAGGGCCAGCTTCTTCAGGCCGACGCTGTTGCCGGCATATTGATTGTTGACACTGAAAACCCGGTTGGCGCCCAGATCAACATATATCCGGCGTTTGTCGATATTTTTAGTGCAGCCGCGCTCGTCCAGCTCGCCGGCACTGTGAATAAAATGAAAAAAATGATCTGATCCATTCAACCGCTGAAATTCCCGGTAACCCGGCCGATACAGCAAATCTTCACAGTGAGCGACATAAGCGGAATCGGTGATTTGTAAAGCCGGTATGGCAAAGGCCGAGTCAAGCGGTCCCAGACAAAAAAACCGCACCAGCATTTCTTTGCCGGCCATAATGCCATCGAGCAATTGTCGGATTTCCGCCAGACCGGCGGCCCGGTCAAGAGTGTTGAGCCGTTTGCTCGCCATACTGGCATCGCTGACTAGAATCCGGGTATGCTCCTTATCGCGCCCCTGATCACAATAGCCGTCATAGTGAATTGCATGTCCTGCGATGGCGATTTTCTGCTCAGAACCGGTCGTCAGAGCCATTTGCCGAACGGCCGCGACCTCCTCTGGAGTATCGCTGACAACTATCACTTGATGCGGACGACAAATCGCGATGTATTCTGAAACAATTGCGGTGACATATTCATTTTTCAACGCAATTATTTTTTGCCAATCGGAAGCAGCGATAATCTGCGGATACGGATTTTGTCTGGCACTGTTTGCCATGGCATGAAGTTATTAATATTTATTTGAAATGAAAAAGAGATTCTTAAATAAATAAAGCGCCTTGATTACTCCAAATTTCGCCGGATTCAGTAACGATCGGTTAAAGTCCGACGAGCACTGAGTCTAATAAACCGCTTTTAGTGCGGATTTTTATTTGATGACGCAATAGTTTCGTATCCGGCAGGATTTTTCCCAATTCTTGCCAGAAAACCGGGCTGTGGTTCTTGACGCGCGTGTGGATTAATTCGTGCAAAATTACATAATCGATCAGCTCATCCGGCAAACGCATCAGGTGCAGGTTCAGGTTAATGTTATTGACCGCCGAACAACTACCCCAGCGCGATTTGAGGTTCTTAATAAAAACTCGCCTGTAATGAAAACCAAACTGCTCGGCAAGTTCCCGGACACGCCCGGGAAGATATTGATTGGCTTCAATCCGGTAAGCCGCAAGCAGACCATGTGCGATGCTATTTTGAACGCGCGTGTTTGTGATTGACTCCTTTTCCGGGTAGCGCACTCTAATTATTCCGGAATGAACGCTAACCTTAATTTCATCATCGTCAACCTTCTGCAATTCCAGGCGGTGAGAACGGGTAGTTATCGGCCGGTTCGTATCGAGAGCAATAACCGGCGGATGGTAAGTTTTAATAGTATTGATTTTCTGGAGAGCCCATTCACGATTGGCTTCCAGAAATGCGATAGCCGCCTTTTCGCTGATAAAAAACGGAAGCGTGAGCGTCACCGGTTTTCCGGGACTGATGCGTAAAGTCAACCTTCGGGCGCGCCGGTTGCGGCGCAGAACGACCGGGCCGAGTCCGGTCATCGGAACGATTTTCGATTGGGATTGGGAAAGGCGGATTCGCATTGGCAGGGCGAAATGTAAGAATATTTTCCCGGCAAAACCAGACCAGAAATTGAAACGGGGCGCCTTAGCACGCCCCATTTTTCGGACTATGTAGGGTTTTAACTTCAGATTTTCGGCAGGTCGGCGATTTCCTGTAAATTAGCTTCCAGGGATTCTTCCGAGAAATGATTATCTTCCAGGCGATTAGCGAAATAGGCGTCGTAAGCGCTCATATCGAAATGGCCATGTCCGCTGAGATTGAAGAGAATCGTTTTGGAAACGCCTTCTTCATCGGCTTTCTTAGCTTCATCGATCGCGGCCTTGATGGCATGCGAAGATTCGGGCGCCGGGATAATGCCTTCGCTGCGGGCAAAGGTCACCGCCGCCTTAAAGACTTCGGTTTGCTGATAGGAGCGTGCTTCCGCCAGTCCTTCTTTGACCAGCAAACTGACCAACGGCGAAGCTCCATGATAGCGCAAACCGCCGGCATGGATTTTCGACGGAATGAAATTATGACCGAGGGTATACATCGCGACTAACGGCGTCAGCTTCCCGGTATCGCCGAAATCGTAGGTGTACTTGCCTTTCGTTAAAGACGGGCAGGAAGCCGGCTCGACGGCCACGGCGCGCAGGTTGCGACCGGCGATTTTATCTTTAATAAAAGGGAAAGCCAGGCCGGCAAAATTACTGCCGCCTCCGACACAGGCGATCACGACATCCGGATAGTCTCCGGCCATCGCTATCTGTTTCTGGGCCTCTTCACCGATAATCGTCTGATGCAGCATAACATGATTCAGCACCGAGCCGAGCGAATATTTGGTATCTTTACTGGCGGCGGCAACTTCGACCGCTTCGGATATCGCAATTCCCAGACTGCCGGAGCAATTCGGGTCCTTGGCGAGGATTGCACGTCCGCAGGCGGTTTCTTTACTCGGGCTGGCGAAAATGCGCGCGCCCCAGCTTTCAATCATCGATTTACGGTACGGTTTGGTATCAAAGCTGACCCGCACCATGAACACGAGGCATTCCAGCCCAAAATAATTACAGGCCAATGCCAGGGCGCTGCCCCACTGTCCGGCGCCGGTTTCGGTGGTCAGCTTTTTGACACCTTCTTTGGCATTATAATAAGCTTGAGCGATGGCGGTATTCGGTTTGTGACTACCGGCCGGGCTAACGCTTTCGTTTTTATAATAAATCTTCGAGCGCGTTCCAATGGCTTCTTCTAACTGATAGGCCCGCACCAACGGCGACGGGCGGTACATCCGGTAAATTTCCTGGACCGGTTCCGGAATCGGAATGAAGCGTTGCGTGCTGACTTCCTGTTCGATGACGGCCATCGGGAAGAGCGGCGCCAGATCGTCGGGTGTAATTGGTTGCTGAGTTCCGGGATGCAGGACCGGCGGCAATGGCACGGGCAGGTCGGCCGCGATATTGTACCAGGCCGTCGGCATTTCGGTTTCGGGTAAGATAAATTTGCGTTGTTTCATTTTGGTTTCCTTTCTTTATTTGTTCGTAATTGTCAATAAAATAAAAAACCCGCCTGTTCGGGCGGGTCTATGCAAATATGATATTGCTAAACGCTTATCTCAGCATGTCACCGCCCCGGTATTAATCTGCCACCACCACCAATTTTGGGTGTTTTGCGGAACGGTTTTCAATGCACTGAGATTACTCATAACGGGTGATTATTTACGCATGTTTTGGAAAAAATGCAAATATTTTTTTACCATTGCAAATCATAGCGGATTTGCAGACCGAATGAACGGTCATTATAAACAAAATAATCGTCATTTGAATCATTATGAGAATAATCGAATGATCCGATAATTTCGAGATTGGCTGCCCGGTTGAAAATTTTACGAAATGCCAAGCCGGCTGAAAGCCCGATATTATAGCCCCGGTCCCGACGATTCTCGGCCAGCATAATGTAATTGTCATTGGCATCTGTCGTCCAGGTGCCGCTCTCAAAATCGAACTCGTATACCGGACGATCCAGATAAATATTCTCGTAGAAGGCGCCTGAGATTTTAGTCCAGATTTGCGGGCTAACTTTCCATTTCAGTGCATTCGTCCAGCGGTATCCCTTATAACCGAAATAATCGTCAATCGGACTAAAGGCGGCAATCTCGACCTGGTAGGGATTCCCTTCCGATGGATTATACCTATAGAGAAAGTCACTGTAGCCGCCAACCCTGTCTCCGAACGATTGTGCCAGACGTATGACACCGACCAATTGCCAGAGCGTAGACAGTTCCGCGGTTGTGGAGACTGAATCCTGGGTCGTGTACGCACTAAAATCACGCAGTAATCCGAATAGGCTCATACGGAGGGTTGTGCGGGTTGGTAGAAAAATACTGCCGGAAATATTCAGGTTGGTTTCCAGATGATTCCAAGCAGGTTCTTCGTCAAAATTTTTATAAAACGTCGCGATCTCACCGGTAAGCATGACCCGGTCAGCGGGAAAATATTTAAAATTATAGGCACCTTCGGCTTTCCAGTAATCGAAATAATCATAATCCGGTTGGTTCAGACGCCGGTTTAAATTCACTCCCAGATAGTGGCCCAACTTCATTTCATTGCCGGCCATAAAATCGATTCCGGCCTGCTGTACAGAATAATTATATTGGTTATTTTCTATCATTCTGATTTGGTCATAATTGTAATAAAACCGGGTTTGGGCGCCCAGACAGGCAATTTCGAGTTGAGGCGAAAAAATGGCATCCGCGACCGGGTTATAATAACGCAAAAGGTTGTTGTTCTGGCCGGTGTAGGTATCGAGCGATAATTGCCATTGGGCTCCGGCCCGGGAAACCAGAAAGAGTGCCATCAGGCCTGCCCATAAGAAAATACGCCGGTTTCGGATCATGGTTTTCTCCCGGAACCGCGGTTGCCGCTGCCTTTGCGATGCCGGTAAAATCCGCGCTGGTCACAGACCCCGTCGCCATCCGCATCGATAAAGCGATCCATGCGTTGTTCCTGCAAACCCTCGCGCCTGGCCAAACGATCATCCTGACCGTCACCATTCTGATCGGTAAAATCGCTCAGTTTCTCCTGGTATTCTTCCAGTATAAAACCATAACGAGAGCCACCCAGATTACGCCGGGTATAAATTTCACCGGTAATATCGTTGATCCAATTATGATCGGTGTCGATGATATTCTCGCTCCCGCCAGCTTTATTGGCATCGCCGAATTTCGCGTTTAGATCGTTGACGCCATCGCCGTCTTCATCAACAAAAAGATCGTTGAAGCCGTCGCGGTTCTGATCCTGAAAACGGAAAGTGTGCCGGTAGGTTTTCCGGTCGATATCGTTTATCCCGTCACCGTTGACGTCCCGGAACCAATCGTTGATCCCATCATGATTTTCATCGATAAATCCACGCTCCGGGCCGGCACTATTAGCCACAGATTGGGCTAGGGCGATCGTCACACTGAGCGTTAAAACCATCATTAAGCGAGGGATTGTTTTCATAGCATTCTCCTCTTTTTAAAGCCGGAACGGCCGGCGGAAATTCCGTCGACCGTTTTCATCTGGCAAGCCTGTTTATTTGTTACCGGCACCGCGATTACCTTTCTGAGAGCGGGTGCAGTTGCCGTTGCAGTCGGTAGTAGCGGTCGACTGACTTTCGGTAGCCTGAACCTGGCTGCGATTACCATACATATGCTTCTGGCCGGTACCATTGGCGGGGCGTTGATAATCTGGATCCTGACCATTCGGGATGCCATCGCCGTCCGCATCCTGAGCGTTATCGTTAAAGCCATCACCATCAGCATCAACAAAACCTCTTCCACGGCCATTGCCGGAACGGACGTAATCCGGGTCCTGTCCGTTGGGAATTCCATCACCGTCGGTATCCGGGGCGTTGTCATTATAGCCGTCACCATTGGCATCCACGAAATGCGAGCCATGCTGGGTCGTCGAAGTCTGAGCATTCAGAGCAACCGGCATTGTTACTAAAGCGACCAAGAGGCTGAGTGTTAAAAATGCAACTAAATTGAGTTTCTTCATTTCTTTCTCCTTTGTTTTAGTTTTCTCAATTTCAAAATTCTGGCTATCCTTACTTCAATAGCCATGCCAAAGGAGAAAAATCGCTATGGATTTCTGCAATTCCCGACGATAAAAATGCCTCTTTGTTTTTAATATTACTCAGAGCCCTGAAGCAGTTGATTCGCCAATTTTGTTGGTATTTCGACAATATTGTCGAGCCTAAGCGGGTTTGTACTTGTCGATTTTATAGCGCAAAACCCGTTCGGAGAGCCCGAGTAATTCCGCTGCGCGGGTCTGCACATTTCCGGTTTGCTGCAGGGCTTTGCGAATCAATTCGCGTTCGAGTTCCCCGACCTGTTCATTCAGTGAGCGGGACAGCGAAACGGCTGGCTGGGAATTCGCCTGCAACGGTAAATCGGTTGTCGTGAGCGTCGTTTCGCGGGCCAGGATGACGGCGCGCTCAATGATATTTTCCAGTTCACGCACGTTGCCCGGATAATCATAGCGCATTAGCAAATTCATGCCTTCAGCAGAAACGTTTTCTATCGGACGGTTATTCAACCGGGCATGTTTCGTGATGAAATGCTGTACAAGCGGAATAATGTCTTCACGGCGTTCGCGCAGAGGCGGAATCTGGAGTGGAATGACATTCAGCCGGAAAAACAAATCCGCCCGGAATTTGCCTTCATCAATCATCTGCTGAATGTTTTTGTTGGTGGCCGATACGATTCTGATATCGGCCCGCAACGTTTGCGCTGAACCCAGACGCTGGTATTCTTTATCCTGCAATACTCGTAATAATTTGACTTGAAAACTCAGCGGAATGTCGGCGACTTCATCTAAGAAAAGAGTGCCGCCCTCCGCAAATTCCAGACGTCCGCGATTGCGTTCGGTCGCCCCGGTAAAGGCCCCTTTTTCATGCCCAAAAATCTCGCTCTCGAACAAGGTTTCCGGAATCGCCGCACAATTGATCGCCACAAACGGCTTGTTGCGGCGCGCTGAAGCCTGGTGAATGGCCCGCGCAATCAGTTCCTTGCCGGTGCCGCTCTCGCCGTGTATTAAAACCGCGGCCTGGCTGTCACTGACCCGGGCTACGATGTTCAGCACTTCCGCCATCGCTGTACTTTTAAATATGATTTCGGTGGGTAGTTCAGCTTCCGCAATCCGTGTTTTTAACAATTGGTTTTCACGTACCAGGGCGTTATGTTCGGCGATTTTACGCAATTTCAGTTCGAGTTCATCCAGGTCAATCGGCTTGGAAAGATAATCCCAGGCTCCCTGGCGCATGGCCGTCACGGCATCCTCGATGGTCCCGAACGCAGTCAGGATAATTACCTGGATTTCCGGATTGACAGCTTTGACCTTTTTAAGGACATCCAGCCCGCTCATGCCCGGCATACGAAAATCGGTCAGCACCACATCGAGATATTGTTTCTCAATGGTCGACAGACAATTTTCACCGGAGGCACAGGCGTAAACCGTACAACCCAATTTGCGGAAGAATCCGCTCAGAAGTTCGCGCTGGGTTGCATCGTCGTCGATTATCGCAACATTCAGATTAAACATATTATTCCCTCCCCATTGGAATGGTCAGTACGAAGCGAGTTCCCCGGCCGGGTTCGCTAAAAACCGCAACCGTGCCGTCATGTTCGCTCACGATTTGTAAAACCTGGGCGAGGCCCAGACCGGTACCATTGGCTTTGGTAGTAAAATAGAGGTTGAAAATCCGGCTCTGGTTTTCCGCCGGGATGCCGGTTCCGTTATCGGCAATACTAATGGAAAAATTTTTTCGGCGCGAGGCCTCGAGGTGTATTGTAATACGCCCGCCAGTTGCGACGGCATCCAGCGCATTTTCCAGCAAATTGACCAGACATTGCGTGATCTTATCGGCATCGAGCAAGGCTGTCACAGAAGGGTGATTTTCCCACTCGATTTTTACCTGCTGGCTTGCGGCCCGGGCTGCATAAAGCGCCACGACCTTGGTTATCAGTTCCCCGACCAGGACCGGTTTTTTAACAAGCGGCGCCGGGCGGGCAAATTCCAGGAACTGTCGGACAATAGCGCTAATCCGGTCGATTTCGCGGCGCACGATTTTGATAAGTTCGCCCTGTTCGTCAGCGCCTTCCGCCGCCGGAAATTCCCGTGCTAAGCGTTGCACGGTCATCGAAATAGCATTCAGCGGATTGCGGATTTCGTGGGCTACTCCGGCGGCCAATTCACCCATTGCGCTCAATTTTTCGCGACGCCGCAGGTCATTCTGCAGGCGATAAACTTCATCGGTGATGTGTGTTTTCTCCTCCCGCAGTAAACGTACATTCTGGGTGGTAATTGAAAAGGCCGCCAGTAAAAATCCAATGATTAACAGAATTCCGAGACGAAACGCTACCTGCCGGATCGCCGCGGTTTGAATAGCCTGAATCGGTTTGTAGTCCAGCCCAATCCTAATCAATCCATATGAAGCTTCCAAAACATCGAATGGCAAAATGCCTTCGAAAACCCGGCGTTCCTGAAAACTGCCGACGCGCCACTGAAAATCGGCTGAATCCAGGGCCGACTGTAAAAATTTATCGCCGGCGATAGCCGGCAAGGTTGCGACATTCGTCGTCGCGGCTAAAATCCCGAGTGAATCCTGAATCGCTATATAGGCTACCGCACTGTTTCGTGAAATACTGTTAATCAGATTCCCGAGACCGTTTGTGCGACGATATGCAATTAATTCCGTGGCATCCGAATAGCCAATCAGGGCGCCGCCATTCGGAAGGAGGATTCCCGCGGCTAACACCTCCATTTCCACTCCGAAAACCGTTTGCGGTTCAACAGTAGCCAACCATTCCACCAGTTCACCGCTATCCGGAAAATCCAGAGCGGCC
>Ga0172371_10012241_pt1 | contig 11324 bp, 7 predicted proteins | sample Lak12m_FD_114543 | JGI IMG/M metagenome (GOLD analysis project Ga0172371, IMG submission 114543) | Freshwater microbial communities from Kabuno Bay, South-Kivu, Congo - kab_022012_12m | ecosystem: Environmental > Aquatic > Freshwater > Lake | place: Democratic Republic of the Congo: South-Kivu...
TGCAGCGCGATTTTCTCGATTGGGCCTACCGCGGAGCAGCCGTCACCGCCCGCGCCAATGACGCGCTCAAGGTGTACGCCGGGCCGGATGTCAGCGCCGCCGAATTTCGCCGCGCCTGCGCCGAAGCGGCCCGCCAGGGACGCGACCGCGAGCTGAACAAAACGCTGCTCAGCCTTCAGCGCCAGGAACAGACTCTCAACAACCGCATTGCCCGCGCCGAGCGCAGCCTGCGCCTGGAACAGGCCGAGTTTGAGAATCGCAAGCGGGAAGAAAACGCCACCCATGCCGAAAATCTGTTTGGTCTGTTCACCGGCAAGGGTTCCATGCGCAAAGTTTCTTCGTCTCTCACCAAACGCCGTCTCAGCGAACAATCACGCGCTGAAATTAACGAAGGAAACGAAACCCTGGGCAGCCTGAGCGAGCAGTTGGCCGCTTTGCAGGCCAATCGCCAGCAAATCACCGCCGAAACCAACGAGCGCTGGGCCCAAACGGCCAACGATGTGCGCGAAGTAACCGTATCGGCCCGCAAAACGGATGTCTTTTTGGAGTATTTTGGCGCCGCCTGGGAGCCGTTTTATCTGGTGAGCGATGGCGCAAGCCTGCGCGAACTGCCCGCCTTTGGAGATGAATAAGATGCCCAATGCCACGCTGACCGGTTTGTTGATTTTGTGCGCCGTATGGGGATTGGTTCATTCCATTTTGGCGGCGCGCGGCTTCAAAGCCTGGCTGCAAGCTATCGCCGGGCCAGCCGCCTTTCAACGCTTTTACCGCCTGGGCTATAATTTATTTGCCGCCGCCAGCCTGCTGCCGATTTTGCTGGCCTTGTGGCTGGCGCCGGGCGCCATGCTGTACGCCTTCCCCGCCCCCTGGGACATTTTCGCCGGGCTGGGACAGGGACTGGCCGCCGCAGCGCTGATTGTCGGCGTCATGCAAACCGACCCCTGGGCTTTTGCCGGTCTGCGCCAATTGAACGGCCAGCCAGAAGCGCCAACGCTGGTTACCAGCGGGCTGTACGCCTGGGTGCGCCATCCGCTGTACAGCGCCGGGCTGCTCTTCCTGTGGCTTACGCCCAGCATGACAGTCAATCGCCTGGCCGTGTGGAGCGTCTTCAGCCTGTATCTGCTGATTGGCGCCTGGTTTGAAGAACGAAAACTGCGCCTGGAGTTTGGCGTTTCTTACGAAGAATATCGCCGCCGCACACCCATGTTTTTGCCACGTCCACCCCAAAAATGAACATCACCCAACGCCGTTACATCCGCTCTCAGCCACCCTCCCGCCACAGACCAAATGACTGGCTCAGCCAGGCGCTAGCCGCCTCCCTGGGCGGGCTGCTCATTTTTGCGCTGGCGCTGGGGCTTATCAGCCTGGGCTACCGTCTCGTTTTTTGGGGCCGGGTACTGCCTGGCGTGCATGTGGCAGGAATCAACCTGGGCGGGCTAAGCCGCGCTCAGGCCCAGGCCCGGCTGGAAGAGCAATTCACCTATCCGTATGGCGGAGCCGTTGTCTTTCGAGACGGGCCCAACAGCTGGACTTACAGCCCGGCCCAACTGGGATGGAAATTAAATGCCGCAGCCAGCCTGGAACGCGCCTACGCATACGGGCGAGAGGGCGGCTTCTTGAGCGCTCTTGCCAATGCGGTTGGCGCGGCCTATCGCGGCGCGGAATCGACAGCGGTGGTTGAATTTGACCAGGCCATTGCCCAAAATGCGCTGCAACCCCTGGCAGACCAAATCAACCGTCCCAGCCGCGAGGCCCAGCTCGACTTTCAGAACGGAAGCGTCAGCGCAGTTCCGGGTCAGAGCGGACGCGAGCTAAACCTGGAAGCCACGCTCACCCTGCTTAGCGCCCAACTACAAACCCTGCGCAGCGGCGATTCGCCGCTGGTGATTGTGGAACACGCTCCCGCAGTGCTGGATTCTTCTCCGCTGCTGGAACAGGCCCGCGCCCTGCTGGCGACTGGTTTCATTCTGAGCTTGCCCAACCCGCAAGCGGGAGACCCCGGACCCTGGCAGATAACCCCGGCTGACCTTCCCGCCCTGCTGCGGGTGGGACTCAGCCCCGAGGGCCGCCCGGCGCTGACCGTTGACTCGCAAAATTTGCTCTCTCTGCTGCGTGAAATATCGCGCCAGACCAACCGCCCCGCAGAAAATGCTCGTTTCACTTTTGATGACGCTTCAGGCCAGCTGATTGCCATTCAACCCAGCCGCACAGGCCGCCGAGTAGATGAAGAAGCCAGCCTGCAAGCCGTACAACAAGCGCTTTCTCAGGGCGCGGCGCTGGCAGTGCTGCAGGTGCAGGAAAACGCGCCGCAGGTGAGCGATACCGCCAGCGGCGCCAGCCTGGGAATTACACAAAACATCGCCACCTACACTTCCTACTTTCGCGGTTCCAGCGCGGCGCGCATGACCAACATCGAAACCGCCGCATCCCGCTTTCACGGCCTGCTGGTTGCTCCAGGCGAAACCTTCTCGATGGGCCAATCGCTGGGAGATGTCAGCCTGGATAGCGGTTTCGCCGAAGCGCTCATCATCTACGGCGGGCGCACCATCAAAGGCGTGGGCGGCGGCGTTTGTCAGGTAAGCACCACCCTGTTTCGCACCGCTTTTTTTGCCGGTTTCCCGATTGTAGAACGCTACGCGCATGCTTACCGCGTCTATTACTACGAGCAAAACGCATCCGGCCTTGATACCACCCTGGCCGGTCTGGATGCAACTGTCTACTTTCCGGTAGTAGATTTTAAATTTACCAACGATACGCCCTATTGGCTGCTGATGGAAACCTACTTTGACCCGGTTCGACAAAGTCTGACATGGAAATTCTATTCTACGAGCGATAACCGCGTGGTACAGTGGGAAACAAGCGGGCTGCAAAACCAGGTTTCGCCGCCGCCGCCCGTCATTCAGTACAACGGCGACCTGCCCGAAGGCAGCTTCAAACAAGTAGATTGGGCCGCCGAAGGCGCCGACATCACCGTCAATCGCACCGTGCTGATTGGCGACAAAATTCACTTCATGGATAAATTCGTCACCCACTACGCCGCCTGGGGCGATATATGCGAATATGGCCCCGGCGTAACCGACCCGGAAAAAATTGCCAAACGCAAAAACCTTTGCTGGGGAAAGCCTTAATGCCCGTTGACCCTCTGCAGCAGCCCAAAATTCTGTACATCGAAGACAATCCCGAAGCCCGCACCCTCGTCTCGCGGCTGCTGGCGCGGGAGTATGTCATGCTCGAAACCGGCGACCCGCTGGATGGCATCGAGCTGGCAGTGGAAACCCGCCCCGACCTGGTGCTGCTGGATATCAACCTGCCGCAAATGAGCGGACGCGAAGTGGCCGCCCGCCTGAACAGCCTGCTGCCCGACACCGTCCTGGTGGCGCTGAGCGCCGAAAGCAGCGCCGAAGCCCGACAAAAAGCCCTGGCCGCCGGGTTTGCCGGGTTTATTGCCAAACCGATTGACATTGACACCTTCAGCGCACAAATTGCCGAATTTTTACACGGCAAACGCGAAACCGCGCCCAACCTGGCGCAGGTGCAGCACGCCCTGACCGCCGAAGTCGCCGCCAACCTGGAAGAGAAAGTGCGCGAATTAACCCGCACCCTGCAGCGAAACGAATTTCTCAACCAGCAAAACCAGCACATGATTAACCTGCTCAAGCGCCGTCAGCGCCTGCTGGAAGCTGGGCTGCGAGTAGGTCAGGTTATCACTTCGGTACTCAGCCTGGAAGAGCTGCTGCCCCTGGCGGCCCAAACCATCAGCGCCGAATACGGCTTTGCCAAAGCCGAAATTTTGCTGGGGACGCAGCCCGAAGCGCAGACCACAGCCATGCGCCTGCCGCTGCGCGTCAAAGACGAGACGATTGGCCTGCTCAGCGTCACCCCGCGCCCCGGAGAAATTATCAGCGAAGACGACCTGACCGCCCTCAACAGCCTGACGACCCAGGTTGCCATCGCGGTCAACAACGCCCGTCTGCTGCGCGACTTACACAAAGCCAACGAAGAACTGCTGCGCAATAAAACTTTTCAGGCAATTGCCACCGCAACCGGCGAGGCCATTCACTGGGTGGGCAACAAAGCCGCGCCCATTCCCGCCAGCGCCGCCCGCGTGCGGCAAGACCTGCGCGAAATGGGAACGCTCTTCCGCAGCCTGCTCAACGCCCCCAACCCGCGCCAACACCCCAACTGGGCAAAAGCCGAAGAAATCTTCGCCCAACTGCCCGCCGAAACCAAAGAGCGTCTCCTGCCGCTGGGAATCGAATCCACCCTGGAAGACCTGGATGTCATCGAGCAAAGCGCCACCACCATTCTCAACATCAAAGAAGACCTGATTGGCCCGGTGCGCCTGCGCCGTGACGCAGAAATAGACCTGACCGCCCTGCTGCGCCAAACCATCTACGAAATGGCGCTGCCCGAAGAAGTCATCCGCCTGGAAGCGGCAGCCAACCTGCCGCTTCTGCGCGGCGATGCGCGACAGTTGAGCCAGGTATTCAACAATCTGATAAAAAACGCCTGGGAAGCCATGCAAGGACAAGAACGCCCGCCGCGCATTCAGGTCGCTCTAAGCCTGGTGGAAGAAAAAAAAGCCCTGCTGTGTCAGGTGAGCGACAACGGCCCGGGCATTCCGCCCGAAATTTTGGAGAAAATTTGGGTCGCATTTTTCACCACCAAAGGCGACCGGGGCGGAACCGGCCTGGGCCTGATGGCTTGTATGGAAATCGTAAGGCAGATGCAAGGCGAAATTTCGGTACAATCAACCCCTGGGAAAGGCGCTGTTTTCTCCGTTTTGCTTCCCTTATCTGTTTCCTGACGAGGAGTCTTCTACATGCCGCCAACAAAAATTCTGATAGTGGATGATGAAATGCCGGTTGCCCGCAGTATGCAAAAAACTTTGCTGCGCGCCGGTTTCGATGTCGAAACCGTCCCCAACGTGCAAACCGGCTGGCAAGCCCTGCAAAGCGGGGATTTTTCCCTGGCGCTGCTTGACCTGAATATGCCCGGCTTCGATGGCATCCCCGCCGCTGACGCCGGTCTGCAACTGCTGAAGAGAATTCAGGCCGAGCGCCCCACGCCAGTCATCATTCTCAGCGCCTACGATGACCCCGACCTGGCCGCTCGGGCGGTGAACCTGGGCGCGGTCGGTTTTAGCGTAAAAGGACGCGAGCAAAGCGCCCTGGAACTGATTCAATCCATTTTAGGAGGAAATGCGCAATGACTCCCGCCAAATTGCAGCAAGCCGAGCGCCGCGCGCGCCTGTTAGAAGCCGCCAATCAGGTTGGCAAACAAGTTACCTCCATTCTCAGCCTGGAGGAACTGCTCCCGAAAACCGTAGACATCATCTGCGAAGCCTATGGCTTTTACTATGCGGGCGTTTTTCTGCTGGATGAAAACGGACGCTACGCCGTCTTACGCGCTGGTCACGGCGAAGCCGGAAAAGCGATGCTGGCTGCCAATTACCGGCTGGAGATTGGCCCGCATTCGATGATTAGCTGGTGCATCGAAAACCGTCAGGCGCGCATCGCCCTGGATGTGGGCGAAGACGCCGTCCACTTCAAAAATCCCTACCTGCCCAAGACCCGCTCCGAGATGGCGCTGCCGCTGATTGTCGGTGAGCGCGCGCTGGGAGCGGTCACCGTTCAGAGCGAAGCAGAACGCGCCTTCAGCGATGAAGATATTCTCACCCTGCAAACGATGGCCGACCATTTGGCAATTGCCATCAACAACGCCCGTTTGCTGCAAGACCTGGAACGCGCCAATGCCGACCTGCTGCGGGCCAAAACCTACGAAGCGCTCACCGCCGCCACCACCCAGGCCATTCACTGGATTGGCAACAAGGCCCTGCCAATGACCACCGCCATCGAGCGCATTCGCCAGGACGCCGCCAACAACAACGTAGACCTGGAAGACGTGGCCCTGCTGACTGACAGCGTGCGCCAAATTTTGGAAGTCAAAGAAAATCTGCTGGGGCCCATTCGCACCCCCAAGATGCGCCCGGCCATGAGCGATGACCTGGCCCGCACCGCCGCGCTGCAGACTGGCGTCCCGTTCAGCAGTCTGCGAATACAGGTTGCGCCCCAAACTCCTTTCATCTACGCCGATACCGCCCAAATCATCCGCGCCCTGGCAAATCTTTTTCGTAATGCATTGGAAGCCCGCTCCAAAAACATCCTGGTGGAAATTGCCGCAGCAGAGCGCGATATGGTTTCAATTGCGATTGAAGACGATGGCGATGGGATTGCCAACGACCTGAAAGATAAAATTTGGGCGGTTTTTTTCAGCACCCGTCCCGGGCACACCGGCTTGGGGCTGCCCGCCGCCATGCTGGTCGTCAATCAGCACCAGGGAAGCCTTTCGCTCCGCAGCATTCCGCGTCAGGGAACACGGGTGGAAATTCTCCTGCCCGCGGCTGTCGGCGTCAAAGGCGGATTGTTCTCCGCCGGGAAGAAGACTGTCCTGCTGTTGGATGACAACGATACCTGGGCCGAATTCGCCGCTCAGACTCTGACCAACGCTGGTCACACCGTCTTGCGCGAGTTGGGAAAATCCACTCCCGACCTGACGCTGGTGGACGAAGTGCAGCAGCGCCCGCTGAATGAAATTCTGGACGAATTGAGCCGCAAAGACCTGGCCGCCAAAACGATTTTGCTCTCTTCCGCTCCCAACCCGGAACAAATGACCCGGCTGGCGCAGCGCGGCTTCCGCAAAGTGGCGCTCAAACCCTACACGCAAGCTGAATTTACTACGCTGGAATAAGCCGTCTGAAGACGCGCAAAGGGCTGTCCCAACTATCGGACAGCCCTTTTTATTTTGCGGCGCGGCGCTAAAAGCGCGGGGAAGGCTCAATCACCAGCCAGCCGACTGGCAGCTTCGCTTTCCACCAGAACCGGCGCGGGCGCGGAAAGCCGGTTAAAACCCCAGCCCGAAATACTCGCCGCCCAGCTTAAACCCGGCGGCTTCCAGGCGCGGGTTGAAGAGCGGACGAATGCCTGTGGGCCGCAGGTCGCCCAACACCCGGCCATCGGTGGTGATATTTCGCTGGTTGAACTTGTAAATATCGGTCAGAGTAACAATATCGCCTTCCATCCCGGCCACTTCGGTAATGCGCACCGCTTTGCGGGTTCCATCTGGCAGGCGGCTCATGTGGACGATGAGATTAATCGCCGAGGTGATTTGACGGCGCAGCGCCAAAACAGGCATGTCCAACCCCGACATCAGCGCCATCGTCTCCAGCCGGGCAATGGCGTCACGCGGCGAGTTGGCGTGCAGGGTGGTGAGCGAGCCAGAATGGCCGGTGTTCATGGCCTGAAGCATATCCAGCGTTTCGCCGCCGCGCACTTCGCCGACCACAATCCGGTCGGGGCGCATGCGTAAGGCGTTGCGCACCAGGTCGCGGATGGTGACTTCGCCCGCGCCGTCTACGCCAGGGAGTTTGGTTTCCATGCGCACCACGTGGCGCTGTGATAATTGCAGTTCAACCGCGTCTTCGATGGTGATGATGCGCTCGCGTTCAGGAATAAGCATGGAAAGCACATTCAGCATGGTGCTTTTGCCGGAGCTGGTGTTGCCGCACACCAGAATGTTGAGCCGCGCCGCCACGCAGGCCTGTAAAAAAGTCGCCATATAATTTGTCAGCGTGCCAAAAGACAGTAAATCGTCCATCGTCATGCGCGTGGCGGCAAATTTGCGAATGGTGATGACCGGGCCATCCACTGTCACCGGTGGAATGGCGACATTGACGCGCGAGCCGTCCGGCAGGCGGGCATCGGCGGTGGGGTGGTCTGCATCTACGCGCCGTCCCAGGGGCGACAGAATACGGTCAATGATGCGCCGCAGCTGCTCGTCGTCCTGAAATTCCAGGTCGGTTTCAAACAGTTCACCATGCTTTTCAATGAACACCCGCTTTGGGCCGTTGACCATGATTTCGCTGATGTCTTCTTCGCGCAGCAGCCAGGTCAGTGGGCCATAACCTATCAGGTCAGCCAGAGCCGCTTCCAGCACAATCTGGCGCGTCTCAGCGGGAATGCCGTTGACACCGCGCCGGGTCAGAGCCGCGTCCAGCCTTTGCATCACCGCCGCCTGGGTTTGCTGTTCCGAGGAAAGGGTTTGCAGCTCGGGGGCAACCGCTTCGAGCAAATGGGTTTTGAGCGTCTGAATGCGCGGGTCGCGCAGGATGGAAGGGTAAACGGGATGGATAGATTCGGTCATAGGTGGAGTATATACCTAAAGGAGAGAAGGGGAAGAGGAGATGATGAGAGAAGGAGATGATGAGAGGAGAGAAGGAGAGGATGAGAGGATGAGAAGAGGAGAGAAGGAGAGAAGGAGAAGAGGAGAGAAGGAGATGATGAGAGGATGAGAAGAAGAGAGAAGGAGAGAAAGAGAAGAGGAGAGAAGGAGAGGATGAGAGGATGAGAAGAGGAGAGAAGGAGAGAAGGAGAAAAGATGAGAAGAAGACTGGAACGCGGGAGTGTCAGATTCCATTAACGCCGGTGGACGGCTCGGTTAGAATAAACGGTATGAAACCATCTTCGACAAACTGGCCGCAAGGCAAAATTGCAGTGGTTATTCCCTGCTACCGCGTAGAAAAAGAAATCGAGGCAGTGCTTGCATCCATTCCCGATTACGTTACACAAATTATTGTGGTGGATGACGCATCGCCTGATACAACGGCGCAAAAGGTGGAAGCGATTATGCGCACAGATGCGCGGGTCATTTTATTGCGGCACAAAAAAAATGCCGGTGTAGGCGGCGCAATGGTGACGGGCTATAAAAAAGCGCTTGAACAAGGCGCGGAAATTATCGTCAAAATAGATGGCGATGGTCAAATGTCAACAGAGTACCTGCCACAATTGCTGGCTCCGCTGCTGCGCTGCGCGGCTGATTACGCCAAAGGAAATCGCTTTCGAGATTTGCGCACTCTTCAGCAAATGCCCTGGCTGCGGCGAATTGGCAATATCGGGTTGAGTTTCCTTTCCAAAGCCGCCACCGGCTACTGGAATTTGTTCGACCCGACCAACGGCTATACCGCCATTCGGGCCGAAGCTTTGCAGATGCTGGCGCTAGATGAAATTGACCACTCGTTTTTTTTTGAGACATCCATGCTGGCGCAGCTGTATCTGATTGGGGCAGTTGTGGTAGACACGCCCATACCAGCGCGTTATGGGGATGAAATTTCCAACCTTTCGGTGCGGCGGGTTTTATGGCAATTTCCGCCCAAGCTGGGAGTCACCTTGCTGCGCCGTCTGGCACTTAAGACTTTTATCTACGACTTTTCGATGCAGGCCATTTACCTGCTGGCCGGTCTGCCGCTTCTGGCCTTCGGATTGTTTTTTGGGATTGCCAAGTGGGTGGAATACGCCAGCAACAACGTTCTTGCTCCTACCGGCACGGTGATGCTGGCAACGCTGACTTTTTTGCTGGGGACTCAATTTCTGATTGCCGCCATCGAAATTGATTTACGCTCCATCCCTCAAGAACCAATTTGCAAACGCTGAAAGCAGCAATTCTCAATATGAGAATGTCATTGCGAGCGAGCGTACCCGCGAGCGAAGCAATCCCCTGTTTTGGCGGGGAGATTGCTTCGCAAAGAGCGCTCGCAACGACATACTGAGAACTGCTGCGCTGAAAGACTCAAGGTTGCACACTGTTCGTTAAGCGCTGCCATCCGCCCGCACAGCCGGTTTGAAATAAGATGTCCTGCTCGATACGCGTTTGATTCTCGAAAGTCTCCCCGGGGAGAAATTCTCCCGGGCGGGTGTAGGCGACACGCAGCCCTGAGCCTGGCTCCAGGCTGCGAATTTCCAGGCGATACAGGCTGCCTCGTGACTGCCAATCCACCGGGACAGGCAGGTTGTACCACCCGCCCGAAGGAAGGTTGGCATTGGCAATCATTTGCTCCACCAGCGGCTGAGATGAATGGGATGGAAACAAAGTGAAAAGTGTTTTTCCCTGCGCAGAAGATTGCGCGGCGTTCACCCAAATCCGCACTGCTGTCAGTCCATCGCATTCAGGCAAAATTTCTTGCGAAAGCTGAAGGTTTTGGGAAAGTGAAGGCGAAAATTCGGCTTGTGGGTCCCAATTTTTGTAACGCGGCAGATAGCACAACCCATTCTGATAATACTGCGCTCCACACAGAACATAATAAGACAAGTACATGCCCACCGCATACAGCGCCAGCCCCAAAACTGACAAGCCAACCAGCCAGCGCGCGCCAATTTTGAAGCGAATTTTGGAAAAAGCCAAACTCAGCCCCAGCCAAAACAGCGGCCAGACGGTTAAGAAATAACGTCCCTGCACGCCATCTATCACGCGGCTTGCTACAGGCGTAAAAGTCACATACATGGCGGCGATGGTCGCCAGATAAGATAAAGTGAACAGGCCAAATAAAGCCCAGAGAATACGGCGCGGGCAGGAAATGGCAGGTTTCTCAACAAACACCGCCGCCGCCAGCGCCGCCAGGCTGAGCCAGTACACCGGAGCGGGAATCGGCCAGTAGTTGTAACCATAAATCGCCAATCCGTCCCAAAAATAACCGGAGCCGCGCAGCAAAATATCTTCCACGAGCGTTCCAATAAATGTCAGTGGCTGCGACAGAATGTATCGAACCTGCTCCAGCGGGTTGGCGCGTTCCATGGCTGTTTCCAGACGGCCATAAGCCAGTAAATTCCAGCCAAAAACTTCAACTATCATCAAGGCCAGCGCAACAGCCAGCAAAATCCAATAACCATGTCTAACCTTGAATTGCGCGGGGCGCAGAAGGATGAAAGGCAAAACTGCCAGAGGGACAATGTTCAATTTTCCGTTGAACAGGATAAAGAACATGCCGAATAAGGCCAGCATTTCTTTCCAGCCCAGGCCTGGTTTTTGGGCGCTCCAAAGCGCCCCGGCAATCATCAGCAGCGCCGCGCCATTGGAAATCGCATCGGCGCTGATGGTGGAGGCCTGCAAAATGGCAACCGGCACACTTGCGGCAATTGCCAAAGTCCATTTGCCAAAGGGAATGAGCCGCACCGCCAGCCAGGCCAGCGCCAGGTAACTAAGCAGCCCGGCCCAGCGTGTGGCGTAGAAAACTGGCAAAGCGGGCCAGTCAAATTTGCGGCCCAGGTAACGCAGCACAACTGCCTGAGGCAGCAAAAGCAGCGGCGAATATACCGAGCGCGTTCTCACTCCTTGATAGGCATAGCCCAAATCACCAAGCCTTACCGTGCCGTATTTTTGCCATAAGTCTGGCTCAACCGGGCGCACAAAAATCTGCCGCCGGTAGGAGAGATTCCAATAAACAGCCGGGAAAGGTAACTCTCTGCCCAGTTTCTGGTTGGGAATGGTCTCCA
>Ga0172371_10012243_pt1 | contig 11323 bp, 9 predicted proteins | sample Lak12m_FD_114543 | JGI IMG/M metagenome (GOLD analysis project Ga0172371, IMG submission 114543) | Freshwater microbial communities from Kabuno Bay, South-Kivu, Congo - kab_022012_12m | ecosystem: Environmental > Aquatic > Freshwater > Lake | place: Democratic Republic of the Congo: South-Kivu...
AACGGCATTTTGGCGGTGCTGCCGCTGGCGCAAGTCTACGGCCTGCGCAAACGAACCTGAACCTGCCACTTTTGCCCCGCTTTGACGTAAAAAAGAGACAAAAGTCATTTGCGCGGCGGCGCAGAACTGGCTACACTGAAAACAGGTTTTATTCTCAATTTTTTCGCGCAACACAGGCGCGTGAGACATCAAGGAGAGTAGCTTAATGGGAAAAACATTCGCATTCATCGGAGCGGGCCTGCTTTTTCTGGTTTCTTTGTGCTTTTTAGGTTACGCCGCGTTGGCGCTCATCGGTTCCACCTCGTCTACTGGAACCTCGTCTTGGGCTGGGCTGGGCGTGGCCCTGGGGGTTATCGGCCTGTTTTTGGCGGGAGGCGGAGCTTTTCTGGTTTGGCTGGGCCTGCGCGGGCAAAAAACCGAAGTCGTGCAGCAGGTAACGATGAAAGTAGACCTGCCCGGCGAAACCAAAGTGGAGCAGATGAAATGCCGCTCCTGCGGCGGAGTCATCACCTCCAGCGACATCAAACTGATGGCTGGCGCGCCGGTAGTTACCTGCCCTTACTGCCAATCCACTTACTCGCTAACCGAAGAACCGAAATGGTAACCCTGGGAGAGATGTCATGAAACATCGTCTGCTGGCTTTTTGGCTGGTCTTCAGCCTGGCGCTAGGGCTGACAACCTCCGCTGTGGCGCAGGAATACTCCTTCAGCGTGCCGCGTGAACGGGTGCGCGTCATGGTCAACAGTGACGGCACACTTTCGGCGGATTACTTCTTTGATTTTCAGAACGCCCCTGGCGCGCACGTCATTGACTTTGTGGATGTCGGCCTGCCCAACAGCAGCTACGACTACAACAGCATCAGCGCCGATGTTGACGGCAGTCCGGTTTCTATTTCCAGCGATTATCAGGGCGATGGCACCGGCGTGGCAGTGGATTTGGGTCGTTTTGCCATCGCTCCCGGCCAAAGCGGCAGTGTCCATGTGCGCATTGGCAGCATCGAACGCATGATTTACCCCGATGATAATGATGAAGCCTATGCCAGCGTAGAGTTTATGCCCACCTACTTTGGCTCCGCTTATGTGCGCGGCGCAACCGACCTGACTTTTACCCTGGTTCTGCCCCCCGGCCTGGCCAGCGAGCAGCCCCGTTATCACCCGGCGCGCGGCGGCTGGCCCGGTGAGAGCGCTCCGCAAATTGACATGGACAGCCAGGGCAACATCACCTACACCTGGCATTCCCCTCAGGCCAGCGCCGCCGCCCAATACACCTTTGGCGCTTCCTTTCCCGCCAGCGTAGTGCCGGAAACGGCAATCGTGCGCACTTCCGCGCTGGAACTGCTTTTCGGCGGTATTTTTGCCCTGCTGGGCGGCTTGTTCAACCTGGTTCCCTTCATTTGCATGGGCGGCGCTTTCTTTGGCCTGCCGATTCTCAGCGCCATCGGCGAAAGCCGCCGCAAGCTGCAGTACATGTCGCCCAAAATTGCCATCGAAGGTCACGGCATCAAACGCGGCCTGACGGCTGTGGAAGCGGCCATTTTGCTTGGTCTGCCGCTCGACCGGGTGATGACTATGATATTGTTTGCTCTGGTCAAAAAAGGCGCGGCTGAAGTCACTCAGCGTGACCCGCTCAAAATCCACGCCCTGCACCCCATTCCCACCACCACAAACCTGCGCGAATACGAAAAAGACTTTTTGGACGCTTTTGACTTTTCAGAACCTCGTGAGCGCCGCGCAGCCCTGCAGAACATGGTAATTACCCTGGTGCGCGCGGTGGAAGCCAAAATGAGCGGCTTCAGCTCCAAAGAAACCAAAGACTATTACCGCGCCATCAACCAAAAAGCCTGGCAGCAAATTGAAGCCGCCGGAACGCCGGAAGTGAAAAGCCAGATGTATGAAGAAGCGCTGGAGTGGACGATGCTTGACCGCGATGCTGATGAGCGCACCCGCAGAGTGTTCACCGGCCCGGTGATTGTTCCGCACTGGTGGGGACGCTACGACCCGGCTTACGGGCCTTCCGTCTCTGGCAGCGGCTCCGCCCCGATGGTGGGCGGCTCCTCCAGCGGTGGGCGAACATCCCTGCCTGGCGCCGATTTTGCCGCTTCCGTCATCACCAGCACCCAAACCTTTGCTCAAAAAGTGCTGGGCGGCACCAACACCTTCACCGAAGGAATCACCAAAAAGACCAACCCTGTTCCGGTTACCCGTTCCAGCGGCGGCGGACGTGGCGGGGGCTGCGCTTGCGCCTGCGCCGGATGCGCCTGCGCCTGCGCTGGCGGCGGCAGGTGATTTTTTGGTACAATCCACTTCCCGAAGGCCGCTTCGGGAAGTTTTTTTGTGGCTGGCTCAGATATTTGTCATTTCGACGAGCAACAGCGAGGAGAAATCTGCTCTGTGTTGGGATGATTTCCATTCTGACGGGTACCTATCGCTGAGCGCTTGAAATGACATGCAAGAATAGGTGCGCTGAGTAGTATATTTTTTATAGGAGAAAACTATGTCTGAAACTTTTGATGTTGTTGTGTTGGGCGCCGGGCCGGGCGGCTATGTGGCTGCCATCCGCGCCGCGCAATTGGGTTTGAAAACCGCCATCGTAGATAAGCAGTGGTTGGGCGGAGTTTGTCTTAATGTGGGCTGCATTCCCTCCAAAGCCTTACTCAAAAATGCCGAAGTCGCCCATACCTTGCGTGAGCGCGGCAAGGAATTTGGTTTTTCGTTTGAAAATCTCAAATTGGATTACAGCGCCGCCGTCAAGCGCAGCCGTCAGGTCTCCGAGCGGCTGGTAAAGGGCATTGGCTTTTTGATGAAGAAAAACAACATCGCGGTCTTTATGGGCACGGGCAAACTGACCGCCCGCGACACCCTCAGCGTCACCGACAAAGACGGCCAGGTAACTGAACTGAAAGCCAAAAATATCATTGTCGCTACCGGAGCCTCGTCCGCCGTCCCTGGCGCGTGGAAGGTGGACGGGCAAAAAGTCGTCACCTACTGGGAAGCCATTCTGCAGGAAAAACAGCCCCAAAGCGTCATTGTTATCGGCTCTGGCGCCATTGGCGTGGAATTTTCCACCGTCTGGAGTTCCTACGGCGTGGATGTGACCATCGTTGAAATGCTGCCGCGCATCGTACCGCTGGAAGATGAAGAAATCTCCACCGAATTGGAAAAAGCCTTCAAAAAGCGAGGCATCAAAATTCTGGCTGGGCACAAAGTGGAAGCGGTGGAAACCACCGCAAACGGCGTGCGCGTCAGCGTCTCCGCCAACGGGGAGACGAAAAGCCTCGAGGCCGAACAAGCTCTGGTGGCGATTGGTTTTCGTCCCAACTCGCGCGGTCTCGGCCTGGAAGAAGTAGGCGTCAAAATCAGCGAACGCGGCTTTGTCGAAATCAACGAAAAAATGCAAACCAACATCCCTGGCATTTACGCCATTGGCGATGTCACCGGTAAACTGATGCTGGCGCATGTTGGCTCGGCGATGGGCATTTTGGCCGCCGAAGCGATTGCTGGTCAGGAGACGCACCCCCTCAACTACGAAATGATGCCCCGCGCCACTTACTGTCAGCCGCAAATTGCTTCCTTTGGCCTGACGGAAGCCCAGGCCAAACAGCGCGGTTACAGCGTCAAAATCGGGCGTTTCCCCTTCCAGGCCAACGGCAAGGCGCTCGGCCTGGGCGATTACGCTGGCTGGGTCAAGCTGGTGATGGATGAAAAATACGGTGAAATTTTGGGCGCTTCGATGATTGGCCCCGAAGTGACCGAGCTGCTGCCCGAACTGACCCTGGCGCAGATGATGGAACTGACTCCGGCAGAAATTGCCCGTAACGTCCACGCCCACCCAACCATCTCCGAGGCGCTGATGGAAGCCGCGCATGGCGCGGAAGGTCACGCCATTCACGTTTAATCTCCTTGCTCAATCTGTTTTCCTGGCTCCCGCCGGCATTTTCTGGATGCTGGCGGGAGTTTTTCCTGCTTGGCTGGCTCGCTCACCCCAGGGGCGGCGGCAAAGCCCGAGGCGCAATGGCAATTCCCTGGCTGCAACTTCGTCAACGCCTGATTAATTTCTACCCGCCTTTCCTGGGCGCGGCGATACACTCGCGCCGCCTGGATGACCTGACCTTTCAGGTTGAAATGCCGCTCACCTGGTTAAATCGCAACGTCTTTGGCTCACACTTTGGCGGTTCGCTGTACGCCATGTGCGACCCCTGGTTTGCGCTGATTTTGCTGGACGCGCTGGGCGGCGACTACATCGTCTGGGACAAAGCGGCCAGCATTCAGTTCATTCAACCCGGGCGCGGACGGGTGAAAGCCATTTTTCATATTCCACCAGAAACAGTTGCCGAAATTCGTCTGGCGGCGCAAACACACTCCAAAGTGGAGCCATCTTTCACCGTTGACGTTCTGGGCGCTGACGGGCGGGTGGTGGCCCGCGTTGAAAAGCTGTTGTATGTGAGAAAAAAACGGTGAAAAGGTTTGGCGTTATTTCGGAAAAAATCTGCGCTTACCAGGCGCAGATTTTTTATTTTCACTCTCATTCCCTGAATCGGGGCCTATTTCATAATAAATATATGTAATTCTGCCTAATATGACACATTACAAGTGACACGCCCCTGTGTGACAATCTTCACTATCAAGATTAAGGGAAGATAAATAAGATTGAAGCGATATAAGCATATTCGTTTATTCACATATTTATTAGGAAACCCATGATTTCTCCCACCCTTGCCCAGGAAGTTTCTCAGCTCGAAGCCGACTTATGCTTCGCGCTGGCTGACCCCACTCGCATTTTAATTCTCTACGCGCTGGATGAAAAAGCCCGCAATGTAGGCGAACTGACCGCTGAACTCAACGTTACCCAGCCTACCACCTCGCGCCATCTCAAAATTTTGCGCGACCGTGGCCTGGTCCGCGCCACCCGCCAGGGCAGTGTTATCCAATACGAATTAAATGACCGCCGCCTGGTGCAGGCGCTCGACTTGCTGCGCGGCGTCTTGCGCGACCGATTGGCCTACCGCGCCAACCTGATGGAAGAAATTTCGGAAGCCGACGCTTGAGGCTTTCGTTAAAACACAAGGAGAATGGCATGAAAAACTTCAAAGCCTACTGGATTTTTGGCTTGCTTGGCCTTCTGCTGGTGATTATTGTCCCGATTGCCCTGTTCGCCCCGGGAAATGTCACCGCCAAAACCAGCAAAAATCCCTGGGAGAGTGTTCCCAAACACCCTATCCACGTCAGCCATGCGGATATCATCACCGGCCCGTTTGAAACTCCGCAGGATGTGACCAAAACCTGTCTCTCCTGCCACCCCCAGGCCGCCAGCGATGTGATGATGACCTCGCACTGGACCTGGGAAAGCAAACCCTTTGATGTTCCCTGGCGCGATGCGCCGGTGACCATCGGCAAAAACAATCAGATTAACAACTTCTGCATTGGCACCCAGGGCAACCAGAAATCCTGTACCGCCTGCCACATTGGCTACGGCTGGCAAGAAGGAACCCCGGCTTTTGATGTACAAAAAGCCGAAAATGTAGACTGCCTCATCTGCCATGCCCAGTCGGGTTATGCCAAAGGAACGTATGGCAACCCCGCCGATACGGTTGACCTGGTGGCAGCGGCCAAAACGGTTGCCGCGCCCACCCGCAATAACTGTGGCAAATGTCACTTCAACGGCGGCGGCGGCAACAACGTCAAACACGGCGACCTTTCAGAACAACTGTACTATCCCTCGCCCGATACCGATGTCCACATGGGCGGCAACAACTTCCTTTGCACCGACTGCCATCGCACCGAGAATCATGTCGTCAAGGGCCGCCTGGTAGCTGATAACTATCAAATTGACCCCGCCGAGCAGGTGCAATGCACCGATTGTCACGATGCCGCGCCGCACAATGACCAGCGCCTCAACAATCACACAACGACAGTTGCCTGCCAAACCTGTCACATTCCGGTTATGGCGGTTAAAGACCCCACCAAACTCACCTGGGATTGGAGTACCTCCGGCCAAGACCTGGGCGATGACCACTTCACCTACCTGAAGATTAAAGGCTCCTTCCAGTACGAAAGCAACGTCATCCCCACCTACGTCTGGTTTAACGGCAACCTTTCTTACCGCTACATTTTGGGCGACAAAATTGACCCGACCCAGCCGACAGTGATTGACCAGCCTGCTGGCAGCATCAACGACCCCACTGCCAAAATCTTCCCCTTCAAACTGCACAAAGCCAAACAGCCTTACGACACGGTTTACAACACCCTGCTGCAGCCTGTCACTGCTGGCCCCGATGGCTACTGGACCAATTTTGACTGGAACCAGGCCTTTTCCCTGGCCCAGGAACGGGTTGGCATTCCGTACAGCGGCCATTTTGACTTTGCCGAAACCTGGATGTACTGGCCGACCACCCACATGGTGCAGCCCGCTTCCAACGCCCTGCAATGCGCCGACTGCCACAGTGAAAACGGGCGGCTGGATTGGCAAGCCCTGGGTTACCCCGGCGACCCGATGGAATGGGGAGGTCGGAAGTAAACGCCTTCCGAAAAGACTATGAAACTTACTCAAACTCGTTCCCTGCTGGCTGCGGCGCTGGTTTTGGCCGCCGCCCTCGCCCTGGCGGGCATTGTCCTGGCGCAGACCCAGCTTTCCGCTGCCCCCGCCGCTTCACCGTTTCACCCTGTTTATGCCTTGCTGGATGAAAGCGGCCAAAACGTGCTGGAAAGCGGCGCGCCCGTCTCGACTATGAAAACCTGCGGCCAATGCCATGAGACGGATTACATCGTTTCGCACAGCTTTCATGCCGATTTAGGCCTTTCCAATTACCAAAATGTCTCTGGCAGTTGGAACGCCAGTGACGGCGTGTTTGGACAGTTTGACCCGCTCACTTACCGCTATCTCAGCCAAGCCGGGGATGAACGCCTTGACCTGGGCACCCCTGAATGGCTGATGCGCTACGGAGAAAGAATCCCCGGCGGTGGCCCAGCCACGCTCAGCCGCGACGGTCAACCTCTGACCAGCCTGCCCGCTTCAGCTACAAACCCCGAAACCAGCCTGCTTGACCCCAAAACCGGCCAGCCGATTGCCTGGGATTGGAAAACCTCCGGCGTGATGGAAATGGACTGCTTCCTCTGTCACCTGGAAACCCCCGACACCGCCGCCCGCGCCGCCGAAATTCACTCCGGTAAATTCGGCTGGGCCAACACCGCCACCCTGGCCAGCCTGGGAATTGTTGAGAAAAACGCCCAAGGCTGGGCCTACAACCCCGCCGCCTTCAGCGCAGATGGCAAACTGACCCTCGAATTTGTCCGCCTGCAAGACCCAACCAACCAAAACTGCGCCACCTGTCACGGGGAAATCCACACCGATAACCAGATTCCCCTGCAGTACAGCGGCTGCTCGCTCGACCAACCGCAGACGGCCACCACTGGTCAGATTGTTGCCGCGCAGAAAATTTCAGCCTCCGGCATGAACATCAGCGGCAAGAGCGACCTCAACCGCGCCTTCGACATTCACGCCGAGCGCGCGCTGAAATGCACCGATTGCCACTACTCGCTCAACAATCCTTCACAGTTCCAACGCCAGGCCGCCGACACGCCCGCGTATATCACCTACGACCCACGCCGCCTGGGCATTGGCGAATATCTGCAGCGCCCCGACCATGACTTTGCTCGAGGGCAAAGCGCCCAGTTTGGCATTGACGCCAGCCAAAAGGGAACCATGCGCCGCTGCGAATCTTGCCATAACACCGATTCGCACGCTTCCTGGTTGCCTTACGCCGACCAACACATGCAAACGCTGGATTGCGAATCCTGCCACATTCCGCACTTGTATGCCCCGGCGCTTCAATCCAACGACTGGACCTCCATCACCCCCGCCGGTGAAGCCCTCAGCCAGTGTCGCGGTGTGCAGGGCCCTGCCGAAAGCCAGACCAGCCTCGTCACTGGTTTTAACCCGGTGCTTTTGCAGCGCAAAAATGTAGATGGACGCGAATCGCTGACCACCTACAACCTGGTGACATCCTGGTTCTGGGTGTATGACGATGCCAATGGCAATCCGCGCCCGGTGCGCCTGACTGACCTGAAAGCGGTTTACCTGCAAAATGGTGATTACGCCGCTGATATCAAGGCCGCTTTTGATGCTGACCAGAGCGGTTATCTGACAGCCTCCGAAGCCCGGCTGGATAGCGAAGCCAAAACCAATCTGGTAGCCGAAAAACTAACCGCTTTAGGGTTGAACAACGTCCGCATTGTCGGGCAGGTGCAGCCTTACAGCATCAATCACAACGTCACCGGCAGCGGCTATGCCGTGCAGGATTGCGAAGCCTGCCACAATCAAAACTCGCGCGTCACCGCCCCGATGACTTTGGCATCCTACACGCCGGGCGGCGTGAAACCCGAATTCGTGAGTGAAACCAATGTCACTGCCACCGGCGAAGTGCAGCAAAATGCCGATGGCTCGCTGGTTTACCAGCCGCTCAACGCGGCGCGCGGCGTGTACGTTTTTGGTCACGACCGGGTGAATTGGGTGGATTGGTTCGGCGCGCTGGCTTTTGTGGGCGCTCTGCTGGGTGTGCTTGGGCATGGAACCTTGCGCTATGTTAGCAGTCTGCGCCGCCCGGCTCATTCGGCCAAAGTGAAACGCGTTTACATGTATGAAGCCTATGAACGCTTCTGGCATTGGCTGCAAACCGTTTCGATTTTGCTGCTGCTTTTCACCGGCCTGGTGATTCACCGCCCGGATATTTTTGGCGCTTTCTCCTTCCGCTACATGGTGACGGTGCATAACATTCTGGCGGCAATTCTGGTGCTGAATGCGGTTTTGTCACTCTTCTGGCACCTGACGACCGGCGAAATCAAACAATACATTCCGCGCCCGCGCGGCTTCATTGATGATGCCATCGTTCAGGCCAAATTCTACATTGGCGGCATCTTCAAAGGCGAAGCGCATCCTTTTGAGAAAACTCCCCAGCGCAAGATGAACCCGCTGCAGCAGGCGACCTACTTTGGTCTGCTGAATGTACTGCTGCCGCTGCAAATTCTCACCGGCGCCTTGATGTGGGGCGCTCAACAATGGCCCGCTGCGGCCAACCTGGTTGGCGGGCTGTCTGTCCTGGCTCCTTTCCACAGCCTGGTGGCCTGGCTCTTTGGCGCTTTTGTGGTCGGGCACGTGTATCTGACCACCACCGGCGCCACCCCGCTGGAAGCCATGCGCGGCATGGTCACTGGCTGGGAAGAAGTGGAAGAACATCACTAAACGGCTTTGCGGGCGGCGCGCCGCGCCGCCCGTTTTCCCGCTTTCTCCTTAAGGAGTTGCTATGACTGCTGTAACCAAACCTCCCAAAACTGGCTTTAACTGGCGCGCTTTCTTTTTTGAGCGTCCGGAAAAGCCCTATATTCACCCTTACCTGGGCGGATTTCTGCTCGGCCTGGTCTTGTTTGCCGCTTTCTTCTTCACCGGCAACGGGCTGGGGGCTTCGGGCGGTCTCAACCGTCTGATTGTGGCGGTGGAAGACCTGATTGTGCCTCAGCATGTGGATACCACCCCATACCTGCTGAAAATGGCTGGCGGTGACAAAAACCCACTGGATGACTGGATTATTCCGCTCATTTTTGGCGCGGCGATTGGCGGTTTCTTTGGCGGCTGGCAAAATGGACGCCTGAAATTTGAAACCAACAAAGGCCCGCAAATTTCCACCCGCACCCGCTGGCTGATGGCTTTTGCGGGCGGGGCGATTATGGGCTACGGCGCGCGCATGGCGCGCGGCTGCACCAGCGGCCTGGCGCTTTCGGGCGGCGCGGTGCTTTCAGTTGGCGCCTGGGCGTTTATGTTCGCCGTCTTTGGCGGCGCGTATGCTCTGGCCTATTTTGTTCGCAAACTATGGCTGTAGGAGGACGCGCATGTATCCTTTCCCTCTGCAAGCGTTTCAGGCCGTAAGCGCCGAAAATCCCTGGACGTATGTGGTCTTTGGGCTGATTGGCTTCTTCTTCGGCTATATTTTGGAGCTTTCTGGCTTTGGCAATTCTAAAAAGTTGGCCGCCCAGTTTTACTTCCGCGACCTGACCGTGCTGAAGGTGATGTTCGGCGCGATTGTCACCGCTATGGTGCTGCTTTTTGCCATGATTGGACTGGGCATTCTCGATTACAGCCTGGTCTATGTCAACCCCACTTACCTGTGGAGCGGCATTTTGGGCGGGCTGATTATGGGCGTAGGCTTTATCGTGGGTGGCTTTTGCCCTGGCACTTCGCTCGTTTCGGCTTTTACCGGCAAAATTGACGGCATGTTCTTCGTGCTGGGCGTTCTCACCGGCATTTTTGCCTTTGGCGAAACCGAATGGATGTACGACCTGTGGTGGCAAACTTCCGGCGCTTTGGGCCGCTTTACGCTGATGGATTGGCTTGGCCTGCCTGCGGGCGTGGTTGTCACCCTCGTCGTAGCGATGGCCCTGTTCATGTTCTGGGGCGGCGAACAACTTGAACGCATCTTTGGCAAACGCGACCTGACGCAAGAACCCAAAGCCCGCGTTTACGGCGCCGCTGCGCTATTTTTGGCGGCTGTGGCAGTCATCTTCATTGGTCATCCCAGCCCCGAGCAGAAATACAGCAAAATCACCATCTCGCGCGACCAGGCGGATGGCACAAAAGTCGCTTACCACACCGATGAACTGCTCGTCAACCGTCAAATCTTCCCATCCCCTGCGGAAGTGTATAAAACCATGTTCACCAACACCCTGGTGACGGTGCTGGTAGATGTGCGCCCCGAAGCCGATTACAACCTGTATCACATCAACGGCGCGGTCAATGTTCCGCTGGAAAAACTAGAGACGATTTTGCCCCGTTTGCTGGCGCAATACAGTCCGCGCACCGTTTACGTGGTGATGAGCAACGATGAAACCCGCGCGATTGAAGCCTGGAAAAAACTGATTGGCAACGGCGTTTCCAACGTGTATGTGCTGGAGGGTGGCATCAATAACTGGATTGCCTACTTTGGCAAAGATGACCCCGAAATTCAGCCCACTCCCGGCCCGGTGGCGGATGAGCAGCTGCGTTATTCTTTTCCATCTGTATTAGGCGCTCGCTACCTTTCCTCCTACCCCAACCCGCAGGAATACGAAGAATTGGAATACGAACCCAAGATTCAACTCCAAATCAAACGCGATAAATCGGGCGGCGGCTGCGGCTAAAACAACGCGCACTCATTGCACACAAAAAACCGCCTGGCGCATGCGCCAGGCGGTTTCGTTTCATCTATTGGCTAATGATTTCCACCTTGCCCATTTCCACCAGCCCAGGCGGGTCTGCCACTGGCTTGGCGGAAAGTGAAGGTTTGTCCGCTGGCATCCAG
>Ga0172371_10012244_pt1 | contig 11323 bp, 9 predicted proteins | sample Lak12m_FD_114543 | JGI IMG/M metagenome (GOLD analysis project Ga0172371, IMG submission 114543) | Freshwater microbial communities from Kabuno Bay, South-Kivu, Congo - kab_022012_12m | ecosystem: Environmental > Aquatic > Freshwater > Lake | place: Democratic Republic of the Congo: South-Kivu...
ATTCAAGTTAATGCCGGAAGTGATGGACCAGGCACAGGAACAGGCAAAGAAATTCGGCGTTGGCTTTGAAGTAGTGGATGACATGGATGAAGCATTCAAGGATGCGGATATCATCTACGCCAAATCCTGGGGAGCCATGGTTCATACTCCTGATCCTGACGAAGGCGCCAAGATCATTAAGAAGTATGAAAGCTGGATCACAGATGAAAGACGCATGAAACTGGCAAAACCTGATGCGATCTACATGCACCCGCTGCCTGCAGACCGAAATATTGAAGTGACCGATGGCGTGATGGACGGTCCGCAATCCGTTGTTTATGATGAAGCCGAAAACCGCATGCACGTACAAGAAGCGGTCATGGCTTTAACCATGAGTTAAATTTCTTAGAAAAGGATTATTCGTATGTCAAAAACAGCAGTTGTTGCAGTTGGTGGAAACTCCCTCATCCTTGACCCCAAAAAAGTCACCGTTGAGGATCAATATACCGCTGCCGCCGAAACTACCAAGCACATTGCCGATATGATCGAAGCCGGATGGGATGTGGCCATTGGCCACGGAAACGGCCCCCAGGTTGGATTCATCCTGCGACGTTCAGAAATTGCCGCCAAAGTGGAAGGCATGCACGAAGTTCCTCTGGATGTCTGCGGCGCAGACAGCCAGGGCGCGATCGGTTACTCCCTGCAACAGACCTTGCAGAATGAATTGATCCGCCGTGGCATCAAGAAATCAGTTGCCACCGTGGTTACCCAGGTGAAAGTTGATAAAAACGATCCGGCTTTTCAGAACCCGACCAAACCCATTGGCAGTTTTATGGAAGAAGCCGATGCCAAAAAACGCGAAGCGGACCTTGGCTGGAACGTAGTCGAAGACGCCGGTCGCGGCTGGAGACGTGTAGTAGCTTCTCCAATGCCAAAGGAAGTTGTTGAACTGGATTCCGTGAAGACCCTGATCGATTCAGGAACGGTGGTTATCACTGTTGGCGGCGGCGGCATTCCCGTTATCGACAACGGTAAGGGCGGTTGCGTAGGCGTGGCTGCTGTGATCGACAAAGATTTTGCAAGCAGTCTGTTGGCGCAGTTGATCAAAGCCGACCTTTTCATGATCTCCACAGCCGTTGAAAAAGTTGCCATCAACTACGGCAAACCGAACGAAAAATGGCTGGATCACATGACGCTTGCAGAAGCCAAGGCGTATTTGGATGAAGGCATCCATTTTGCCAAAGGTTCCATGGCCCCCAAGATCAAAGCCATTATCATGTACCTTGAGAATGGCGGCAAGGAAGCTCTCATTACCAATCCTGAAAATATTGGCCGCGCCTTAAAGGGCGAGACCGGAACCAGGATTACCCGAGATTAGGTGTTGAAAAGAGGGTTATACTTAGTTGGTGTAACCCTCTTAGACTTATTTTAAGGTAAAGCATCCTTTTGCTTTAAAGACTGTGAGATAAAATTAGGACAATTGTTGTATGAACAACATGAGCAAATCACCTTTAAGTGTACAAAATATCTTGTAAGTTCCTAGAAAGGAGGTGAGTAGACGAAGAAATAGTTTGCCAGCTTCCAAATTGATCCATTGATCAAGACAAGTATTTTACAAAATTCAAGGAGGAGAAGTCATGTTTTCAAAACGCATTTGGACAATAGTCAGTCTTATGATCGTTTTGGTCCTTGCCATCGCCGCATGCGCACCAAAAGCAACCCCCACCGCTGCACCTGCCGCAACAGCAGCTCCGGCTGCAACTGAAGCTCCGATGGCCACAGAAGCCCCGGCAGCCCCTGCTACACCCCTTATCGTCGGTATCCTAACTGTTGGCCCGATCACCGATAATGGATGGAGCACTGCCACTTATGTTGGCGCTGAATACGCTGTTGGCAAGATCGACGGCGCTCAATTAATTTATGCCGAGAACGTTAACGTAGCAGCCAACCCGAATACCACAGCCGCACAGTTCGCTGAACAACTGCTCTCACGCGGCGCAAATGTGATCATCTTCAACTCTGATGACATGAAAGACGGCGTGACAGAATTCACCGCCGCACATCCCGACGTACCCGTGATCTGGCTTTCCGGCGACTTTGCCTGGAAAGATGGCAAACGCTATCAGGCCGACATGAAAAGCGAAAGTGACCTGATGGGCCGCATGGAATACGGCAAGATGATGGCCGGCTGCGCAGCCGCTTTGACCACCAAGACCGGCAAGATCGGTTTCCTTGGTCCATTGATCAATGATGAAACCCGCCGTCTGGCTGCCGCTGCATATCTTGGCGCCGATTACTGCTGGAAGAATATCGCCAACCAGACCACACCTCTTGATTTCAAAGTGACCTGGATCGGTATGTGGTTCAACATCCCCGGTGTTACCCTGGATCCTTCTCAGGTTGCAGATGCCTTCTTCACCGATGGTTATGACATTGTCATTTCCGGCATTGACTCCACCGAAGCGGTTACCGAAGCCAAGAAGTTCCGCGATCAGGGTCAAGACGTTTACGCTGTTCAATATGACTATGAAAAGGCCTGTGATGTAGCCCCGGATGCCTGCCTGGGCGTTCCGTACTTCAACTGGGGCGTTATGATGCTCCCGGTCTTCAAATCAGTCCAAGACGGCACCTATACCCGCCAATTTGTATGGGACGGCCCGGATTGGAAGAATATTAACGATCCCGATACTTCGGTGATTGGTTTCAAGAAGAGTGGTGGCCTGTCTGCCGAGAATTCTGCCAAACTGGACCAATTCGTCTCCGAGTTGGCTGGCGGATTGAACCTGTGGAAGGGACCGTTGAACTATCAGGACGGTTCTGAATTCCTGGCCGATGGCGTTGAAGCCACCGATCAGCAGATCTGGTATCTGCCTCAGTTACTTGAAGGCATGACCGGCGATAGTGTAGCCCAGTAAAAATTTTTGTTCAAAAAGGGAAGGCGATTAGACTTGCCTTCCCTTTTTTTGAAACCAATACAGATTGAGGTTCCATGGATGTTGAAGTCCGCAATATTCACAAGACCTTTGGCAAAGTACATGCCAACAATGACATTTCACTTGAAGTGAAGTCAGGTGAAGTACAGGGAATCCTCGGTGAGAATGGAGCAGGTAAAAGCACTCTGATGAAAATTTTGTCAGGGTTTATTTCCTCCGATTCCGGCAGCATATTGCTCAATGGAAAAGAAGTGAAAATCAACTCCCCGGAAGACTCTGTACGCCTGGGAATTGGTATGCTTCATCAAGATCCTTTGGATTTTCCACCTTTCAAGGTGATTGACAATCTGATCCTTGGAAGCAGGGAAGGTATGATCCCGGACCATAAGAAGGTCCGCAAAGAATTTTTGGAACTTACAAAACAATTTAATTTTTCGATCTCTCCTGACACGTATATCGAAACGTTATCCGTGGGGGAGAGGCAGCAACTTGAGATCATTCGGTTATTATGGTTGGGTGCGGATGTTCTGATCCTCGATGAACCAACCACCGGTATTTCTGCAACTCAAAAACAGCAATTGTTTGCGATGGTAAAGAAACTTGCTGAACAGGGGAAGGTGATCCTGTTCGTATCACACAAGCTTGAAGAGGTTATGTCATTGTGCACGCAGGTGGCCGTTTTCAGACAGGGCAAAAACGTCGGAGAAATGCGCCCCTCCTATGACAGCAACAAGCTGGTGGAAATGATGTTTGGAAAAAGCCTCGCCCGCAGCGATCGAAAATGCTGCGCTCAAGAACAAGTCAATATCGAAGTCAACGATCTGCAGATCGATGATGTTCGTTTACCGATAAATGATGTCAACTTCAGCATTAAAAAAGGGGAAGTCATCGGACTGGCCGGCATGGAAGGTTCTGGACAGGCTATTTTATTAAGGGCCCTGGCCGGCATTGTAAGACCTTCCGGCGGCAATATCTGGCTCCATGAAGATGATAATACCAAGAAAGATTTCGTAGGCAAGCATTACTTTAATTATAAAGAATCAGGGATCTCTTTTTTGCCGGCAGCCCGTCTGGAAGAGGGATTGATTGCCGGATTGGATCTAAAGGAACACTTTACGCTGGCTGAAAAACAGCATGGTTTCTTTATCGATTCAAAAGCCATGCAGCAATTGACAGAAAAAAGGATCAAAGACTTCAATATCAAAGGGACTTCCGAGAACAAGATCGAGTCTCTTTCGGGAGGCAACCAGCAGAGAGCAGAATTGGCTTTATTGCGGCAGCCTCTCAGGTTGTTACTGCTGGACCATCCGACGCGTGGACTGGATATTGAATCTTCCCTTTATATCTGGGGTAAATTAAAACAGCGTTGTATGGAAGGAGCCAGCATTCTTTTCATCTCTGCTGATCTGGACGAGATTTCGCTTTATAGCGACCGCATTTTAGTGTTTTTCGGTGGAAAGGTATCGAAACCATTGGATGCGTCTAAAGTGACCGTTGAACAACTTGGGCTGCTTATCGGCGGCAAGGGTTGGGAATGATCAGGAGAGGAGACCAATATGGAAAAAGATAAAACGAAGAATCCCAACCAGAATTCATTTTTAACTACATTACTGACCAATCGTTTTAGTTCATTAACTTTGGCAGTTTTATTTGCCCTGGTTTTCACAAGCCTGCTGATCTGGATCATGAAAGCCAATCCGATCAGGGTGTTCGATGTAATTATTACCGGTGCCTTTAGTTCCGTGGACGTTGCCACACAGGTATTGCAAGCCTGGGTTCCATTGTTATTAGCCTCATTAGGTCTGATGTTTACATTTACGGCCGGTTTATGGAACATCGGTGTGGAAGGGCAGATCGAAATGGGCGCCATTTTTGCTTACGGCGTTATCCGGATCTTTGATGGCACTGAAACATCAGGCGTAATCGTAATAATTCTAAGCATCCTGGCCGGGATCCTCGGTGGAGCGATCTGGGCAGTGCTAGTGGGATTGCTGAAGAATTTCGGCGGTGTCAATGAGATCTTTGGCGGCCTGGGATTCAATTTTATTGCGGATGCAGTCATGCTGTTTCTGGTGTACGGCCCCTGGAAACCTGAGGGGGTCGCGAATGGATCCACCAAGATGCTGGCCACCCAATACTGGCTGCCGCAGGTGCACGGCACTTATCTCAGCTTGTGGGCGCTTGGAATTGCGATCGTCGGGTTGATCATTGTAACGGTCATCCTTCAGGGAACCTATTTTGGGTTGAAACTGAAAGCGGTGGGAAAGAACAATAAATCTTCATTCCTGCTGGGGATTCCGACCAACCGTTACATGTTGATGTCGTTTCTCTTGTGCGGCGTGTTTGCCGGTCTGACAGGCGCTTTGCAGGTCACCGGATTCAACCACGTGCTGCGAAATAATATTTCCGGCGGGTATGGATATCTGGGTCTCATGGTGGGCATGCTGGCGAACATCCAGCCGCTCATTACAGCTCCAATTGCATTAGTCTTTATCGCGATCAGTAAAGGCGCGGCTAGCCTGGGGATAGACTTGAAGCTGGACTCGAACCTGGCAGGAGTTATCCAAGGCGCGCTTGTGATCTTTGTTTTGATCATGGACGGGGTCAGGAGACAAGTAATCAAGTTGACCAAAGGAGTGCAAAATGGATAGCAACGCTTTGGCCTACAGTATCGGATCCATCTTTGCATGGGCAGGTCCCGTGATCTTTGGTGTGATAGGAGAGACGATCACCGAAAAAGCAGGTGTCATCAACCTTTCCCTCAACGGCAGCCTGATCTTAACTGCCATGGTCGGGTTTGTAGTAGGAACGGTTACAAACAGCTTTGTTTTTGGTTTTCTGGCTGCCGCGGCTGTGGGCGCTCTGGTGGCCTTGTTGATCGCCTTTATGAGCATCTCTTTAAACCAGTCTCAAGTTGCAGTTGGTTACGTTTTGGCAATTGCTACTAAAAGCCTGGCTTATTTTTTGGGCGCACCATATGTGGGAAAACCGGTCATGCTGTTGCCGCAGGTGGCCATCCCATTCCTTTCCAGTATCCCGTTTATTGGTCCAATCCTGTTTAAACAAACCATCCTGACCTATTGCAGTTACGTATTGATCTTTGCCTGTTATTTCTGGATTTATAAGACGCATCAAGGCTTGATCCTGCAAGGCGTTGGTGAAAGACCATCCGCAGCATATATCCGCGGCGTGAATGTCAACCTCATGAGGTATATCTATACAGGGATCGGCGGCGCACTGGTCGGCATCGGCGGCGCCCTTTATTCACTCAGCGTAAAGACATGGAATGGACAGCTTTCAGGGTTTGACGGTATCGGCTGGATCATCCTGGCGATCACTATCTTCGGCGGATGGAATCCGATCAGAGGAGCCCTGGGATCTTACATGTTCGTAGTGCTGCAATATCTTGGGATTGTGCTGCAACCCCTGCTTCCAAAAGTCAACTCACGAATCTTCCAGGTGGCGCCTTTCCCGTTGATGATCCTTGCTTTGTTGTTCGTAAATATCGGTAATGCCGATTGGGTGGACCGCACCCTGGCAGGTCTGCCTGAAAATGTCAGGCGTACGATCGCCAAAGTGCTGCGTTCGATGAAGACATCTCCGCCTGCGGCTTTAGGAATTCCATTCGAAAAGGAATAGGATTATTAGAATGACGCAATATCTTGGTTATAAGTGTTCAATTTGTCACAAAGAGTATTTGCCTGCTCCAATTATTTACTCCTGCCCACAGTGCGGAGGAAATCTGGACGTTGTGCTCGATTATGAGGCGATCAAGCAAAAATACCAACCGGAAGATATCACTTCAAGAAATGATTATTCCTTATGGCGTTATCTGCCTCTCTTGCCGATCCCCGATCCAGGCGGAGAAGGAACCCCATTACGCTACGCGGGATGGACGCCGCTGTATTCCCCGCCAGCGCTTAAGAAGAAACTTGGGCTAAGGGATTTCTGGCTTAAAGACGAAGGGAAGAACCCGACCGCATCCTTCAAAGACAGGGCTTCCTCTGTTGTGGTTGGACGCGCCCGTGAGATCCAGGCCGAGATCGTGGTGACGGCTTCGACGGGCAACGCAGGCGCCGCCCTGGCAGGAATGTCAGCAGCGATCGGGCAGAAAGCCATTATTTTTGCCCCCAAAACGGCTCCGCAAGCCAAGATCGCGCAATTACTGGTTTATGGCGCTGAGGTCATTTTGGTGGACGGGAATTATGACTCCGCTTTTGACCTGACCATTGAAGCGTCAAAGGAATTCAACTGGTACTGCCGAAACACAGGTTACAACCCGTTCACGGCTGAAGGCAAGAAGACCGGAGCCCTGGAAATTTGGGAGCAAGTCTGCCTTAATATGGACGAGGATTCCAAACCGTTATGTGTTTTCGTTTCAGTAGGCGACGGGAATATCATTTCGGGGTTGCATAAAGGATTCAAAGATCTGGTGAGACTCGGCTGGCTGAAACAAATGCCCAGGATCTTCGGCGTACAATCAGACAAATCCGCCGCGATCGCCAACGCCTTTTTTGCTAATTCTGAAGAGATCATCCCGGTATCCGCGACCACTCTGGCTGATTCCATCAGCGTGGACCTTCCCAGGGACGGCGTGCGTGCGGTGCGGGCTGCCAAAGAAACCGGCGGCGCATATATCACCGTGTCTGATGAAGAGATCATCAAGGGAATCGGCGAACTGGGTCCTTATGGTATTTTTGTTGAACCGGCCGGCTCAACAGCTTATATGGGCCTTGTAAAGGCGATTGCGAATGGACAAATCCAGGAGAATGATCCGGTTGTGGTGGTGAATACAGGCAACGGGTTGAAAGACATCCGGGCTGCCATGATGGCTGTCCACGAAGCGCCGGTTATCGAACCGACCATGGATTCGCTTAAGAAATACCTGAAGAAATAGAAGGACAGGGAATATGAAGCCAGTTTTTACCATCATTGCCCCCATCTATAACGAGAAAGGGTGTTTTGATGAGCTATACCATCGGGTGAGCGAGGTAATGGATTCCACCGGTGAGGATTGGGAATTCATCATGGTGGATGACGGATCGACAGACGGTTCAACGGATCTGATTCGTGAATTGGGGAAAAAAGACAAAAAAGTAAGGCCGGTCATTTTCGCCCGTAATTTCGGCCATCAAATTGCGGTGACCGCCGGACTCGATTACAGCCGTGGTGATGCAGTCATCATTATTGATGCCGACCTTCAAGACCCGCCACAGGTGATCCTTGAGTTGATCAAGAAGTGGCGGGAAGGATTTGAAGTGGTCTATGCATTGCGCACCGAGCGTGAAGGAGAGACCTTCTTCAAGAAAGCGACAGCTTCCGCTTTTTACAAGATCATTTACCGCATCACGGATGTAAAGATCCCGATGAATACGGGCGATTTCAGGCTGCTGGACCGAAAAGTTGTGGATGTAATGAACAGCATGCGTGAACGCCACCGCTTCTTACGCGGCATGTCAGCATGGGTGGGTTATAAATCCATCGGCGTGCCCTACAAGCGCGCGGCCAGATTCTCAGGTAAGACCAAATATCCGCTCAAGAAAATGATCACACTGGCATTAACAGCGGTGACAAGCTTTTCTTACATGCCGCTTCAACTTGCCATGTTTTTTGGGTTTGTCTCGGCAGGGATCAGTATTTTGGCCATTCCAGTCGTGATCGTAATGCGACTGCTTGGAACCCAGTCTTTTCTGGGGCAGGCAACCACCTTGATTGCCGTATTGTTTTTAGGGGGTGTCCAGTTGATTTGTTTGGGGATCCTGGGGGAATATGTTGGCAGGATCTATGATGAAGCAAAAGGACGCCCGTTGTACATCACCAGCGAAGCTCCTGATGCAAAAGAAAAATAGAAAAATGGAGTTGAGTAAATGGCACAAATTGATTTAACTGTACACGAAGATCGATTGGAAAGTACCCTTAAGAGAGTAAGGGAGAAAAATATCATTCTGCCGACTTTTGCGCAGATGAAGAACCCGGATTTGATCCCGGCGAAGATCAAGGATGAGTTGCGCTCAATCGGATTATGGGATGTGCATCCGAGAAACCTGTTCCGCATCACCTGGAAAAATGAACCGGTCGAAAAAGGCGGTTCATTTGGCGGCGTCAATTACATGGAATTGCCTTCCAGCATTACAGGCACCAAGGCGCGCGTGGTTGCCCTGGTCGGCAAGTGGTTCCCCACCGGCGCTCACAAAGTAGGCGCTGCCTATGGTTGTCTGGTCCCCCGCCTGGTGACCGGTCAGTTTGACCCGTCCACGCAAAAAGCAGTCTGGCCCTCAACCGGCAATTATTGTCGCGGCGGCGCTTATGATTCCGCCTTGATGGGCTGCGAATCCGTTGCCATTCTTCCGGAAGGAATGTCAAAAGAACGCTTTGATTGGTTGAAGAGCATTGCCGGTGAAGTCATTGCAACACCGGGAACAGAATCCAACGTTAAAGAGATCTTTGATAAATGCTGGGAACTGCGCAAATCTGGTGAGGATCTGGTTATCTTCAACCAGTTTGACGAGTTTGGCAATTATCTTTGGCATTATGAGATGACCGGCCACGCCATGCAGGAAGTACTGAATAAGGAATTAAAACCCGGAGACAGCTTCCGTGGCGTTGCATTGACTACCGGTTCCGCCGGAACGATCGGCTGCGGCGATTACCTGAAACAGGTATATCCGACCTGTAAGATCATCGCCAGCGAAGCGCTGCAATGCCCAACTCTGCTTGAAAACGGTTTTGGCGCACACCGCATCGAAGGTATCGGCGACAAACACGTCCCCTGGATCCATAATGTCAAAAATACCGACATGATCGTTGCCATTGATGATAACGCCGTTGTGAACATCATGCGTTTGTTCAATGAGCCTGAAGGACACAAGTATTTGATCAAGAAGGGTGTCCCCAAAGAGGTCGTGGATCAATTACATTTGCTTGGTTTCTCCGGCATCGCCAACGTTCTTTCTGCAGTTAAATTTGCAAAATATAACGAATTGGGAGAACACGATGTGGTCATCACCGTTCTGACCGATTCCATGCAGTTATACAGCAGCAGGGTCGAGGAAATGCGTAAAGAGTTTGGGCCCTTCACGGAAGCTGATGCCGCCGCGGTCTACGCCCGCTATCTGCAAGGCGTTACAAGCGACAATTTGCTTGAGCTTACTTATGAATCGCGCAAACGCGTGCATAACCTCAAGTACTATACCTGGGTTGAACAACAGGGCAAGACTTATGAAGAAATTCAGGACCAGTGGTATAAACCTGATTACTGGACCAACGTCCAGTCGGAAGTCGCAAAGATCGACAACCTGATCATGGAGTTCAATGACAGGGCAGGGTTGCTGAAGTAAAGTACAAACCATGTTCTTACCGGATCTGATTTTCTCAGGTCCGGTAATTTTTTTTAGTTGGAATACTATACAATAGAGTCATGGCCGGATTTGGAAAAGGGAAAAACCATGGCTTCTTTTTCTGAAAATGCTTTGATCCTGGTGGCAATTCTGCCATCCATGAGGGATTTTGAGATCGCCAGACTGCTGGGATGGTACCGCATCCCTCTTAGAATGGCTCCAAAGATCATTGACGTTGATTACCTGGCCTTTTATCAAACAGGCAGTTTTGCAGACAAGCACCGCTGGATGATCGAACACTTCGCAGAAGTACGCGGACATGAATTAACCACGAGAGCCGCTTTGCTGCGTGAAGAACCGGACCACCCCAGGGCAAAAGAGGAGTATTACAAGATACAAATCGGCGCCATGCAAAAATTGGATCCTTCCATCCCGGCCGGCAAATGGAAAAGGATCACATTTTTCTATACGCTGGGTTCACTGATCAATCAGGCATCCATCATCAACGACCTGGTGGTCAAGTCGGAAGACCGCGACCTGTTATGGAAGTGCCTGCGTGAACGGAACCGGTCTTACGCCATTCACGCTGAAGCTGACCAAATGGAATTGTTTTCCGAGGAGGAGTTTTTAACAATATTATGCCAATTCGGCAGCATGCCAGAGCCGCCGGATTTTTCGGATATTTGATGCCTCTGGATTACTGGTAGAATTGTTCCACGTCCAAGTCTCGGTATATCCGACAAAGGAGAACCATGAAAACACTCTTTAAAAATGGAAAGCTTGTTACCGAAAAGGCAGAGAAAAAAGCGGATCTGCTTATTGAAAATGAAAAGATCATTGAAATTGGTGATTCCATTCAAGAAGAAGAGGGCGTAAATGTTGTGGATGCAAGGGGTTTGCTCATCCTGCCAGGCGGCGTGGATGCTCACGTCCACCTTGACCTCCCCATGTTTGGCACCGTCTCTTCAGACGACCATTACACAGGTATGAAAGCCGCGGCATTTGGCGGTACAACCACCCTGATAGACTTTGTTTCGCAAGACAGCGACGATATTGTTGCGAATGTCAGGAAAT
>Ga0172371_10012246_pt1 | contig 11321 bp, 10 predicted proteins | sample Lak12m_FD_114543 | JGI IMG/M metagenome (GOLD analysis project Ga0172371, IMG submission 114543) | Freshwater microbial communities from Kabuno Bay, South-Kivu, Congo - kab_022012_12m | ecosystem: Environmental > Aquatic > Freshwater > Lake | place: Democratic Republic of the Congo: South-Kivu...
CGTGATTCCTGCTGGAAAATCAGACCTGTTTCCTTCAGTACAAGCCGGGCAATTTTTTGTTGACGGGTTGATTCCATGCCGCAAAGATACTTAAATGTCGGTTATTGATCGTGATGATCGGTATGACATAATGATCTGAACATTCATTTCGGCCATAACGATCGTTTCGACCGTTACGTGTGATGACTTACGGATTCTTTACAGGTGGAGGAGAGGGTTTTTTAGCAAGATTGAAATCCCGTGTGAGACTAAGCGCCATAGAATATTTCGGAGTCATCTGTTTTCCGTTGTAGTTTTTATATACCGGAACATCAAAAACAAATGTCACATTCCATTGTCCGGCTATCGAATAACTTAATTGAGGGGACAAGGTCAGGAGAAAATATCCCGAATTAACGACATTCTTCCCGTTATCTTTGTCGTTGGTCTTCCATTCGCTTCGTAGCTGAACTATTCCGAAGAAATATTTTACAATTTTTTTTGACACAAAGATTGAGTTCATCAGAATGCTTCCGTACTGATAATCCTGTATTCCTTCAAAATTGTAGTCATATCTGTTGATTGTGAAAAGCCTGATAGTAACCGAAGGAAATCCTTTGTTGAAAAACAATAATCCTGTCGCTGCAAAAGCGTTGGTCGACGGCTGTACATCCCTTGAAAGCTGAACTCCATCCACAACAAGAGGTTTGGTCGTAAAAGGATACCTGATCCCGGCTCCCGCTGTAAGCTCAATTTGTTGGACAGGTTTTATGAAAACCCCATATTTGAAAGTAACGCCGCCATTTGAAAATCCATAACCTTTTTCCTGATAGTCGATGGCATTAAAGACCTGTGTTTTGTTAAAGAAATAGCCCCAGTCAGCCTCCACCGTCAGACGTTTTGTGATGCCGTATGCCAGGGCAAGTCCGGCAAAATTGTAGTATGCCGATTTTAACTGGGTCGGTTCGCCGGCCTTATGGTTGCTTTCATAATAGGTATCAGAAAAGCTGTACCTGTAAAAGGTAATCAGTCTGAGCGTATTTTTGTTAAGCACACCGATATAGACCGATGCACCGACCGGACTACCCGTTGAACAACATTGTCCAAAGACAGACCTCAGGGAAATGAAGGTAAAAATAATCAGGAATAAAAGGGAGATACGGCTAATTCTGCACATTAATATAGATCTGCTTGGAAGCCACATTGCTATATTTGTCAGAAACTTCACATGTGATCTGGAACCGGTCGGAATGACATACAGTCCACTGAACGGTCTGCCCGTTTCCGATAAAGGTTCCGTAAGTTGCGCTCCAGTGATATGTTAATCCATCACCTGTGGCATTAGCTGTAATAGAGGTTATCCCATTTACTTTTATAATGGTATCCTGAGCTGTCAGGCTTTTAAAGTTAAAATTCGCATTCTCGGGAGGTGGATTATTTTCGCTTTTTTTACAGGCGGAAAGTACAATCAATAAGGAAAATCCAAATAGAATGAAAATTTTTTTCATGACCTGATGATTTATGACTGACTCTTTTGTTAGGGTACAAAGATAATATATTTTAATATGCAGGAATGTAAATCTGTTAAGAAAAAATAAATTCCCGGAAACTTTTAACTTTGTTCCGATGAAAAACCTGATGAAGATCCTGCGTTATGTATTGCCATACTGGGGCAATGCATCTCTCAATATCCTGTTTAATATTCTTTCAGTGCTGTTTTCACTCGTCTCCTTTACACTTTTCATCCCGGTTGTGGACATGCTCTTTCAGCGCACCAAACGTCCCCCGAAGCCTGCCCCCCTTGATTTCACTGATCTTCATTCCTTCAGCGGAGATTCCATCCGGGAGAACTTTTATTATTATTTCGGACAGATGATCGACTATTATGGTGAAAAAAAGATGCTGTTTTATATTGGTCTGACGGTTATAGTTCTATTTTTCCTGCGTAATCTCTTCAGGTATCTTTCGATGTATTTTCTTGCAAAAGTCAGAAACTATGTCGTTCGGGATATCCGCAATAACCTGTATCAGAAAGTGCTGATCCTTCCACTTTCTTACTATAGTGAACGGAGGAAGGGGGATATCATTTCCAGGATCACGACCGATGTTCAGGAGATTGAATGGTCGATCATGACCTCTCTTGAAATGGTTTTCCGGGATCCCATTCAGATCATTTCATATCTCGTGGTTCTGTTTATCATAAGTCCTACTTTAACTCTTTATGTTCTGATCATCCTTCCCATAAGTTCATTTTTAATCGGACGGATTGGTAAAAGCCTGAAAAAAACCTCTGTAAAGGGACAAAAAAAGATGGGTCTTATTTTATCAATGATAGAAGAGACCATATCAGGATTAAGGATAATAAAGGCATTTAACGCTATTGAATTTGCCGACATGCGTTTCCGCAAGATGAACCAGGAGTACGCACGGCTTATGGTCAATCTGTACCGGAAACGTGATCTGGCATCCCCGCTCAGTGAATTTCTGGGAGCAGTAGTCCTCACTGCGGTTCTGTGGTATGGCGGACAGCTTGTCTTTACTCCGGGAAATCTGTTAAGCGCCTCGGTCTTTCTTGTTTACCTTGTCATCTTTTCCCAGGTAATTCCTCCGGCGAAATCCATAACACAGGCATTTTATAATATTCAGAAAGGCGCTGCTTCGGTCGAGCGTATCCAGCATGTGATGAATGAACCGGAGGTGATCGTTGAAAAACCTCATGCTCTGACCAAAAAGGATTTCCGTTCTGAGATCAATTACCGGAATGTAAGCTTTTCCTATGTCATGGAGCCGGTGCTGACCAATATAAATATTATCATTCCGAAAGGCAGGACGATTGCACTGGTTGGTCCTTCCGGCGGAGGGAAATCCACATTAGTTGACCTTTTGCCGAGGTTCTATGACTGTAACCAGGGCGAGATACTGATCGACGGTACGGATATACGCGACCTGAACATCAACGATCTCCGGGGACTGATGGGAATTGTTTCACAGGAGACCATACTTTTTAATGATACCGTATTTAACAATATTGCCTTCGGTATGGAGAAGGTGACGCTTGAGGAGGTGTCGGCAGCAGCCAAAGTCGCCAATGCCCACGAATTCATTGAACGTATGCCGTTCGGTTATGAGACGAGTATCGGTGACCGTGGTGTTAAATTATCCGGAGGACAACGTCAGCGGCTGAGCATAGCACGGGCTGTTCTGAAGAATCCGCCTATCTTGATCCTCGACGAGGCCACTTCAGCCCTGGATACCGAATCGGAACGTCTGGTGCAGCAGGCGCTTGAAAACCTGATGAGGAACCGCACTTCCATTGTAATTGCACACCGGCTGTCAACGATCCAGTTCGCCGATGAGATTATTGTTCTTCAAAACGGACAACTCATGGAACGCGGAACCCATAACAGTCTTCTGGAAGCGAATGGAGTATACCGGAAACTTTATGAGTTGCAGGCGTTCGTATAACGGAAAGCCGGAGAATACTTAACCATTTACAACTCGGCCATTTTCACAAGGACAGACTCAAGTTTTTGTTTCATCAGGCGGGGGCGGCATTCAAATCCGTTGACGATTATGGCAAAAATCAGTTTCCGGCCGGAAAGTGTATGCGCATAACCTGCAAAACTCTTTACGCTGGCAATGGTACCTGTTTTAGCCCTGATACGCCCCTGTGCTGTCGTTCCTTTCATCGCTTTACGGAGTGTTCCGGTAATCCCCGACAGGGGAAGTGATTCATAAAAATACTGGAAGTACTGAGAGCTTTGCATAACATATAGAACATCAACAAGTTGACGTGGTGAGATAGCATCATTTCTGGAGAGCCCGTTGCCATCGTCCAGATACATACCCCTGGTATCAATACCCTTGGTTTTCCAGAATTCGATGATCGCCTTTGCACCGGCCGTGGTGGTGCTTTTCTGATATATTTCTCCTCCTATTTTTCTCAGGATCCTTGACGATCTCCAGTTGATGCTCATCAGGTTTGTGATAGTGATTTCGGGAATTATAGGTTTTCCGAAGATCTCGAGAGCTGCACCTGTAACAAAAAGCTTTAAAGTTGATGCAGGAATAAGGGGCTTCGCCGGCGACTGTTCTGCAACAGTCTGAGGGACTTTCCCGGTACAATCGATAAAAAGGTAACCCAGAGAGGCTCCTTCCATGCAATGATCCTCCTTTAAAAGATCAAGTTCGGTCAGCAGCGGATCATAGGAAACATTAATATCATAAGCGGAGGATTCAGCGACGGACGGTTTCTTCCCCGCCTGGCCGGCATCATTCCGGCAGGAAGAAGTTGTGATCATCAATATTGCAACTGTGATAAAAATCCGTTTCATTTTCAATCCGGAAATCCGGATGCAAATGTCGAAAAAAATATCCTTATGCTTATAATCCTGATTCGTCACGCACCATTTTAAAATGTTAAATATCCTTAAATATATAGATGTTTTTTTAGTTGAAAACCTTTTTTTTATACTTTCGGCCTCTTATATTCAAAAAGAATAAGTTAACGGGGTAACCCGGATTGATCAATCGAACTATATGATCGGAAAAGTATTAATTGCGAACCGCGGGGAGATCGCAGTCAGAATTATGAGATCATGCAGGGAGCTTGGTATTGTGACAGTAGGGGTATTTTCCGATGCCGACAGAAAAGCAATGCACGTTAGATATGCCGATGAGGCCTGGTACATTGGTGCATCCCCTTCACGGGAAAGCTACTTAAATATGGATGCCATAATTGACGTGGCCAAAAGATCCGGCGCCGATGCCATACATCCGGGTTATGGTTTTTTATCTGAGAATGCCGGGTTTTCAGAGCGTTGCAGCCGGGAAGGGATCAAATTCATCGGTCCGGGGCCGTTTGCCATAACAACTATGGGAGACAAGATCACCGCCAGGCAGACAATGATAAAATCAGGTGTACCGGTTGTTCCGGGTACCACTGAAAAACTGACAGACGAAAATAAAGCGCTCGGTACAGTCAGTGAAATTGGATTGCCGGTCATGATCAAGGCCTCGGCGGGTGGCGGCGGCAAGGGAATGCGACTGGTAAAAAACATGGATGACCTGCTGCCTATGTTCCATATGGCAAAATCGGAAGCCATGAATGCTTTCGGAGATGATTCAGTCTATATAGAAAAATACATCGAATCGCCCCATCATATTGAATTCCAGATATTGGCCGATCAGCATGGAAATGTGATCCATCTTTTTGAACGGGAGTGCTCCATTCAACGCCGTCATCAGAAAGTGATCGAGGAAACGCCATCTCCGCTGATGACTCCTGAACTCAGGAAAGAAATGGGTGATAAGGCCATTGCGGCAGCCAAAGCTGTCAGTTATGAAGGTGCAGGAACCATAGAGTTCATCGTCAGTGACAACCTTGATTATTATTTCCTTGAAATGAATACCCGGCTACAGGTCGAACATCCGGTAACTGAACGTGTTGTCGGCGTTGACCTGGTTAAAGAGCAGATCAACATCGCAAACGGCCTGCCGCTTTCTTTCCGGCAGGAAGACCTTAAGCAACACGGACACGCCATCCAATGCCGGATATATGCCGAAGATCCTGAGAACAATTTCATGCCTAATCCTGGAGTGATCAAGCATATTACCGAACCTCTCGGACTGGGAGTCAGGTCGGATGGATATGTATATGAGGGTTATGAGATTCCTATCTACTATGATCCCATGATATCCAAGCTTATTTCCTGGGGAATTTCAAGGGAAGAAGCTATTGCCCGGATGAGACGCGCATTGTATGAATACAAGATAACGGGAGTAAAGACTTCCATTAAATTCCTGGAACGGATTATGGAAGCGCCGGCATTTATCAGCGGAAAGTATAATACCCATTTTATTGAAGAAAATAACGGACACCTTTTCACTCCGAGATCCTGTGGAACCGCTTGTGAAGATATGGCCATGATAGCTGCATTCATCGATTATATTGACAAGCTGGAAAAGTTACAGCACCGGAAAGAAAACGGGAAAATGACTTCCGGATGGAAAGCTTTTGGACAGAAGCGGAATGTCCTTCGTCATTAATTAATTACCATGACATACGAAATCAATATTGAATCCCGCACCGCGAAAATAGAACTCCTGAGCAGAGCCGGAACAAAAGCGCTGATCGCAGTCGATGGTCATAAATATGATATTGACATCGTGATGGTTGAACCGGGAGTATATTCAATTTTATATAAGGGTAACTCATATAATATCGAACTTATCGGAGGGGATACAAGTAAGAAGTATATAGTAAATACGTTCGCCAGGACATTTAATACAGAGATCGTTGACGCTGAGACGAAATATATCCGGAGCAGGAGTAAAGGCCTTGAGTTGGAAGGCGACGACAATGTAGCCTCTCCTATGCCCGGGAAAGTAGTAAAGATCCCGGTTTCGGTTGGTGAAGCCGTGAAAACGGGGCAAACGCTTATTGTTGTGGAAGCCATGAAAATGCAGAGTGAATTCAAAGCGTCAGGTGATAAAACAGTTCATGAAATCCTGGTCAGGGAAGGCGACACCGTTAACGCCCATCAGATAATGATCAAACTGAAATGAATTATTTTGCCTATGCAAACACTGGAAGAAAGTTATCGTGAGTTAGAAGAGAAGAATCGGAAAGCTGAACTCGGTGGCGGAGTCGATAAGATTGCTAAAATCCACAAATCAGGCCGTCTGACCGCAAGGGAGAGAATACTGATTCTGATGGATCCTAATTCCTTTGTCGAAACCGATAAACTTGTCACCCACCGTTGTCATGATTTTGGGATGGACAAGAACAAGATCTTAGGCGATGGCATGATAACCGGATATGGTAAGATCGACGGTCGTCTGGTATTTGTCTTTGCACAGGATTTTACTGTCTTTGGAGGGACTATGAGCCGAGCCAATGCCGATAAGGTGGTGAAGATCATGGATATGGCGATGCAGATGGGAGCTCCGTTGATCGGGCTGAATGATTCGGGGGGCGCACGAATCCAGGAAGGGGTTGAGAGCCTTGCAGGCTATGCCGATATTTTTTACCGTAATGTCATGGCATCGGGAGTTATACCACAGATAAGTGCAATTTTGGGGCCGTGTGCCGGCGGAGCTGTTTATTCGCCTGCCATGACCGACTTCATCTTTATGGTGAAAGAGAGCAGTTATATGTTCGTGACAGGTCCGGAGGTTATTAAGACTGTTACCCACGAGGAGGTTACAATGGATGAGCTTGGCGGAGCCATGACTCATAACACACGGAGCGGGGTAGCTCATTTTGTTTCGGAAGATGATGAACAGGTGTTGATGATGATCCGTGAACTGATCGGATTTCTTCCATCAAACAATATTGAAGAGCCACCCACAAAGCCTTGTACCGATGATATTTTGCGCCAGGATGAAATTCTTCAGACTCTTGTTCCCGTGGATCCGAATAAGCCGTACGATATGAAAGAGCTGATCAGGACTGTGGTTGATACCAACAACTTTTTTGAGGTCATGCCCCATTATGCACAAAATATCATCACCGGATTTGCCCGCCTGGGAGGTAAGCCGGTTGGCATAGTCGCAAATCAGCCTGCTTACTTAGCCGGTGTATTAGATATAAATTCCTCCTTGAAGGGCGCCCGGTTTGTGCGTTTCTGCGATTGTTTCAACATTCCGCTTATCACTTTTGAAGATGTTCCGGGTTTCCTTCCCGGCACCAACCAGGAATTTGGCGGGATCATCAAGCATGGAGCCAAATTGCTTTATGCCTTCTGTGAAGCGTCCGTTCCCAAGATCACACTGATCACCCGGAAAGCGTACGGTGGCGCCTATTGTGTGATGTCGAGCAAACACATCGGAGGGGACGTGAACTATGCTTATCCTTCCGCTGAAATAGCAGTCATGGGTCCTGAAGGCGCTGTTAACATAATACATAAAGGGAAACTCAATGAAGACCAAAGGGCCGAAGCCGTCGATCATTACAGGAAAACATTTGCCAGCCCTTATAAAGCGGCCGAATTAGGCTATGTTGACGAAATCATATATCCAAAACAGACCCGCCAGAAACTGATCCAGGCATTGGAGCTTACTCAGAACAAGAGTAAATCGAATCCTCCGAAAAAACATGGCAACATACCATTATAAGTCACTACCTTTGCATTTCCAAGTGCATAGTAAGCTAAATGGAGAATATCAAAGACTTTGTTAAAAAAAAGGCTTCGGAAAGTTTTTCCGGAGTTGTTGCCCTTCGACGACATTTACATCAGAATCCGGAACTTTCATGGGAAGAGTTTCAAACAGCTGAATTCATTTGTAAAAAACTGGAAGAACATGGTATCCCTTACCAAAAAGGGATTGCAGGAACGGGAATTACAGCCCTTATCCGTGGTAAACAGTCTGGTTCAATATGCGTGGCATTAAGGTCCGACATGGATGCACTACCGGTTACTGAAGATAATGATGTTGAATACAGATCATCCGTTCCAGGAAAAATGCATGCCTGCGGTCATGATGTTCATATGGCCTGTCTGTTAGGTGCAGCAGGGATTTTGAATGGGATGACTGATAAGTTTGGAGGAACTGTAAAACTGATATTTCAACCGTCGGAAGAGACCTATCCCGGTGGAGCAATAAAGATGATAGGAGAGGGTGTTCTTGAAAATCCCAGGCCTGATTATATTCTCGCCCAGCACGTCATCAATACTCTTGAGGCTGGCGATACCGGTATGAAAGGCGGACCCTATATGGCTTCCACCGATGAGATTTTCATCACGGTCAGAGGAAAAGGTGGTCATGCCGCTACTCCCGATCAGGTAATTGATCCGATCCTGATAGCTTCTCATGTAATTGTAGCGGTCCAGCAGGTTGTCAGCCGTAATTCCAATCCGCTTATTCCAACCGTGGTCTCATTCGGAAGAATAACAGGCGAAGGCCGTACAAATATAATCCCTGACGAGGTGAATATCGAAGGAACAGTCAGAACTTATGACGAGACATGGCGTAAAAAAATCCATGAAATTATCCGGAAGCTGGCGACTTCTGTTGCAGAAGGAATGGGAGCCAAATGCGAATTCAGGATTTCTTCCGGGTACCCGTTTCTGAATAATGATGCGTTACTCACGGAGAAGTTGGAAATATTGGCTAAGGAATATCTGGGGAAAGATCATGTTAAAGAGATCGAAAAGAGGATGACCGCAGAAGATTTTGCCTATTTTGCCGCAAAAGCGCCTTCCTGTCTCTACCGGCTTGGAATCGCTAACATTTCCAAAGGTATTTCCTCAAACCTTCATACGGCGACTTTTGATGTGGATGAACGCAGCCTCGAAACCGGTGTAGGCCTGATGGTATGGTTTACCCTGAACCTCCTAAATGACAGGAGATAAAAATTTATGTTCATTTCCAGAACTCAACGTTTATCTCCGGATCGTACCCTGTACTTCGTACTTTTTTTTTCCCTGATCCTTAATTCTTCACTCTTCATTTCAAACTCTCCCGCACAGGATCGTCCTTCCACCAATCCCACACTGATTCCTTTCATCCCGAATGCTCCTGCACAGGGAAATGATGAACAGCTTGCCATGCAGCTATACCAGAACAGGGATTTCGAAAAGGCAGCAGAAGTTTATCAGCGGTTGTACGACAAAAATCCTACTTCCTTCTATTATGCTTATCTATTTTTCTGTCTGGTCGAAACATAAGAATTCAATAAAGCGGAAAGGCTGGTAGTGAAACAACAGAAAAATGAAAAACGGTTGCTTCGTTATCTGGTCGATCTCGGATATCTCTATTACCGTGAAGGAAATCCGGAAAAGTCAAGGAAGCATTATGAGGAGGCAATGAAAAAGCTGGAACCGGATCAGATGCAGATCATTGACCTTGCAAATGCATTTATTTCAAAGGGTGAAAACGAATATGCCATAAAAACCTATCTCCGCGGAAGGGAGCTGATGAAAAAATCCTATCCTTTCTCTTTTGAACTTGCATCGGTTTTTGAGAGAATAGGCGATTATAAAGGTGCCTTCAACGAATATCTTAACCTCCTCGAAATCAACAGATCCTATCTGGATGTGGTGGAGGGACGGCTTCAGAATCTCCTGGCCGATGATCAGGATAACGAAAAAGGTGAAGCTCTCCGTACCACCCTGCTGGGAAGGGTACAGAAAGAACCCGATAAGACATATTATTCCGAACTTCTCTGGTGGTACTCCATCCAGCAAAAAGATTTTGAACTGGCATTAATCCAGGCCAAATCACTCGACCGGAGGCTTAAAGAAAATGGTGAGAAGATATTGGAAGTCGCTTCAATGGCAGTTTCCAACGAAAATTATGATGTCGCGTTAGAAGCATACGGAAATTTGGTTTCCAGAGGCCCCGGGAATCATTATTATGATTTTAGCCGGACAGAACTCATTAATACACGATACCTGAAAACAATTTCCAATCCGTCGCCAGATAAGAAATCACTTGAAACACTGGAGATGGATTTCAGGAATGAACTCCTGAAATCAGGTGAGAATGCATCCAGTTTACCGGTGATGAAAAATCTCGCACATCTCGATGCATTCTATCTTGACAAGCCCGGTGCAGCATCTGAGATCCTTGAGCGGGCAGTCGGTCTTCCCGGCCTCACAGCCATAGAACAATCCGGATGCAAGATGGAATTGGCAGATATCTTATTATTCACAGGTGATGTTTGGGAAGCCACCCTGCTTTATCAGCAGGTCTATAAAGACTTTAAAAATGACATTCTTGGCCAGGAGGCCAAATTCAAAAACGCCCGCCTCTCTTTTTATATAGGGGAATTTAATTGGGCCTTGTCACAGCTCGATATATTGAAAGCTACAACTTCAAAGTTGATTGCCAACGACGCAATGGAACTCTCCCTGCTGATAAGCGAGAATTATGATCCCGACAGTGGAACCGTGGCCCTGGGGATGTATGCAAGAGGTGACCTTCTTGATTACAGAAATGAGGAAGAGGCTGCAATCCGGACCCTGGACTCCGTCGCGGTGATATTTCCCGGTCATCCAATTTTGGATAAGGTATTATACAAGAAAGCAACCATACGCAGGAAACAGGCTCAGTTATCAGATGCCGACAGCCTGCTTGCAGTCATTATCCTCGGTTATCCCGGTGGTGTTGTTGCCGACGAAGCCTTAATGGATAGGGCGGAATTGAATGATTATAACATCGGGGATAAACAAAAAGCCATGGAGTTCTACCAGGAACTTATGGATAAGTATCCATCAAGTGTTTTTGTCCCGGAAGCCAGGAAAAGGTTCCGTGTATTAAGAGGAGATAAAAACCAATGAGGGTAATCCCAAAAAAAAGATATGGTCAGCACTTCCTGAGGGATGAAAACACTGCCC
>Ga0172371_10012247_pt1 | contig 11321 bp, 9 predicted proteins | sample Lak12m_FD_114543 | JGI IMG/M metagenome (GOLD analysis project Ga0172371, IMG submission 114543) | Freshwater microbial communities from Kabuno Bay, South-Kivu, Congo - kab_022012_12m | ecosystem: Environmental > Aquatic > Freshwater > Lake | place: Democratic Republic of the Congo: South-Kivu...
AGCCACAGAGTGCCGGCCGATCCTAGAACATCCATTGTTCGTTGTGCCCAAGTGGGCACGAACGTCCGTACAAGGTCTTGCGTCCACATCATACTGCGCATCCCAGCGCGTCGCATCCGGTAAGGTTCAGCCGGTCCTTGAAGTGGCACGAGACCAGATGCTCTGGCTCCACCTCTTCAAGTTTCGGCTCGACCTGGGAACACATCTCCTCGGCGTAGAGGCATCTGGGATGGAAGGGACAGCCGGACGGTGGATTGATCGGATCCGCCGGATCTCCCTTGAGAATGATCTTTCGCCCCACCAGTTCCGGTCTCGTGCTGGGCACATTAGACATCAAGGCCTCGGTATAGGGATGCCGGGGCCTCGCGAACAGCGGTTGCGCGTGAGCGTACTCCACCACCCGCCCTACGTACATCAGAACAATGTGCTGGCTGAAGTGCCTGACAAGTCCCAGATCATGCGAGATGAACAGGTAGGCCAATCCCAACTTGTCCTGAATTTCGAGGGCCAGATTGACAATTTGAGCCTGAACCGAGACATCCAGTGCTGAAGTGGGCTCATCTGCCACCAGGAGCCTCGGATAAAGAGCCAGGGCTCGGGCAATGCTGATGCGCTGCCGCTGTCCACCCGAAAATGCGTGGGGATATCGGTTCAGATGCGTAACCTTCAAACCGACAAGCTCGACGAGCTCGCGAATCCTGCCTTCCAGATCTCGCCCCCGGGCCACCTTGTTCACTATCAGCGGCTCGGCAAGAATCTCCCGGATCGTCATCCTCGGGTTCAGCGAGGCGAACGGGTCCTGGAAGACCATTTGAATGTAAGGTCTCAAGGGCCGCATCTGGGCAGACTCGACCTTTGCCAGGTCCACTCTCGGCCGGCCGTTTGGTGGCTGAAACCAAATGCTTCCTGCCGTGGGCCTGTAAGCACCCATGATCATGCGCCCCACGGTAGTCTTGCCGCACCCCGATTCTCCCACCAGCCCAAGGGTTTCGCCTGCATGCAGATTGAACGACACCCCGTCCACAGCCTTCACGTGACCTGTAACTTTCCTGAACACGCCTTTGTGAATCGGAAAGTGCTTCTTCAGATCCTTGATTTCCAGAAGGACTTCGGTTTCAGACACGGAGCGCCCTCACAGGTTGATGCACATCGGCGGACATGCCACGTAATGCCGCGGACCCACCAGCGTAAGCTCGTAAGGGTCGTCCCGGCAAACCGTACCGCCGTCGCATTCGTCGCATCTAGCGAAAAAAGGACATCCAACTATGTATTCGCCGGGATCAGGCAGAGTTCCCTCAATGGTGGCCAGGTAACTCCGAACAGGGGTGTCGATACCGGGCACCGATTTAAGAAGCGCCTTTGTGTATGGGTGAACAGGTTCCCTGAAGATGACATCTACCGGCGCTTGCTCCATTACTCGGCCGAAATAAACCACGAGAACCTCGTGGCTGATCTCCGCTATAACACCCAGATTGTGTGAAATGAACAGGATCGCCATGCCGAATTCCTCCTGAAGCCGATTCAGCAAAGCCAGTATCTGGGCCTGAATGGTGACGTCGAGAGCCGTTGTGGGCTCGTCCGCAACGAGGATCCTCGGATTGCACACCAGGGCCATTGCGATCATGGCGCGCTGCCGCATACCGCCGGACAGTTGATGGGGATAAGCGCCTATTCTGTGTTCCGGTTGCGGAATTCCGACCTTAGCGAGCATTTCTATCGCCCTGTTGCGGGCTTCACTCTTTGAGACGTCCGAATGAAGCCTCAGCGCTTCCATGATCTGGTTGCCGATGGTGTGGAGCGGGCTGAAAGAATTCATGGGCTCCTGAAAGATCATCGCCACTTCAGAACCCCGGACGCCCCTTGCCATTCGGCTCCGCGGATTCAGCGACACAAGGTCCAGGACTTGCTCTTGGCCGTTACCGTTATCGGTTCGGAGCAGAATTTCCCCGTTCACTATCCGCCCCGGATGCGGGACGATCCTCAGGATCGATTGACCTATGACGCTCTTGCCACTTCCGGATTCGCCCACAATTCCGAGGGTCTTTCCCGGTTCCAACGAAAAGCTCACGCCATCCACGGCCCTTACGGTGCCTTCTTCAAGAAAAAAATGGACTTGCAGATCCTTGACTTCCAGCACAGGGGCCATTCACATCACCTCGCATACGGGTCCACAGCATCTCGCAGCCCGTCTCCTACGAAATTGAAAGACAGCACAATTGCGATGACGAAACAAACCGGGATCAAAAGCCACGGGTACAGTGCTATGGTGGTGACGTTCTGCGCCTCTTTCAGCAGCACCCCAAGGCTGGTTATCGGCGGCCTCAGCCCAATTCCGAGAAAACTTAGAGCCGTCTCACCCAGGATCATGCCAGGTATCGCTAGGGTAACGGTAACAATTATGTGACTGGTGAACGCGGGCAGCAAGTGTCGAAAGATTATTCTGGCATGACCCGCTCCCGCGAATCTGGCAGCCAGCACAAATTCCTCCTCGCGTAGAGCAAAGAGCTTTCCGCGCACCATTCTGGCAAGATCTGTCCAGCCGATGAGCGACAGCATGATGGTGATGGCAAAATATACCTTCAGCGCGGGCCAGTGAGGCGGCATTGCAGCTGACAGGCCCATCCACAGAGGAATGCTTGGAAAGCAGCGAATGACCTCGATAATCCTCTGAATCAAGCCGTCCGGCCAGCCTCCGGTGTAACCGGAGATACCCCCCAACACCAGGCCGAGCACCAGGCTCATGAAGACGCCCACCATCCCCACGGATAGCGATATTCTGCTACCGTACAGGCATCGGGAGAACAGGTCCCTTCCCATTCTGTCCGTGCCGAAGATGAATACTCCTCCCGGCTTGTCCACCCCGAACAAGTGCAGGTCGGTCTCGAAAAGCCCCCAGAACCAGTACGAATCGCCCCTGACGAACAGGCGTATAGGATAAATCAGGTCGCGCTGTTCCAGGTAACACATGCTCTGGTCCTCCACGTCGCACTCAAGAGTTCGTCCGTAGACAAACGGCCGGCGGATAGTGCCTTTGTCGTCGAAGATGTGGACCCTGGTAGGCGGACCGTATATGGCCTCAAGATGGCGGTAATCCTTGGAGTACGGGGCTAGAATCTCGCAGAAGATTGCAGAGAAATAGAGACCTGAAATGGCTACCAGACCGATCATGGCCAAGGCATGTTTCTGGAAACGCCACCATATCAATTGCCTTGTCGAGGCGTTGAGATATTTCTGGAGTTTTGCCTGGTCCGCGTTCATATGCCTTCACGCGCTCCGAAACGAATCCTCGGGTCGACCCACGCAAGTAGAATGTCTGAGATAAGAGTTCCCACTACGGTCAACGCACTCAAGAACATGATGAAAGTGCCTGCGAGATGCATGTCCTGGCTGAGCAAGGCGCTCAATAGCAGCGGCCCTGTAGTAGGGAGATTCAGTACAACCGCAGTAATAGCAATACCAGAGACAAGTTCGGGCAACGTCCATCCTATAGTACTCACTAGGGGGTTTATGGCCACCCTGACGGGGTACTTCAGTATCAGCCGCGTTTCTCCTAGCCCCTTCGCACGTGCTGTAGTGACGTACGGCTTCCTGAGCTCATCGAGAAGGTTTCCCCTGATTATCCGAATGAACTTGGCCGTGTGAGCGGTACCAACGATCAGCACCGGGATCCAGAGGTGCGTGAACAGATCAAGAAGCTTTGCCAGGCTCCACGGCGCTTCCACGAACTCCGGTGAGAAAAGGCCTCCTATGCTCATCCCCAAATAGGCGTAAGAAAACCAAAGCAGGACTAATGCGAACAAGAAATTGGGGGTCGCCAGGCCTATGAAGCCCACCACCGTGAGAACATAGTCCAACCAGGAGTACTGGCGAACCGCGGAATAGATCCCGATGGGAAGAGAAAAGACCCAAGTGAAAAGCAATGTGCAGACGGATATCGTGACGGTGAGAGCCAGTCGTTCCCCTATAAGATCCCTGACCGGCTTGTTCCATTCGAATGAGTGTCCGAAGTCGCCATGAATGAAATTCCATGCCCACTTCAGGTACTGAATATAGATGGGCTCATCCAGGCCGAAACGATGCCTCAGGGCGGCCAGCTCGGACTGATCCACACTCTCTCCGCTCGCCTCAAGCTGCGCTGTGTAATTGCTCAGAAAGTCACCAGGAGGTAGTTGGATAATCGCGAATGATATGATGGAGATGGCCACAAGGGTCGGGATCATTGTGAGGATACGACGAATTATGTAAGCCAGCATATTGCATCCCTGCGGCGAACAACCTGCCGCGATCCATCCTCTTGGGGTCGAATCCGCTGAGGTTCTGCCACTCCTGTGGTACCGAACAGCCTTGGGGAGTTATCCGGACTTGACGGCAGACTATAGCACCTGCATGGTCGCGCGCCCGGAACCTACGGCCAATATTATATTATAACGGACGTCTCAAACATAGCCTTGGAAGGCCGAATCCCTCACTTTTTGACAGGCACTGAGCTCGATCTTGCCTGCACGGAGGTCAGGTCGAACGAGAGCCCTCTCGACACTCGCCTTTCTATTTCTTTTTCCCAAAAAAGAATTGTTCCGGGTGAACAGGTCCCGGGTTGGGATACGTCCAACTCTGGAAGTCTTTCTTGGGAAGGTTATACATGTTCGTAGCCGCTACATAATAGTCGGGTGGATCATGCACTAGGCCTACAACCCACAGGTTCTTCTCGTTGGCCGCAATTATGCGTTTGAACAGTTCGGCTTTCTTGTCATCGGAAACAGTCGTGAGAATACGATTGTAAGTATCCATCAGGTCCTTGATTTCCGCGGGAGGCTCTTCGCCTTGTCTGCCGTTACTCTGGTACCACTGGGCGTATAATGGGGCATTGAGGCTCTCCGAGCTGTACGGGAAGTACCAGCGGGGCGACAGCAGGCACTCCATCCCACCGTCCCCGGACCAGAGGGCTATGTCGTGAACCGCGTTTTGAATCCGCTGCCGAAACAGTTCCATAGTTTCGGATTTCACTTCGGTCTCGATCCCCACGCTGTTCATATTGGAAGCGACTATTTCCGCGGTATCCACCCAGCCCTGAATTGACACCATAACGTCCAAAGCGATCTGCAGCGTCTTGCCGTCCGGTCTTTTTCTTTTTCCGCCTTCACCTTTCTTGAGCCCCATCTCATCCAAAAGAGCCTCGGCTTTAGCGGGGTTGTACTCAAGATAGGCGTTCTCGTATGAAGCACTGTAAAAACCGGAGTCCTTAAGCGGAGCGGCCTGCCTCGGAATGCCTTTGCCGCGATAAACGATCTTGTTGATCTCGTTTCTGTTTACCATGTGAGAAAGGGCTATTCGGAAACGTGGGTCCGACAGGATCTGCTTCATCACAGGGTCTTTATGATTGATGTTTGGCGCTAGCAGAATCCCCACCGATGCGGTGGATGATTTGGGAATCAGCTTGTAATGGCCTTGCCCAAGGCTTGCCAGCAGGAGCACCGCGTTCTGCATTCCTCCCAGGCGCCGCGCCTGGAAGTCAATCTCCCCTGCTATGGCCTTGAGCAGAATCGTTTGGGCTTCCGCCTGCAGTTCACTCACGATCGAGTCAATGTATGGCAGTTGATTGCCTGCTGTGTCTACCTTCCAGTAGTATGGGGTGCGCTCGATGCCGAAACGCTTGCCGGGAGCGGGCACAGTTGTCACCCAGGCACAGATTGAGGGCATCTTGGGATCGACGAACAGACAGTGCCTAAGATTGGACATGTCCGTGAACAGCTTGACCCAGCTGGAGACGTTCTTCTCTTTCATCAAGGCTTCCAGAGCAGCCGGATCCGCATACTTCTTGTGAAACTGTTTCAGATAGTGCTTGGGCTTGGTGACCAATGCCATGCCCTGAGGGCAGGCCAACTGTTCGAGAAAAAGTCCGTACGGCTTTGAAAATTCAAACCTGACCGTGTAATCATCGATTTTTGTTACCTTTGGCGGAGTTCCGTCAGGACACAACCATTTGGGAATGGTAGGAGTCAGCTCCTTGTCCGCAAGGATGTCTTCCACAAAGAACATGATATCGTCGGCGGTGAACGGTTGACCGTCCGACCAACGAACCCCTTTGACCAGATGGAAGGTGAATACCTTTCCGTCCTGTTCAACCTCCCATTTGCTCGCCAGGTTCGGCTGCACCTTATAATCCGGGCTCCATCGAACCAGCGGGTCATATAGGATGCGGGTTACTCCCACCAGGTCCGAAAGCCCTGTGTAGGCCCTGCGCCACTGGCCGCCGTACGTTCCCGGCATCTCGATGGGCTTTACTATAGCGGGCTCAGAAGGAAGCCTTTTGTCTACCGGCGGAAGTTTCCCTTCCTTGACCAGTTTGGCAAGCATGGGTGCCTCGTTGAAAGCCCAGAGGTTGCCGCAGAAGACTGCTCCAACCAGACTTAGGGCGACCGCAAGCGACAACGAAGCCACTGTCAAAGCAACCCACTTCCGCATGAATCCTCCTTTTGTGAGATCAATGGTACTGGGCCATATGCGAAGCGCTACTCCCAGCGGGCCGCTGCCCCTAGAAGGGTATATCATCTTCCGCAGCGGGAGGGTAATATGGCCGATCTTCCGCCTTCTTGCCCGATTCCTGGCTGCCTCTGCCGGGTGCCGCTCCCCTGTTTCGTGGAGCCTCTTCTTTCTCGCGGCCTTGCGGATATCCCCCGGAGCCAAGCATGATCATATCACTGACAATGATTTCGACCGTGGTACGTTTGTTGCCGTCCTGATCCTCCCATTCGCGGGTTTGGATGCGGCCTTCCACGTAGACCTGCTTTCCTTTGTTAAGGTACTCGCCACAGATCTCGCCAAGGCGACCCCAGGCAACGAGCCGATGCCATTCCGTTCTTTCTCTATCGGTCCCGTCCTGGTCGCGCCACCTCTCCGAGGTGGCAAGTGAAAATGTAGCTACTGCCCTGCCTGAAGCTGTGTACCGTACCTCAGGATCCTTGCCGACCCTGCCCAACAGTAGTACCTTGTTCAAAGACCTCTCGGCCATAAGATCCTCCCTGAGGCTTGCTCCGACTGATGCCAACTTGCCTCGCGAAGCACCCGTAGGTCATCGGCGGCCTGAATCGGAAACCCGGGCCGGCCTGCCTTTTTCCTCGTCCGGGGCAAAATGCCGGTCTTGGTTCGCGGAGAGCACATTGGCATTACATGAAAAGAGTTGCTGTCACTATACCAGAAAAGTTATCCTCGTCGAAAAGGAAACGGATTGTCAAGGTGAAAGGTTCCGTCTCCACGACCTTTGTCAGAGCCCTTGCGATCTGTGCGCTAATGCCGCCGAGCGTGGATTTGCTCCTATGATGGCCCAGGAACCATCAATCGCAATGCGGAACGAGCCCCGCACAGCCAGTATGACCGTTCGCCGGCAGATTCTGCATCTGCTCGGCCAATACGAGTGTACGGCGCGCGACATCTCTCGAATCATGGGAATCCGCGAAAAGGAGGTCTACGAGCATCTCCCTCACCTGGAAAAGACCTTGGGTAACAGTGCAGACCTGATATCCGAGCCAGCGCGTTGTCTTAACTGTGACTTTGTCTTCAAGAAACGCAGGCGCTTTACCACGCCAGGGAGATGTCCGGTGTGTCGCTCCGAGTCTATTAGTCCACCTGTCTACCATGTCCGCTATCGGAAAGGGAAACGGGCCGAACATACAGAGACGGAAGAAGATTGAAATTCCGGGCAAACGGCGCGTTGGCCCAAAGAGCACGGTCGCATCGCCCGGCCTTGTAAGATCCAGCTTTTTTGGTGTGTCCATCTCGGATACGGGCTCATGAGGACATCTCAAAATTATTGCCTGTCTGCTATCGGGCCACAATGGGCATTCTTGGGCTCCGCATTACCCTCACCCCAACCCTCTGCGCACAGGTGACGTGTCTTGTGGCCGCTTTCATGGTATCATAATATTGTGGTAGTTGAGGGCAGGCGCACGGGTTGCAGCGAGGAAGTCGCGTTGGCCCCGGAATCGATCCGAGGCACGGAAAAGGGCGAACCAACCATCAACGGAGACTGGACCAACCATGTCAGACAATCCAGGCAAGCAGGATATCTGCGAGTTCGAGGAAGATCTTGCGCTTCCCGATATCGAGGGTCGTTTACGGGCCGCAGTTGGCGCAATGGTCTGCTCGTGCTCGGAGCATGACACCGTAGACCATGTGGGCGCAGCTCTAATCCCGTCCAAGGATGAAATCATCCGAATCCTGAACATCCTTCAGGACATACTTTTTCCAGGTTTCTTCGGGAGGCAGGAACTGACCCACTCGACCCTGGAGTTCCATCTTGGCAACGAGATGACGATCTTGTTCGAACTGCTCTCGGCTCAGATATCGAGAAGCATTCGCCACGAGTGCCGGCGCATGGACAGCTTGTGCGTGGAGTGCGTGAAAAAGGGCCGGGAAGAGGCCATCATTTTTCTTGAAAAACTTCCTGCTATAAGACACTCGTTATCCTGGGACGTCAAAGCCCACTACGACGGCGACCCGGCGGCAAAGAGCCTAGACGAGATCGTTTTCTCTTATCCCGGTCTTTATGCCATATTCGTGTACCGGGTGGCTCACGAGCTTTTTACACGGGAGATCCCGCTGATGCCCAGAATCATGACCGAGCACGCGCACTCGCTCACGGGGATTGATATTCACCCCGGCGCCCTGATCGGATCGGAGTTTTTCATAGATCACGGGACGGGAGTTGTCGTTGGCGAGACAACCTGGATCGGAAACCGCGTGCGCATCTATCAAGGAGTGACACTGGGAGCTCTGTCGGTTCCGAGAGGGTCTGAGGGGGGCAACTACCTCAGAGGCCGCAAGCGCCATCCCACCATTGAGGACGATGTGACCATCTACGCACAGGCCACCATTCTTGGAGGCGAGACAGTGATAGGCGCTCGCTGCGTAATCGGCGGAAACGTCTGGTTGACATCTTCGGTTCCTGCGGACACCACCGTTTTCATCGAGCCCCCCCGTCATATTTTCAAGGACGACAGGAACAGGCAGTATACGCTCATGAACAAAACCGAGGCGTCGGCCGGGAAGGATTAGCCGGGATGTTGCCGGGGTCCGCATGCGTGAAATCCAAGCCTCTTGAGGTGCGCATGCGCTGGCTGGTGCGCCGGGATGTGAGAAAAAAGAAGGGCCCCGTTTTTCTAAGTCTTGAATGTACCGAATCTTTTTGCTAGAATCGCACCGATTGCTAATGAGAACTGATTTTTCTTTATTTTCGGAGACAAACCTTGGCAAAAATTTACTATGACCGGGACGCCGATCCGGCCGCCCTGGCGGGGAAGACTGTCGCTATCATAGGATACGGCAGTCAGGGACACGCTCACGCGCTGAATCTCAAGGATTCCGGTGTGAAAGTGGTGGTAGGACTTCATCGTGCCAGCCGGCGATGGAATAAAGTCCTCGATGACGGCCTGGAAGTTCTGGAAGCCGATGCCGCCGCTCGGACCGGCGACGTGGTGATGATTCTCGTGCCCGACGAACTCCAGTCGGCTCTGTACCGAGAGAAGATTCAAGCGGCAATGACCCCTGGAAAGGCGCTTGCGTTTGCTCATGGATTCAACATCCATTTCGGCCAGATCGATCCTCCAGCGGAGACGGACGTATTCATGATAGCCCCCAAAGGGCCGGGGCATCTGGTCAGGCGTATGTACAAAGCCGGTCAGGGAGTGCCGGCGTTGCTGGCTGTTCACAGGGACGCAACTGGCAAGTGCCGCCAAATAGCCATGGCCTACGCTCTCGCGCTCGGCAGCGCGAAGGCGGGCGTAATAGAAACCAGTTTCGCCGAAGAGACGGAAACCGACCTCTTTGGCGAACAAGCGGTCTTGTGTGGTGGGGTTACAGCGCTGATCAAAGCGGGCTTCGACACCCTCGTGGAGGCCGGATACCAGCCCGAAATAGCCTATTTCGAGTGTCTGCATGAACTCAAGCTCATCGTGGACCTGATCTATGAGGGCGGAATAGGCCGCATGCGCTACTCGGTGAGCAATACCGCGGAATTCGGCGACATGACCCGCGGGCCGCGCATCATAGACGAACGCACCAGAACCGAGATGAAGAAGATTCTCTCTGAAATTCGCTCCGGTGAATTTGCCCGCGAATGGATCTTGGAAAACCAGGCAGGCCGTCCTGTGTTCAAGGCGCTCGAGAGAATGGGCGCAGAACATCCCATTGAAAAGGTTGGAGAGCGTCTCAGGTCCATGATGACGTGGGTTTCATCTCCTTTGGACGAGAAATAAGTTGCCAAGAAACTCAACTGGGCCGTAGTTAATACTCGAGGTTGAATGAATTTCCACTGAAAGCTGGCGCATGGATTAGTTGGTGACATGGCGGCAGCGTTGGCCGTCCGCTCGCACAGGTCTTGAACGTGGCTCCTATCGGACTCCTTGAATCTTTGAGCCGCGCTGGATTATGCCTGGTCACTGTAAAAGGGTGACATTGACCTACGCGGCAAATTGGGTATGCGGTGCATGTCCCAGGTTCCTACAGGCGAGCCTGACTCTGCTTAGCGATCCACCGCTTACCGCTGCGCCAGGCTGAACGCGCAGACGTGCCGTTAGTTGTCACGCATATCAGGGTCTTGCTTCTAGGCGCCAACCAGGCGCAACCCTGGAATTCGGCACGTCACAGAGATCTCGTTCTCCTGAAGTGTCGACACCGGAGGCCCCGGTCGGTTTTGGATCTGATGTTCAGAAAGGACTGCGACGGAGATGATAAAGAGTATTCGTATCAGGAACTTCAAGAACTTCCGGGACGCCGAATTTGACGTGAGACCCCTGAACATATTCATTGGCCCCAACGGAACCGGCAAGTCCAATCTTGGAAACTTTCTCCTCATGACGAGCTTTCTGGCCTCCGGACCTTTCAGCAGCGCATTCGGTCCGGGGCCATTCACGTTTCGCCAGACCCTGAGCCGTAGAGAGAAAGGCGACGCCAATCCCCAAAATCCCGACCTGGACTTTGAGATCACGTTGGAAGTAGACGGTGTCAACTACGACTACACCCTTGTCTTCACCGAGATACGCCGCAACGAGTACTTGATAAAAGAAGAGACGTTGCAGGAAGTGCAAGGGGAGATCCTTTTCACCATCTCCGAGGTCAAGGCCAGAGAATCAAAAATGGCCCAGATGCGAAAAGGCCATGCGTGGAACGATGCGGAGAAGCGAATCCGTTCCGTGGCCCAATACCTGTCCAAGATAAAGAGATACAGATTCGTGCCGGATTTGATCAAGAAACCGTCCGCGGTCCAAGACTCCTATTTGCTGGACCATACAGGCGAGAACCTTGCCGCTGTGATCCATCATTTGGAG
>Ga0172371_10012249_pt1 | contig 11321 bp, 14 predicted proteins | sample Lak12m_FD_114543 | JGI IMG/M metagenome (GOLD analysis project Ga0172371, IMG submission 114543) | Freshwater microbial communities from Kabuno Bay, South-Kivu, Congo - kab_022012_12m | ecosystem: Environmental > Aquatic > Freshwater > Lake | place: Democratic Republic of the Congo: South-Kivu...
ACCTTCCTGTCGATGAAAAACATCCACTGGCACCGGTGGATATGAACGGAGTGAGCAAATTAACAGGGGAGAGTTATCACCTCATCAGCCACAGCGTGAACAAACTGCAAACGTCGATCCTCAGGATGACGAATGTATACGGACCGAGGATGAGGGTCCGTGATGCCTATAAAAGCTTTATCGGATACTGGTTCCGGCAATTGATCGAGGGGAAAGCGCTCCCGATCTTTGGAACGGGGAAACAGATTCGGGATTTTAATTATGTGGATGATGTGGTGGAAGCCCTACTCCTCACCGCTGCAGATCCAGCGACGATTGGTGAGATCTATAATCTCGGTGCTGAACCGATCAGCCTGTTGGAATTGGCTGCACTAATGATCGAGATCAATGGCTCAGGAACTTACCATTTGGAACCGTTCCCGCTTGAGCGAAAACGGATCGATATTGGCAATTATTATGGAAATTATGCAAAAATCAAAGAAAAGTTGGGCTGGTCTCCGCATACGTCATTAAGAGACGGCTTGACCAGGACAATCGAGTATTACCGCGCCAACGAGGAATTCTATTTCCTATGAACATCCCTTTTTTGGATCTCAAAGCTCAATACCAGCGGTTGCGGCCTCAAATTGACGCGGCGGTTCGCCGGGTGTTGGAGAGTGGGCAATTCATCCTTGGTGAGGAGGTTGCAGCGTTTGAAAAGGAGTTTGCCAATTCATGCGGGGTAAAACATGCAGTAACGGTTGCCAATGGCACCGAAGCCATTCAACTGGCGTTACAGGGCTGCGGTCTCCAACCTGGGGATGAGGTAATCACAAGCACATTCACCGCGGTGGGGACTGTTGCGGCAATCGAAGCCGCCGGAGCCCAACCGGTTCTGGTGGATATTGACCTGGACACTTATTGCATTGACACCGCTGGTGTTCAGGCTGCAATTACCCCGCGTACGAGTGCGATACTTCCGGTTCACCTGTTTGGAATTCCAGCAGACCTTTCACCGCTATTGGCGATCGCTGAAAAACATCACTTAATCCTTATTGAGGATTGCGCGCAGGCACATGGCGCGCAATATGGAAATAAATGCGCAGGGTCATGGGGGAAAGCCGGAACGTTCAGTTTTTACCCGACCAAGAACCTGGGTGCCTATGGGGACGGTGGTGCGATCCTTACTGATGACACAGACCTGGCTGAACGTCTAAAAGGTTTACGCCAGTATGGCTGGAATTCCGATAGGATCAGCGAAGAAAAGGGGATTAACAGCCGGCTGGATGAACTCCAGGCAGCCATCTTACGGGTGAAACTGGCTGATCTACCCGCTGCCAACGCGCGCCGTGATCACCTCGCAGACTTGTATCGCAGGTTACTCGCCGGCAGCAACGTGACCTTACCAGTTACCCGGGCAGGGAGTGAGCCAGTGTATCATCTATTCGTCATCCGCCACGCGCAGAGGGATGGATTAAGGCATTACCTGGCGGGCAGAGGGATTGCCACACTCGTGCATTACCCGGTCCCTGTTCACCTTCAAAAAGGGTATTTTGACCTCGGTTACCCGGCCGGAAGTTTCCCCGCTGCGGAACAAGCCAGCCGGGAAGTTCTTAGCCTTCCTCTTTACCCAGAAATGACAGACGAAATGGTGGAAGAAGTGTGCCGAGCGGTACTTTCTTTCAGCAAATGACTTCCTTAATGACATCTAGTTGCAGCCGCCGTGCCCTTCCTGGCAGGGGGTGTTCTCAAATTGCACGGTGGTGTGTTGGATATTAAAATCGTGATCCAGTAATTCACGGATGCTCGACATGACAAGTTCATCGTCAGACGCTATACCTGGATCCAGTGTGACATGTGCGCTTAGCGCTACATTCTGAGAGGACAAGTTCCAAATATGCAGGTCATGGACTTCCTGAACAGCAGGGACGGTTAATAACCGTGTGTGAATTTCTTTGACCGATAGCCCTTCAGGAACGCCCTCAAGCAGGATATGCAGGGAACTCCGTAATACACGCCAGGCACTGCTGACGATGATAAAACCGATGAGTACAGAGATGAGCGGATCCAGCCAGTTTGCCCCGGTGAAACGGATAAGCAGTGCAGCTGCGATCACGCCAACCGAAGAGATGGCATCGCCGAGGACATGCAGGAAGGCGCTATGCTGGTTGAGGTTTTTCCGATGCGCATGCGGGGAAGCGTGATCTTCCCCTTCATGTTCAAGCTGATGTGCACTTTCTCCCCCCAGTACGAAGACAACCACCAGGTTCACCACCAGTCCGATGATGGCGATGATAAGCATTTCGGTACTTTGGACTTCCACCGGGCTGCGAAATCGGCGGAAGGCTTCCACCCAGATGCCAATGGCCATGATCACCAGTGACCCGCCGTTCACCAGGGCAGCCATCACTTCGGCGCGATGCCAGCCGTAACTGTGGCGGTCATCTGCCGGGCGGGCGGCGAGGCGCATGGCAAAAAAGCTTAGGGCGAGGGCAAAGATGTCCATGAACACATGCGCCGCATCTGAGAGTAATGCCAGCGAACCGGAAATGATGCCGCCGACAATCTCTGCCACCAGGATCAGGAAGGTGAGAGCAATCGACAGAATGTACTTTTTTTGCAGTACTGGATCTATTGAATTGTGCAAGAATTTTTCCTCAATCGGCTTCTATCTCAGCCACCGAGTTGACGATGAGGCTTGGTCTGTACGGGTACCGCTTCACATCTTCGCGTTTGGATACGCCGGAGAGCACTAAAATTGTCTCCAGACCGCTCATCACTCCAGCCACGATGTCAGTGTCCATGCGGTCGCCGATCATGACGGTATTCTCCGAATGGACATTAAGGTAGCGAAGCGCGCTGCGCATCATCAATGGGTTGGGTTTACCGACAAAGAAAGGTGCTTTGCCGGTAGCTTTCTCGATGAGCGCGGCCAGCGCGCCAGTGGCAGGTACGATCCCGCTTTCCAGCGGACCGGTGTTATCAGAGTTCGTGGCGATGAACATGGCCCCGTCATTAATGAGACGGATAGCCTTGGTAATTAATTCAAAATTGTAGTTGTTCACCTCACCCAGCACCATATAATCCGGATCGGTATCGGTTTGGATGAATCCGACTTCATGGAGCGCCTGTGTGAGCCCGCTTTCACCTATAACGAAGGCGGTACCATTCGGGTTTTGGCTCTGCAGGAAGCGCGCAGTGGCGATAGCGGAGGTGAAAATGTTTTCAGATGGCACATTGAAACCGCTGTTCTTCAGGCGGTGTTCCAGGTCACGCTGCGTGTACAGCGGGTTGTTGGTGAGGATCAGGAACTTGATCTTGCGTGCCAGCAGCCGTTCGATGAATTCCGGTGCGCCGGGGATGGGGGTCTTCCCTTTCACCAGCACACCATCCATATCAATGAGGTAATTTTTGGTAATCGTAGTTTCCATATATTTGATTTTAACACATTCAGCATTTCCGGTTCTTGACTGCTGAGAGCAGGGGAAAAAAGTCCAACATGGGATTCGGGTATAATTTACTGGAATCCTGAACACAGGAATGAGAATGCCGCGCAGGAAGACCCTGGAAGAACTCACTTCGGATGAATTACGCCAACTGCTGGTTGAAAAACGCCGTGCTGAGCGTGAAGCGCGCCTGGATGCCTACCGTAAAAACGGCAGGGTCATCCGGATGGAGGGAGAAAAGTCCCCCTCGCCAACGCTCCTGGAGATTGAAGAAAAGGAGCCTGAACCGTCCACTGATTTGCGTAAAAGGGTAAAAGCCCGCCGCCGTAATATACTGGATAAGTTGTTGTATGGGGTCGAGATCGTGGCAATATTGGGATTGTTTTTTCTCCTTTTCAATGGCGCCCGGTTGTTGACCAATTTGAATAAGGAGTTTAACACATCGCTAAACCCAGGTGAGCTTACCCCCACTGCACTGATCACTGCTGTAGTTCTGCCAAGCGGTCACACCCCTCCAACGGAGGGAGTGGACGTGCGCCCCAATACCTCCGAGATCCCCGAACACCTGCAGGCAATCATGCAATCCTTTGAGAACCTGCCCATTCCAACTCCCGGGCCACAATCCGCGCGCCAGATGCAAATCCCCAGGATCAGTGTGAATGCCCCCGTAGTGATGGGGGATAATTGGGAGCAGTTGAAAAAAGGCATCGGGCAGCATTTGAACACCGCCAGCCCCGGGCAGAACGGCAACATGGTAGTCTCTGCCCATAATGATATTTTCGGTGAGTTGTTCCGTGATCTGGATAAGCTCGAGCCCGGCGATGAGGTGATCGTGATCACCCAGGACCGCTCGTATACCTATGTTGTCACTGGCACACAAATCGTCAACCCCACCGACGTGAGTGTAATGGATCAGACCGAAAACGCCACCCTGACCCTCATTTCCTGTTACCCGTACAGGGTGGACAACAAACGTATTGTGGTGACTGCCGTTTTAGATACCAATTCTTAGAACTTGGATTACAATTGCCCCGAGGAGATTTCGCATGGCAAACAAAAAAACAAAACGCTCAGTAAGCACTACCGTAACCCCACTTGAAAAAGCAGCAGTTGCCCGAGCTCATGGGCGAACTGGTACAGTGGAATTCAAACCTGATTACTCGTATGTTAAACAGGATCTCAAACGCATCGGCATCCTGGCCAGCACGTTCTTTGTGATCCTGGTTGTGCTTTCGTTCTTCCTGAGGTAATGGTTCCCGGGGGGAAAGCTCCGGGGTTCACAAAACTCATTTCTTACTAAAGGAGAGTGTCATGTCCCATATGTTTGTGCCGGGTCCGGTTGATGTGGCGCCAGAAGTATTGGCTGCCCAGACCAAACCGATGCTCCCGCATCGCAGCAAGGATTTTGAGGCGATCTTCCAACGCTCCGAAGCCAAAGCCAAAGACCTGTTCTACACCAAAACCCGTATTTTCCAGGCAGCCAGCTCCGGCTCCGGTATGCAGGAAGCCGGCATCCGCAATTTCGTGCAGGAGAGTGTGCTTTCCTGTATCAACGGTTCTTTTGCCCAGCGCTGGAACGATGTGGCAGTTGCCAACGGCAAACAAGCCGATAAATTGGAAGTCGAGATGGGTGAAGCTATCACCCCCGACATGCTGCGCGATGCTTTGAAAAAGAAACACTACGAAGCAGTCACCATTGTTCACAATGAGACCTCAACAGGTGTTGAAAACCCGTTGGCTGACCTGGTGAAAGTTTGCCAGGAGACCAGCCCCGATACGCTTATCCTGGTGGATGCGGTATCCTCGCTGGGCGGTGTGAAAATCGAATTCGACGCACTGGGACTCGACTTTTTGCTCACCTCTTCGCAGAAGTGCCTGGCATTACCGCCCGGTTTGGCACTGGCAGCTGCTTCAGACCGTGCCATGAAGAAGGCGGAATCTGTTACTAATCGCGGCTGGTATTTTGACCTGCTACTGATGGAAAAACACCGCCTGAAAGACAGCACTCCAATGACGCCCGGGATACCGCTGATCTACGCATTGGATTTCCAGCTGGATCGCATTTTCGCCGAGGGACTGGAAAAACGCTTTGCCCGCCACGCGGCTATGGCCAAGCGCGTACAGGATTGGGGCGCGAAGCACGGAATGGAACCGGTTGCCAAGGCAGCTTACCGCTCCAAGACCGTGGTGACCATGCGCAATACCCTTAACTGGGATATCAGCGCGCTCAACAAGTTCCTGCTGACCAAGGGCATGCGCATCGCCAATGGCTATGGCAAACTCAAGGACATCAGCTACCGCATTGCCACCATGGGCGAAACCCAGATGAGCGACGTGGAAATGCTTTTAACAGCAATGGATGAATACATCAAGCTGGGATAATATCGAGATTAGAGAATTGAGAATAGAGAGTAGTATTGATAGCACCGGTGGGAGAAATCCTACCGGTGTTTTTATTGACGATGGTGCCGGGGCGTGATAAAATCATGCCGTCCCAGAAATGGGCGCGTAGCTCAATGGTAGAGCAGCGGCCTTTTAAGCCGTTGGTTAAGGGTTCGAGCCCCTTCGCGCTCACTTTTGTTTTAAATTTCAAGATTGTTGGTTGGGGCACCCCATTCGGGGTGTAAGTATTCGAGCCCCTTCGCGCTCACTTTTGTTTTAAATTTCAAGATTGTTGGTTGGGGTACCCCATTCGGGGTGTAAGTATTCAAGCCCCTTCGCGCTCACTTTTGTTTAAATAATAAACAACCACAGAAAACACTGAATACACTGAAATAATAAAAAACAAAAAGTTGGTTGTGGGAGAGAGCCCTCGCGCAGCACACTATAGTGCTTCGCGCTCACTTTTGATTTAATAAGAAGCAACCACAGAAAACACTGAATTCTTCGGAATTAAAAAAAACAAAAAGTTGGTTGAGTGAGAGAGCCCTCGCGCAGCACACCCTGGTGTTCGTGCTATTAGTTTTGGGTTTAGTCTTGCTTTTTTCCGGATTCGGCATAAAATATAGACATATACTTATATAAGCATATATTAAAGATTGGATAAAGATGATTGATCCTCAACTCCGAGATGAAGTGATGCGTATGCACGCCCAGGTGTGCGCCGCGCTTGCTGATCCCACGCGCATCCTGCTGCTATACAGCATCGCCGAGCAACCGCAATCGGTGGGCGATTTGGTTAAGGCGGTAGGCGTGAGCCAGCCGACTGTATCCAAGCATCTGCAGAACCTGCGCGAACGCAGGCTGGTGACAGCCATGCGAGATGGTCAAAATATCATATATTCACTCTCCGATTATCGCATCATCAAAGCGCTGGACTTGCTGCGGCTGGTACTGGCTGACAGTCTCTCTTACCAGGGCAGCCTGGCGGAAAAAGTTGAAAACTCACAAATCACTGGAGGAAAAGCTCAATGAAGACGTTTCTAATCCTTGGGGCGGGTACGGCGGGTTCACTGATGGCACGGGAAATGTCCCGCAAGCTGGATATGAACGAGTGGAAAATTATTGTAGTTGACAAGGATGATAACCACTGGTACCAACCGGGTTACCTGTTCCTTCCTTTTGGTATTTATAAACCCAAGGATGTGGTCAAACCCAAGCATAAATTCATCCCCCGCGGCCTAGATTTCGTATTCTCCAATATCGAATTGATCGAACCGGAGCATAACCGTGTAACCCTGGCGAAAGAAAAAAAAGTAATTCAATATGATTACCTAGTAATTGCCACGGGTGCAGATATCCATCCGGAGGAGACCGAAGGTCTGACCAACGGCGGATGGCGGCAAAATGTTTTTGATTTTTACACTGCCGAAGGTGCCACTGCCCTGGGTGAGTTCATGAAGAAATGGGATGGCGGACGCCTGGTGGTGAATGTGGTCGAGAACCCGATCAAATGCCCGGTAGCCCCGCTGGAGTTCCTTTTAATGGCTGACTGGTATTTCACCAAACGCGGAATCCGCAATAAGGTGGAACTAATCTATGCCACGCCGCTTTCCGACGCTTTCACCAAACCCACTTCAGCCAAAGCCCTGGGTTCACTGCTCGGAAAACGCGGTATTAACATGGAAACTGATTTCTACGCGGGGTCAGTGGATTCTGGCAGCAATAAATTGATCTCTTATGATGAGCGCGAGATCCCTTATGACCTGCTGGTAACGGTGCCCACTAACATGGGTGACCCGCTGATTAAGCGTTCAGGCATGGGTGACAATCTCAATTTTGTACCAACCAATAAAGAAACGCTCCAGTCAGAAAAATGGCAGAACATCTGGGTACTTGGCGATGCCGCCAACATCCCGGCTTCCAAAGCTGGCTCGGTGATCCACTTTGAAATGGAATCCGCTGTGGCGAACATCCTGGCACACATTGCGGGTAAAGAAATGACCCACAAATTTGATGGTCACTCGTTGTGCTTCATCGAGAGCGGCTACAACAAAGCGGTCATGATCGATTTCTCCTATGAGCAGGAACCGATCTTTGGCACTTACCCATTCCCGGTGGTGGGACCTCTTTCACTTCTGAAAGAAACCACCTTCAATCATTTGGGCAAGATGGGCTTTTATTATATGTATTACGACATGATGTTAAGAGGAATCCCGGTTCCGCTGCCGAGCAAATTCAGCATGGCCGGTAAGATTAAACAATAAAACACAATTTGTTATATTCAGGAGGCATTTAAAATGGCAGTAAAAAAGATTGCAGGAAAAGATGTACAGGTCAACGATGAAGGGTTCATGACCAACCCGGCTGAGTGGACCAAGGAAATTGCTGTTGAACTGGCAAAGGAAGAAGGCATTGCTGAGTTGACCCCGGCGCATTGGGCTGTGATCGATTTCTGCCGCAAGACCGCTGAAGGCAACGGAAAAGCACCCACCCTGCGCACCATCACCACCGGCGCAAATGTGAGCACCAAAGACCTCTTCGCGTTGTTCCCCAAGGGACCCGCCAAAAAGGTTGCCAAGATCTCCGGGCTGGGCAAGCCGGAAGGCTGCGTTTAGTTTTTCGTCACCGGGAACCCGGTGATATCTCGATATAAAAGGATAAAAAAATGACTGATCAACCGCGCAAGATAGCATTTATTTGCTCCAAAGGCAACCTGGATATGGTTTACCCTGCCCTGATCATGGGCTGGGCAGCCATCGGCAACGGCATTGATGTGACCATCTTCTTCACCTTTTGGGGAATGGACATGATTAACAAGCATCGCGTTGATCACCTGGAGATCCCCCCGCTGGCCAACAGTAGCATGAAGATGAACATGATGGGTGTTCCCGGTTACGTGGGCATCCCGCAGATCATGGGTGTTATCCCCGGCATGACCGCTTTTGCAAGCGCCCTGATGAAGAGCAAGATGAAGAAACTCGGCGTTCCCACCGTGCGCGAGTATTTGGAAATGCTCTCCGATGCCGGCGCCAACATGTACGCCTGCAAGATGTCAGTGGATATGTTCAAGCTGAAGAAGGAAGATTTTCTGCCCTGTGTGAAAGACATCGTCACCGCTGGCGACTTCATGGATATGACAGACGGCGCCCAGATCATCTTTATCTAGTATCAGCTATATGTAAAAATGAAAGAGCAGGCAATCGCCTGCTCTTTTTGCGTTATTTTATCTCTTTTTTGCCTTTTGCCTTGCGCCACTGCATGAACCCCTGCACCAGCTGCACGACCCCCAGGCCAATCAACCCGACGGTGAGGAACATGGTGCTGGAGGCATTGGGCTGCTGGAACGACGTGACCAGGAAAATGATCCCCATGACCGCGAAGATAGCACCTGTGACCATCAAGCGGGTGCCGCCGCCGACTGTTGGCTCATTGTAGATGCGGTATTTGGATTTGCTGTTGACGAAGCCTTCCACGCCTTCACTGTCGTGGACCTTGTACCAGCTGCCGGCATCATTCTTCTCCACACCCATTGCCATTACCACGCTGCCCTTGGGAAGGGTTTTCAACACGGTCGGGTTCTCCGTTGGGGCTGCCAGCAGGTTGGTGTCACTGGTGATCTCGATCTGGCGTACAACAAATATACGCGTTTGGCCGGAGATGTAGCCTTTCTGCCCCCCGTCTGTGGTTACTTCCACCCAGGAATCCTTCTTCTTGCGGATGACCTTGCCGGTTTCGACGATGTCTCCCTTTTTGAGAGAAAAGATCGAAATAGCTTCATTGGTTGGTTCGTTAGTTACTCTTACAACATCTTCCACCATGATCGCTTTCATCGGGACCTCTTTTAGCGTACAGGATTGTTATTTGGTAAATTCTTCGAGATGATAATGATAATGAGCGGCGCATTCCTTCGCCCAGGCTTCATTTTCGAGCCTGACCTCGAGCGCTACCTGGTTCTCGTCGGTCGGGTCAGCGTAGAGCGGTGTGCGCACCTCAGCTCGTTCAAACGCGGGGTCGAACTTGTTGGCAGCTTCCAGCTGGCGCCGTAATTTCATCTGCATCGAAACCTGGCTGGCAAGACCCAGCAGCACCAGGCCAACCCCGGCTGCCATGGGGATCCACCAGTGGGTTTTGACGGGCAGGAACGCGTCAGTGGCGGGGACGAAGGGGGTGAGGAAGAGCAGCGAAAGCCCGGCGATGATGCCACCGAGCATACGCAGGAAGTTCTGCACACGTGAAAGCCTGCCGAGGCGGTTGGGGTCTGCCGACAAGGTTTCAGGTGCCTGCAGATAATTCATCTGATAACAGCGCTCACAAACCCTGATCTTGAGCTGGTAATTTCGCTCCATCTTGTAACGCCTGCCAGGCAGGGGGTTATGTTTGAGACCAGCGCGCAGTTTGAGGTGGTGGCTTTCGCTGAACTCCGCCGGGGTTTGATTACAGCGTGAGCAGTGCGCCGGGTAATCCAGGCGAAGAGCACTGTCTTTTTGGGCGAGGATGGCACTGGCAGGAATAACTATCTTAAAAGGCATCGTTCATTTCCCATGATCGAATTTGCTGCTCAATTGTAACTTAAAAAACCGGCAGCCCCAGGCTGCCGGTTCGCTTATCGTTGTTCGAGCTTTTCAAGGCGGAGCAGAATGTTCGTAAGCAGAACACGCAGCTCCTCATCTTTAAGCGGTATGTTCAGCGACTCCCGATCCTGCGCTGACCGGTTCCTGGCGATGGCAGCCGCATCTGCCCGCAGAATGAATTTCCCGTTGGATTTGGCGACCATGTTCATCACACCACCTCGATGACCAGCAGGGATTGCCCGGCAGGGCAGTATTTTCGATTATCCGCTGGCTTGATGACGAACGCCCCCGCCTCTTCTGTGCCGAGCATCAAAGCCGCCTGCCCATCGATCAGCGGCAGCATCTCGACAGTCCCGTTGATGTCAAGAGATACGCCGTTTTCACCCGGGCAGCGGACCTCGACGGCAAGGTCACCTGAGGAACGCGGGACGACGATGGTTTCGCCTGATCTGCCGGCATGAGATAACACCAGTTTCTTTGCGAATTCATCGAACGCGGTATTGAGAACTTCAAGAGATTCACCCTCACCCAACACGCTTTGCGGGTCAATAAACTCGGAAAAGGTTTTGATCGTTCCGTCTGCACTTCGAACTAAAGAGATCATTTCACTCCTAACTCCAACATAAGAGCCGGTAATACCCGGACGCTGATAACCGGCGCATTGAATAAACTGTACTCTCACCTGTATTTGAGCCAGTTTGAATATAAGCGTTAGAAGAATCAAACCCGATGGGTGCGCGGGGCAAGCTTGAATAATTGACTGCATTTACAACCACATTCTCCCCACTTCCATCACTATTGGCTGAGTGCAATAGCAGGTATGACTTTGGCACCGCGCCCAGTCCGTGGGTCTTGGTGTAGGTCTGACCACCGGCGCAAGCAAACCAGCCACTATCATACGAGGGGGGCGGGAATCCGAGCAAACTTCCGTACCATGAGGTAA
>Ga0172371_10012250_pt1 | contig 11320 bp, 6 predicted proteins | sample Lak12m_FD_114543 | JGI IMG/M metagenome (GOLD analysis project Ga0172371, IMG submission 114543) | Freshwater microbial communities from Kabuno Bay, South-Kivu, Congo - kab_022012_12m | ecosystem: Environmental > Aquatic > Freshwater > Lake | place: Democratic Republic of the Congo: South-Kivu...
CGCCCAAAGATTGGGCCCTATCCGTTTACGACCCTGATACCGAACCTCGGGGTCGTCGAGCGGTTCGAGGGTTTTCCCTTCGTCGTCGCAGATGTCCCCGGGCTCATCGAAGGTGCGCACAAAGGAAAAGGGCTCGGCGTCCAGTTCCTCAAGCACATCCAGAGGACCTCGCTGCTCGTTCATCTCCTGGACGCGACGAGCGATGACCCACTGCGTGACTGGACCGCAATCCGCAACGAGCTTGCGGCTTTCGACCCGTCGCTGGCGGCAAAGCCCGAGGTCGTGGCCATCAACAAGATCGATACCGTCGAGCGCGGAAGCGAGGACGCTCGCATCGCCGCTGTGGCGACGCAACTGAGGGAGAATGGCCGGTCCGTCTTCAGCATCTCGGGAGTGTCCGGCGCTGGCATCGATGACCTGCTGCGCTGGATCGCGGCGGAGCTGAGGACTCTTCGGGGCGTTTTCCCTTGACACGGGCCGTCCCCGTTTGGTACCTATAGACAGAATCGCGGGGTTTCTGCTTCTTCAGGCAGACGAGGGACGCATACCATGAGACAACATATTTATGCAGCCGTAGTGATGGCGGTGATTCTGGCAGGAGAGCCGGCCGTGGCTCTTGCAGCCGTGATCACCGATGTGCAGAGCTCGTTCGACAAGGACGACCCGTTCGACATCAGGCTGACCATCGGGTATGACGCGAATAGCTGGAACACCCTGATAACCCGGGAGGAGCTGAGCGAAGGAAGCCTCGTCCCCGCGAACAAGATGGAGTACAACCGATCGCAGCAGGTCTTCCATTTCGGGACAGCCATCGGCTTGTACCACGACATGGAGCTGGTGTTCGACCTTCCCTACGTGATTTCGGACAAGGCCGAGCTGGGCCTCCACCCCAGGGTTCTCGACGACCCTCAGTGTGCCGGAGACCCCTACAAGAAGTGCGCCTCCGACATCGACTCCGGCGGAGCGGGAACCTGGAGCGGGACCGGGGCGCCTCCCTTGATCGACCTGCCGGTTACGGGAAAGGAGCGCTCCGGGCTGGGAGACATAGGGCTCGGGATCAGGTGGGCGCCCTGGCACTACACGCGTGACCGGCAGTATCCCTCGTGGCTGGTCGGGATCATCCTGCGCCTTCCCACTTCCGAGGTGAAGACCGCGACCAACCGTGCTGTCGGCGAGGGGCTGTTCCAGGTCGAGCTGAACACCGCGGTCTCAAGGCGGGTTGCCAGCTTCTTCGAACCGTTCTTCGACCTGCACGGCAAGCTCAAGTTTGCAACCAGCGACAGCCTGTTCCAGCTTGAGAATCGGGATACTCAGACTCTGGTCCAGCCCGGGCATGAAATGGGCCTCAAGGCCGGCGTGGAGTTCATTCCCTGGGAGGTCGCCCCGGAGCAGAGACACGTCTCCATTCACCTGTCCGGCGGTCTCGACTACGTCTTCGAGGGAAGAGAGTACTCCGAGCTGTTCGAAGGACTGGGCAATTCCCCGTGCAACCTCGACCCGACCTGCAACGCAACAGCGTATACCCGTTTCCTGGAGGACGAAGATCCTCCTGATCAATTTCCCAAGACCGACGGAGTGACCGACGTCGAGCATCACGGCATGTTCTCCTTCGCCGCGGGGATCGACGTCCAGCCCATCCAGTACTTCCAACTCCAGGTGGATTTCAGCCTCTCCTACGTCACCCCCCATTTCCTGACGTTCGCCGATTCCGGCAAGGATTCGTCCGACGCAGACTTCTATGTGGACGCCGACGGCGACAACGAATACAACCCCAAGTACATCGAAGGCCTCGACGAGGTCGGCAACCGGTTCCGGGCCAGCCAGAGCTACCTCTGGTCGCTCATGTTCAGCATGTCGGGCAGATTCTGATGGCCCCCCCCTCCCCCAACGACTCGCTGAAGGATGAGATTCGGGCGGTGCTCGCCAAGGTAGGCGAGTCGCTGGCCGGCAAGGCAAGCAGAAGCCGCCTCACCCTTCTGCGGTGCGGGAACATGGAGCAGATGCAGAAGGCAGCAAGGCTCCTTCCCAAAGCCTTTCCCAGAATCCAGTGGGTGGTCGTGCAGGCGCACGACACTCCTGTCGTGAAGCTCGTCCGCGACGCGGTGCTGGCTGCGGAACAGGGCAGCGTCGTCATCCTGTATGGGCTTCCAGGAGAAGATGTCAGCCGTGAGATCTCGCTGGAGGCCGCCCAGCTCCTGGAGGTTGCTGTACAAAAGACAAGGATCGTGCAGCTTCCTGTGCTGCTGATGATCTTTCCCGCCAGCGTGAAGGTGCTTGCGAAGTCTGCTCCCACGTTGTGGAAGCGCAAGGGTGGATACCACGCATGGCCGACAGTGGTGCCTTTGCCTGATCAGCCGGCTCCTCCTCCCGAACCGGTCGAGGCGGTCGCACCCGAAGAGGTGCCCGAGATTGCAATGGACGCGGAGGGCAAGCCGGACTCGGAGGAGACGCGCAAGGTCCTCGAATCTCTCGAAGGAGACGTGGCCGCTGCCTACCTCGTGAAAGTCTCTCGGACTCACATGGCCGCCGGAGACTCCGAGCAGGCAAGGCTTTTCCTGCTTCGCGCAGTCCAGATATTCTCTCAGTCCGCCAACATGGCGGGAATGGCAGAGGCTTATCATCTACTCGGAGTCGGCGCTCAGGTCCGCGGCGACTACGACACCGCGCTCGAATGGTTCGACCAGGCCATCGACTCCTTGCGAGTGGTGGACGACAAGGTGAACCTGTCTGAAGCGATCTCCCAGAAAGGTTATGTCTACTACCTTCGAGGGCAGTACGAGCACGCGGTCAAGGCATTCAACGAGGCGCTCGAAGTGGACCAAGCCCTCGGAATGAAGGACCGGATCTCCGCCGGGTACCGGAAGATTGCCATGGTCCTCGAACTCGGGAAGAACTTCAAGTCCGCCGAGGAGCTTTACCAAAAGTCGTTGGAGCTCGAACAGCAGCGGGGCTCCAACCCCGGAATCGCGAGAGTCTACCACCACCTGGGTCGAGTTCGTGAAGAGCAGGGAGACCTCGACAAGGCGCTCGAGCTGTACCAGCAGTCGCTGGACCTGAACACCCAGGGAGCCGACAAGTCCGGAATGGCGACATCGCACCACCAGCTCGGGAACCTGTGCCTCAAGAAGGGAGATTTCGAAGGCGCTGTGCAGAACTACAATCTGGCCCTCGAGTTTGAGAAGGATCTCGGAGATCGCCAGAGCATGGCTCGGACTTCGGCGCAGCTCGGGCTGGCTTTCCGTGAGCTGGGCCAGGTGGAACAGTCGCTTCACTCGCTCGTGCGTGCCTACCAGATCCTGCAGAAGCTGAGGTCTCCGGTGGCCGCCGAGGTGCTCTCCAAGGTGGAGGAGCTTCAGGAGCTGGTCTCGGCCGAGGTGTTCAACCGGATTCTGCGGGAGGCCGCTGTCACAACCGGAGTGTGAGGTGTCCCATGAGAGCTTTGCCCGCGGTTCTCGCGACCCTGACGGCTTTCTCCTTCTCTTCCGCAGTGTGGGCTTCCCCGAGGAACGTTCACGTGTCCTGGAACACGCCCGACACGTCTTCGACAGTAGCTGTGACGTGGATGTCCGATTCGACCGGAGACCCTTCGCTGGTGCAGTATGGGACTTCTGCTCCCGGCCAGTTCGAGCTCGAAGGCACCGTCTTCCAGGGAAACGACGATCTCGGGGCAATCCATGTGGTCGAGATTTCCAAGCTTGAGCCCGGCACGACGTACCAGTACCGGGCCGGAGGGCCTGGAGACTGGAGCGACATCCACAAATTCACGACGGGACCGGAAGGAGAGTGCGCTGCGTTCCGGTTCGCAGCGTTCGGCGACAACCGACCCGATACCGACTGGGTCCCCCAGTTCCACTGGAACCCGATCCTGGCAGAGACCGCAGAGACCAACCCCGCGTTCCTGCTTCACACCGGCGATATAGTCATGGACGGCAATGCGACCAACCAGTGGAACATGTTCTTCGAGACCAGCCACCCGTATGTCGCGTACCTGCCGCTTATGGCAGCGATCGGGAACCATGACGACGGGCCGGGAAGCGGCGACCAGTCGAACTACAACCAGGTGTTCACATACCCTCGCAACGAGAACAGCGGCACCGAGGACTACTACTACTTCACCTACGGCAACGCGATCTTCGTCTCGATCTCCACCCAGACCGAGGAGGGCGGTTCTCCCCCCTTCTCGGTTCAGGCGGACTGGCTGGACAAGGTGCTGACCGACAACCCCCGTAGATGGAAGTTCGTCTTCCTCCACCACCCGCCCTACACCAGCCACCTGAAGTTCGACCTGATCTTCACCGAGTTCGAGTTCAACCACCCTCCCAACGAGAACGATCAGAACGAGGCTCTCGTCCCGGTCTTCGACGAGCATCACGTGGATATCGTGTTCGCAGGGCACAACCACTACTACGAGAGGTTGGGCCCAATGGTGCAGGGACCGAATCCGGAAGAGGGGACCCCGGTGGCGTCGTTCCTGGACGGAACCGTGTACGTGATCACCGGGGGCGCAGGGGCGTTCGTCTACGACGAATTCGACGTGATGGGCGTCGAGCTGGACCTTGTGAGCTGGGTGTGCGGCAAGGCCGCGGGAAGCGAGACGTGCGCAGGCGACCATCACTACACGACGGTGGACATCGACGACAACGTGATGCACTACGAGGCCTGGTCCACGATGGAGCAGATGACAGGCAGCAACCCTGCGAACAAGAAGCTGCTGGACTCTTTCACCGTTACAAAGGACCCGACACTGGAGTGCCAGGAGGTCGAGCAGCCCGAGCCGGGCCCCGAGCCGGAGCTGGACGTGGTCGAGCAGGAGAGCGAAGTCGTGACTGTCGAAGAAGAGCCGGAGACGTCCTCTCCCGAGAGTGCGGAAGACGCTGGGGGTCAGTAGGAAGTCGCCTCGGACGGCACCTCCCGGGTGGCTCAGGAGCTGGGTGGCGGAGAGATTCTCCCCGGTGAGTTGGAGAGCAACGACGCTGGCGGGGCACCCCCTGCGCTTTCCCGTCCGGATGCGGGCTGCGGCTGCAGGCTCGGGGCCGGCCATGCGCCCACCCCTGCGATCCTGCTGGTTTCCGCGTTTGCATTGCTCCTGCGCTTGCTGGCATCATTCTCTTTGGCGCGTGGTGCGTTTCGCAGCGGGGACGAATGAGGCTGAGAAGAGGGCTCCTGCTCGCTGTCGTGGTGTTATCGGGATGCCTGGACCTGAGTCCGCTGGACAGGCGCTTCCCGGGCACTCCTGAGAGCCCGGGGCTTCCCTCCGGCTTCGTCGAAGACACCTTGGCGGAGGACTCGACTGGGTTTCCTGAGTCGCCAGACGTGACGCTTCCGGACCTGGAAATCGACTTCGCCGCCCTGGGTGAGTTCGAGCTGGCCGTCGTCGAGCCCGACAGCGGCCCGGTGACCGGCGGCGAGATCGTCATGCTCGTCGGGGCCGGGTTCTTGCCTGACATGGACGTCTTCTTCGGCGAAATGAAGGCGCTGGACCCGTTCGTGGTCAACGGCAACTACGCAACTGTTGAGATCCCGCCCCATGCTCCAGGGCCGGTCGACGTCAGCAGCATCGGCGACGGGCGAAAGTCCGTCCTGGAAGCCGGTTTCACCTATCTTGCTCCGCTCGAGGTCGTTTCCGTCGAGCCGGACGAGGGGGACTCTGCCGGCGGCTACCCCGTGGTCGTCACCGGGTCCGGATTCGATTCCACGTGTTCCCTCTTCTTTGCTGGACGCAAAGCCGCATGGATCCAGCTCGAGGACAGCTACACGATCGTGGGCTCTGCCCCTGAGGGCAACTGCGGGCCCGCGGATGTGTCGGTAGTTTGCGCGTCGGGGTTTGCAGGGCTCAAGGACGGGTTCATGTACCTGGGCCTTCCCAGAGTGGACAAAATCGACCCCGTAGCGGGTCCTGCGTCGGGAGGATTCACCGTGCGCCTGCTCGGCAGGAACTTCACGCCGCACATGACCGTCGAAGTCGATGGAGTCGGGCTGCCCCCCTTCGGCTTGGATTTCAAGGCTCCCACGATGGTGGAATTCCCAGCCCCCGCGGGCGCTGCCGGGGTGCATTCGTTGCATCTGGCAACCGAGTGCGGGGAAACGACCGTGGAAGCGGCGCTTCTCTATGCCGACCCGGTCGCTGGGGAAGGCGATCCCGTTTCCGTCGTGGGCGTCGTACCGGAGTCGTTGCCCGCGTGCGCCGGGGGACTGGCTACTCTGGCCATCGATCCGCCAGAAGAATCGGGGGCCATCCAAGTGCTGTTCGGCGAGATCGAGGCGAAGTTGATCGGGGTGGACGAAGATTCGGGCATCGTGGACGTGGAAGTGCCGGCCCCCGGGGTCGCCGGATTCGTGGACGTGACCGTCAAGACGGGGGCGGGCACCGCTGTGCTCCCGGACGGCTTTCTGTTCAGCGACGAGCCAGTGATTCTCAAAGTCTCTCCTTCCGCTGGAAGTGTCTCCGGTGGAACCGACGTGACCATTCACGGCTGTGGGCTGCCCCTCGACGCCGAAGTCGCTTTTGGTCCTTACCCGGGGACCGGCGGAGCCGGGTCCTCGACTGAAGTGCACGCAGTCACTCCCCCCGGTTCCCCGGGGCCTGTCGATGTGGTGGTTGCAGGCGAGTCCGGCTCGGTGGTCGCGCCCGGGGGGTTCACTTATCTGCCGGCCGAGCCCGCGCTGTTTCTGCTGGACCCCAACTACGGGTCCGTGTCCGGCGGCACATGGGTGAGGTTCCATGGGGCCGGCGTTCCGGCCAACGCAATGCCTTTTCTTGGAGACAAGGAGTGCTTCCAGGTTCAGTACATCGACTCGACGCTGATCGTTGCCAGGGCCCCGGCGGGGGCGGCGGGAACCGTGGATGCCAGGCTGGTCTGGCCGGGCGGAGATGTCGTCGCTGTCCAAGCTTACACGTATTTCGACCCCACAAACAAGAAGGGTGGGACGTGGGGAGCCTCCATCGACGAGTCGCTCAACGTGACCGTGCTGGATTCGGGCACGGGCAAGGGGCTTGCCGGAGCGGTCGTCATCATCGGGGACGACCCGGCGACGCCGCACCAAGGGTTCACGGACGAGTACGGTCGAATCACGTTCTCACTGCCGGGCCTCGACGGACCCCAGGGCATCACTGCGGCCAAGCCCGGCTACAACATGTACAGCGTCGTGCACTTCGACGCGGAGAACGTCACGGTCTACTTGAACCCGATGGTCGTCGGTGAGGGGGGCTCGTCCTACGTCCCGCCTGAAGCGTTCGTCGGCGGTCGGGTCTACGGGTTCGACAAGTACGTGGTGATTCCTCCGGGAAAGTGCATGTGGACCGGCGTCAACGGGGACCTGTGCAGGCCGTGCGCAGGCGACCCGGACTGCAACACGGCCCCTGATTCCGCTGACTGGCATTGCGCAGACCTGGGGGGCGCGGTGGAACCCTTCTGCACCAAGCCGTGCAAGGTGCCCGAAGACTGCCCCGAGGGCTTCCTCTGCGCAAAGACTTCGTTCAAAGTGAACGGGTGCATCCCCAAAGGGGGAGAGCCTTCCGTTCGCTGCGAGTCGTCCAAGAGCTCCATGTTCGGCTATCCTCCCGAGCCGGGACCCGGCGGGACTGTCAACCCGCACGACATCTACTTCATCAGCACAGCGACCGGAGAGATCGCTGTCGTCTGCTGGGGCGGCTACACAGATCCCGTCAACTCGCAATTCGTCCCCACGGTCATGGGCCTACATCGCAATATCATCGTGCTCAACGGCGATGTCCTGAAAGACCAGGATGTGTTCCTGGACATTCCCCTGAGCAGCGAAGGGCGCATCGCTTTCCATGACCTTCCGTTCCACCCCAACGGGATCCGACAGCCCTACGTGATGGTGAGCATCGAGCTCGGCAAGGACGGGTTCATCAACCCGCCGCGCAGCCCCGAATGGGTTCCGGAAGGAGGCTACTTCTATTTGTCACCTCTGCCTGAGACCATGGTCGGCCCTCTCATGGGTGCGACGTATTCGATCTACTCCTCCATCCAGTCCAATACTCCCACGTCGATTCCATACGCAGTCAGAATGGTCACCGAAGTCGAGAATCTGTCCGGCGACGGGGCCGTTGTCGTTGGGCCTTCCGGCGCGTCGCGGCTGCACCCACCGGTGGATGGGGACATCGTCGGTGTCGTGTACGGCGGTGCCGGTGACGTCTTCGTCGCCTCGGATAAGGGCGGGCTGGTGCATTTCGACGGAGTGGGATGGACCACAGCCGCGCCGGAGGGCGCCTCGGATGAGGGACTGACGGTGCTCATTCGTGACGACGACGGCCGGCTTTGGGCCGGCGGGAAAGAGGGAAGCCTCTGGCGCCACGACGGACTTGCATGGAAGCACGTCGAGACCGGCTTCTCCGGTCCGGTGCAGGACATCTGGGCAGCAAAGGGCAAGGCAGCCGTCATACTCTCCGGGAAACTGCTCCTCGTGGACGATCAGGGCGGGGTATCCAACCTGGGCACTCCGCCCGGCTATGCGCTCCGCAAGGTCTGGGGTTCCGACTTCGAGGACCTGTGGGTGGTGTCGGACAAGTCCACGGTGTGGAACCGCTCGACCGACGGCTGGGCCGCTGTCGCCACTCAGCAGGGCTATGAGCTGGAAGACGTGGATGGAAGCGGCCCTGACGACGTGTGGATAGCTGGCTCTCCCGGGCTTGTCCTGCGGTGGGACGGGGACGCGTTCGTGCCCTATCACATAGACCAGTATCGCCGCGTCACCGCAATCGTCGTCTCACAGGGCAACAAGGTATTCGCCGCTGGGGAAGACGGGCTGCTCGCGTCGTTCAACGGCTCGTCGTTCGACATCATTCCGACGGACACGTACCAAGACTTCTCTTGCGTCGATTACTCAGCCACCGACTCCACCGTCGTCGCTGCCGGATACCAGGCGTACTACATGGGACCGTTCATGGCCTACCCGCGGCTTGTCCAGCCGGAGGCCGACAAGCCGTTCGACTTCTCGGCCATTGAGTGGGGCTACTGGAGTGCGGAAGCCCATGCGGACTACCACTTCATCATTCTGAGCGGAGAGGATGGGTATCCTTTCTGGTATCTCGTCGTCGACGGCGAGGTCACCAAGGTCTTGCTGCCGTCGATGGTCAAGGTGCTCGGGATCAATCTGATTCCGGACGGCACGCGGCGGATCAATCTCACCTCGTCCCTGGCCCCCGATTTCAGCATCGACCATTACACACAGTCGGAGTTCAGCATCTTCAAGAAGATCTCCTGGGCCGTGGACTACAAGAGCTTCAAGTAGCGGAGGGACGGATGGCGAGCGCGGTTTCCGCGGGAAAGAGCGACAAGGGAAAGGTCAGGAAGACCAACGAAGACGCTTTCCGCATCTACCACGACGAGGAGATCGGCGCCAAGGGACGGGGCTTCGCTTTCGCCGTCGCCGACGGCATCGGCAGCTACCGGGCAGGCGCTCAGGCAGCATGGATCGCTGTTGACCAGCTTGGGCTGTATTTCAATCTGCCTTCCTCCGGATTCCAGGGGGACAAGACGTTCGAGGAGCTGATCTTCCGGGCCAACGAAGTCATAACGAACATGCGCACGACGCAGAAGGGATACTACGGAATGGGCTCCACCCTGACGGCGGTGCTGGTGGACCCGAAGTTCCGCGTGGGGCTGTTCTACAATGCGGGTGATTCCATGGCTTTCCTCGCCCGAGGGGGCAAGCTCGTGCCCATCACCACGGCCCAGAAGGGCGAGGGCAGCAAGTCCGCCATCGCCAACCACCTCGGGCTCGGGCCCGAGTTCCAACTCGAAAAGGTCCGGGTCGTGTTCCAGCCCGGCGACACGTTCCTGCTCTGCTCCGACGGCCTCACCGTGCTTTCCGAGCAGGCCATGCTCGACGCCCTCTCCCTTCCTTCACCCTCCGACGCTGCTCAACGCCTCATCGACGAGGCCATCACCCTCTCCGACGACAACGTCACCGCTGTCGTGGTCAGCATCGCCGCGTGACCGCGTCGGGGCTCGTAACGCACTCTCGGGTTGGCCGAAGGTCCCAAGACAATCCCCCCTCCCCTGGCGGGAGTTCTCTCGGGCAGGGGGAGGGGGTCTCCTTGCCGGCAGTGCCTTGGCCTTGAGGGCGTGGGGAGTGAGGGGCGCACAAGGCGCCGGGGTTTCCACCGGTACGTGCGTCAAGTGCGGGAGTCGTGACCGGGGAGTCAGGTCTTCAGCTCTGATGCAGCCCCGCAAGGGGTGCCAGTGGGTAGCGAATCCCTTCAGGGATGGCTACACTCTCCCGCCATGGCCGAGGCCAGGTCGAGGATGGCTCTGGCCGCTGGTTGGAAGAAGGCAGCGCCGGGACTGGCGCTGCCGTTGGGGAAAGGGAGCCTCCAGAGTCGGCACGGCGCGGCCAGGGGCTCCTCCATGTCGCGCATCAGAGACGAGAGAAGATATTCGTCGTCTTTGCGGGGCCCCGTCCATGCAGCCTGAAGGACCAGCAGGAGAGGGAGCAGGACAGATGCCCAGTCGATCCAGGCCACCGTGGCGTCGATGCCGAGCAACCGCTGCCACTCGGTCGGGCGAGTCAGGCCGTATCCCTGGCCGGCAGGTTTCCCCAGCTTGACGCAGTATCCCGCCTGCACCCAGGATTCGAGGATCCTGTAGACCGACTTCTGGTCGTACCCGACTGACCGGGCGATGCCGGCGGAGTTGCCGGTCGTTCCGGACAGAAGGTACAGCAGCACTTCGGCCCTGGCGTTCACACCGAACAATCGGCGCAGAGCCAACTGAGCGGCAGCGGACCACACGGAAGGTGAGGAGGTCGCACCCGCCTTCCCCGGGCGGATACCAGCCATCGCTCGCTTCCACGCGGTCCGGTCTCCCGACTTGCCGGCCATGGCGACAGACTGGACGATCGGGAAGCCATGGCTGGCAAGCAGCTCGTCAAGCCGTGCGCTCTTGCCGGAGGGGACAAGCCCTACCTTGGCCCTGCTGGCCCCCTTCTCGAAGTCACCCCAGATTCTAGAGAGCCTGGAAGTCGAGACAAGCCCGCTGTTGGCCGACAGCCACTCCGACGCCAACTTGTCGAGCCGCCTGTCGTGCTCGGACAGGACAAGGGTGGCGCAGAGCAGCGCTTCGAGGTCGAGAGGATACCGGTCCTCGGCCGGGACATGAGTCGCCACTCCCAGCGCAGTCCAGTGCCGCCACAGCAGGGTCAGGAGGCATCGCTCCAGCTTCTGGCTAAAGTCCTTCGGCGACAGCCGCATGGCCGATTCTCCTGAGGAAGTCCTTCAGCACCATGCGGAAGGACTCGGACACGTCCTGGGTTACCACCCAGGCGGCTGCACCGGCTATCTCCGCGTCGGTGGGCC
>Ga0172371_10012252_pt1 | contig 11320 bp, 9 predicted proteins | sample Lak12m_FD_114543 | JGI IMG/M metagenome (GOLD analysis project Ga0172371, IMG submission 114543) | Freshwater microbial communities from Kabuno Bay, South-Kivu, Congo - kab_022012_12m | ecosystem: Environmental > Aquatic > Freshwater > Lake | place: Democratic Republic of the Congo: South-Kivu...
CACCTTTACAACCGGCACCGCCGTGTCATCGTCCGACAACCAGCTGGCGCAGGTCTACAAGGACTACGCCCTGGAATTCGAGAATCGATATGAGCCCGCGGGCACAGTCTGGTTTGTGGGCGAGTGGGGCTTCAGACATTACATGGAAGCTCAGGGATACAACTACCTGACCACGGCGAGCAGGGAGCCGAAAGAGGGTGATCTCGTGGTCCGGACCAGCCTCATGGAATGGCCGCTAGACCCGTCCGTCTCAAGCAGGCTGCAACTTCTGGATTCCTCTGAGCCGACATCAGGCAGTTTGCTGCGGGTGATGGACCCCGCGGACAACGCCGGATTCTACGGCACCTACTGGGGCAAGCTGCCCTACACGATCTCCGATCGGCCGGTGGAGCGTTTCGATGTCTACCAGGTCGGGCCGGCACAAGGACGCTAGCGAAGGCAATTCTAGAAAAGTGTTTGCCGGGCGCTGTGGGCGTAAGTTCGTATGGTCTGCATCGAGGTCACTCCCCTGAGATGCCTCGCGATGATCTTCGGCCGCAGGTAAAAACGGCGATATGCGCTTTTCGTAGCCTGCATCAATTGCTCTTCGGTGACATTGGGATGGCGGTACACAGGCTTGGCGCCAATATCGTAATCGCGCCAATCTTCCGTCAGCAATAATCCTTCGCGCTTGTAGAGCTCGAACTCCTGCGTCCCCGGGAAGGGGACCATCACCGCGAAACCGGCGCTGCTGAGATCGAGCTCCAGGGCGAAAGATATGGTTTCCTCGATCGTCTCGGCCGTCTCTTCGATGAAGCCGAAGAGAAAATAGCCGTGGGCGGCGATGCCGGCGCGCATCGTATCGGACACCGCCTGGGCAACCCGCTCCGGAGTGATGTTCTTTATTTTCTTGAGCATTTCCGGGTTTCCAACCTCGATGCCGTACTGCATCAGACGACACCCCGCCTTCTTCATCGCCTGCAGCATCTCCGGATCGACCTCGTTGGTGCGTGCGTTGCAGGTCCAGACGATGTCGAGATTGCGCTCGCCGATCAGCCCGCAGATTTCCATGAGCCGCCTGCGGTTGCAGATCATCGAGGGGTCGCGGAAGGAGAACGTGGTGACACCGAAATCCTGGTGCAGCCACTGCAGCTCGTCAACTATGTTTTCCGCGCTGCGCAACCGGTACTGCTTGCCCTGCTGCGAGGTCACATCGCAGAAACAGCAATTATACGGGCAGCCACGGCCGCTGATGATACAGGAGAAATGGCCTCTCTTGCCCCACGCCGGAAACGGGTTGTAAAAGGCGGGGGCCGGCAGCAGGTCATGAGCGGGAAACGCGAGCTTGTCGAGTTCCCTGAATCTTTCTCGCGGAGGGGTACGTATGAGGGAATCGCTGTTGCCGATGACGATACCCGGAATCTGCTCCAGCGCCTTGCCCGTAGACGCGGAAGTGCATATTTCAGCGATAGCCTGTTCGCCCTCCCCGATCACAGCGATGTCGACACTGGGATAGCTCGCCGCCTCTTCCGGAAGAGCCGTTACGTGCGGACCACCGGAAACAGTCAGGATATCAGCATCGATTGATTTTACGATGTCAGCAAGCTTCTCAGCATCGGGCCATTGGGGAGTGAGAGCCGAGATACCGACCACATCCGGTTTGAAGGCTTCTATCTGATGGCGCACTTCGGCGCCGGTCATGCCAAGCGAGTAGGCGTCGATGATCTGCGTCTGGCAGCCAACCTCACGCGCCGCGGCCGCCACGTATGCGAGGCCCAGTGGTTGAGTCGATACCCAGGGCCGCTCTATCTCTTCCTTCCACAACCCCCTTGGAGGGGTGATGAACAAGGTTCTACAGCCGGATATATTGCTCTTCATACTTTAATCCTACCATCTACCGAATTGGACAGTTGTCATCAGAAAGCGAGAAAACGGCGGAGCCAGCGAAGAAAAACCCTACCCAACTTATGTTACAAGAATTGCCGTATTTGCGTCAATTAACGCAGGACTCTCAGAGCGGCGTGCGCATATTCCCGGAACGCCCAGGGAGAAGTCATTTTACGCAGATGCTGGGCGATGATTCCCGGCCGCAGGTAGAAACGGCGGTAGGCGCGGCGCGTTGCCGCATACAGCTCATCACTGGTGACATTCCGGTGGCTGTAGATCGGCTTGCCCATGATCTTGTAATTCCGCCAGTCCCTCGTCAGCAGCAGCCCCTCTTTCTCGAAACGCTCGAATTCCGCGGTCCCCGGGAAAGGCACCATGACGGCGAAGCTGGCGCTGTTTAGTTCGAGGTCCCGGGCGAAATCGATCGTCTCTTCGATCGTGTCGCGGGTCTCGTCGATGAAACCGAATATGAAATAACCGTGCGCCAGTATGCCGGCCTGGTTCGTCTGATGAACGGCCTCCCTCACGGCCTCGCGCGTGGTTTTTTTGATCTTCTTGAGCATCTCGGCATTGCCGACCTCGATGCCGTATTGCATTCGGCGGCAACCGGCCTGCTTCATCGCGGCAAGCATCTCCGGATCGACCTCATCGGCGCGGGCGTTGCAGGTCCAGGCGATATCGAGGCCGCGCTCACCGATGAGCCGGCAGATCTCCATGAGCCGCCTGCGGTTGCAGATCATCGATGGATCGCGGAAGGAGAACATGGTGACGCCGAATTTGCTATGAAGCCAGCTCAGCTCATCGACCACGTTGACGGCGCTGCGCAGGCGGTACCGCTTGCCCTGCTGCGCCGTCACATCGCAAAAAGAACACTCATAGGGGCAACCGCGGCCACTGATCAGGCATGAGAAATTACCCTTCTTTCCCCAGCTGGGGAACGGGTTGTAGAAGCTCGGCTCGGGCAGCAGATCGTGAGCGGGGAAAGGAAGCTGGTCAAGGTCGGTTATGGGATCAGCCGGCGGCGAGCTGCGCACCTGGCTCTGGGTCCCCAGGACAATACCCGGCACTTCCATCAGATCAGTTCTCGCCGAGATAGCGCGGCACAAAGCAGGCATGGTCAGATCGCCTTCGCCTATGACAGCCACATCGACTGCTGGCGAGCCAGCCACTTCCTCTGGCAGCGCCGTCACGTGCGGCCCGCCGGCGATCGTGATTATCCCCGGATCGACCTCCTTGGCCAAAAAAGCCAGGGCCGCGGCGTCAGGCCATTGAGGTGTGAGCGACGATATGCCCAGGACATTAGGCCGAAAAGCCTTGATACGCCTGGCAAGTTCTTCACCGGACAGGCCAAGAGAATATCCATCGATGATTTCCACCGGGAAACCCGCGGCTCGAACAGACGCGGCGATATAGGCGAGCCCGAGCGGCTGGGTGGTGTTCCAGGGCTTCTCGACCTCCTGCTGCCAGAGTCCGTCAGGCGGTGTAGCCAGCAGCACGCGGCAAGCGCCCTCACCCTGATCCTGTTGTGTTTCACTGGTCATTGCGGTCAAGACTGCCGTATCAATGGTCGCAGGCGCCTACTCGTTGCCCATGAGTTTGCGGCAGATCGCCAGCGTGCTCTTGACGTCGGTGGCGAAACCATCGACGCCCACTTCGCTCGCGAATTCCTGAGAGTGTGAGGCGCCGCCCGAAACCACCTTGACCTTGTCGCGCAGCCCTTCGTCTTCGAGCGCCTTGAGGATCTCCAGCAGGGCCGGCTTGGTGGAGGTCGTGAACGCCGAGAGCAGCAGCAGATCGGCATCCGTTTCCTTGATCTTGTTGATGAACTTGGCGGCGGAGACGTTCACTCCCAGGTCGTGGACCTGGTAACCTGCCGCCCGCAGCGCCGAGACGATGATGTTCTTGCCGATGTTGTGGATGTCGCCCCGCACGGTCCCCATGACGACCACGCCGGACCGTTCGGCTTTCTGTTCGAAGAGATAGGGCTCGAGCACAGCCATGGCCCGCTCCACCGCATCAGCCGAGCGCAGCATCTCGGGGATGAAATACTCTCCCGTCTCGTAACGGTTACCCACCGCTTCCATGGCGTTGGAGAGCCGGGCGAAGATGTCATCGGCTGAAGCCTCACCCTGGGCGACGATCGCCCCGGCGTGCTCGGCACTGGCGTCGGCATCGCCTTCGATTATCGCGTTCTCAAATTTTTCCAGTAGTTCCTGCACCAGCAGCTTCTTTCCGTCCAAACTTTCTTTCTGTCAATACCTGCCGTATTTCCTGCCATATTCGGTCAGCGCGGCGATATTCTCCAGCGGGGCCGAGACCGGGATGGAATCGCCGGTGCTGAGGATGAAACCGCCCTCCGCCTTGGCCGCCTCCATGGCCGCGGCAACCGCCGCTTCCACGTCCGCCACGCTGCCCTTCTCGATCACTGCCACCGAGTCTATATTTCCCTTCAATACCACATCACGACCCGCCGCCTGTCTGGCCGCGGCCAAGTCCACGGGCGAGTCGATCTCCAGGGCCGCCGCGCCGGTGCGAGCCATGTCCGCGACTATCGGCATGCTGTTTCGGCAGATATGCAGTATGACTGGAATCTCGCCAGCCAGATCGCCGATGACGTCCCTCTCCGCGGGAAAGGCGAACTCACGGTAATGGTCCGGCGATACCATGCTCGATGACGCGAAGGAATCCTTCAGGACCAGCGCGTCGACGCCGCTTTCGATAAAGGCCCGGGCCAACGCCAGCGTGGCCGGTTTGACGGCCTCGATCAGGTCGCGCACCATCTGCGGGTCGCGGTAGAAGTCGGTCATGAATCCCACCAGGCCCCGCACCGTGGCCGCGTACTCGAAAGGAGAGCGCACGCTGCCCAGCACCGCATAGGCATCCGTCTTCCCCTGCTCCACCAGCCGTACCACGGGCTCCATCTTGCCGCCGGCCCAGGGGTCGGGTACCGCCAGCCGCTCCAGGTCCTCGCGGCTGTTCACGACGGTATCCACGACCAAAGGCACATCATTGCCCTCGATCTCGACCGGGCAGCCCAGGACGTTGGGCTCCGGCCCGAGGCCCATCTCGGCAACGGCGCCGTCATACCCGAACCGCTCCCGCGCCGCCGCCAGCGCCTCGGCCAGACACATACCGTCCAGAAAACATTCGTCGTTGGGACGCCCTATGACTTTCGGCGCCAGGTAGCCGTCGAGCACGGGCACGATCGGCACCATATCGGGAATCTCGCCGGCCAGCACGGCCAGGAATCTTTCGCGGGAGTTCATCAGCGGGGTCTCCTGGGCCCGGTCACCGCGGCATCATGATACCGGCGTCTCGACCTCGACCCTGGCCGCTTCCTTCCAGAGGACCTCGAGACGGTAGAAATCGCGGGCTTCGGGGGTGAAGATGTGCACGACCACGCTGAGATAATCCATGAGGACCCAGTCTCCCCGCACTTCGCCCTCGACCCGCAGGGGCCGGACGCCTTCCGCCTTGAGGCTGGTGCGGATGCCGTCGGCGATCGCCTTGGTCTGGCGGGCTGACCGTCCCGAGCAGATGAGGAAGAAATCCGTATAGCTGCAGACGTCTCTCATATCGAGGATGATGATTTCAGCCGCCTTCTTGTCCGCAGCCGCGGCGGCTATAGCCTGCACCAGTGTGTCGCTGCTTTTGCTGCTAGTAATCGATTGCCTCTCGTCGTTTAGGTGGGTTGCTTTTCCGCCTGCCATCGGCAGGGCTATCTCCGCTCCAGTTCGGCTAAAGAGATGTCCTTACCCATGATAACAGTGATTTGGCGCTTTTCCATGTATTCGTCCTTGATGACCGTGCCCGTACCCAGCAGTTCGCGCACGCGGTTGCCGGCATCGAGCGCCTCGGTGCCAACGCGTATCTGCGTGTCGTCGAAGTCGACCCCGGTGGGATCGGGCTGTTGCACGATCTCGTAGCGCAGAGGCGCCAGCCGGACGGCTGCCGCCTCGACCACGCCGGGGGTGCTGGTGCCGTTGCGGATCTCCATCGTGAAATCGGAATCCCGGGCGGCGCCGGCCATGAGCGCCCCGACCTGACCGGGCAAGGGCTCCAGGTACCAGTCAGCGCCGCTGCCGGCAAGCTTCACGGGCAGAGGCCAGACTCTGAATGAGCGGCCCTGGCTGGTCGCGTCCAGGAACAGCTGGCTGAAATCGTCCGCGTCCATGTCGGTCCGCAGCTTGTCCTGCAGCTGGGCGGTGAGCGCGCAGCGGTCAGCCTCAGCCCTGAGCGCCAGCGATTCGCGCAATCCCTGGTAGAAGAGAGCCTGCACCTGCGGTCCGCTGCCGCCGTCGGCGAGCGCGTACTTGAGGATGGACAGTGACCGCTGGGCGCCGGCGGGATTATCGCCGGTGGAAAGATGCATGGTCTCACCGCCTCCGGGCAGGTCCAGAGGGGAAGAGGTCCTGAAGTTCACCGAGCCCGCCTGCGCCAGCAGAGCCTCGAGCGTCGCGTAGTTGAAATCGACGTGGAACTGGATGGGCACCTGCAGCAGGTCGGCCACGGTCTGGTCCAGCAGCTCCTGCCCTCCGAGTTCGATGACGCGGTCGAGCTGCTGAAAACCATGCCCGGGAGTGTCCGCGAGCGTCCGCGCCGGGATGGTGTAGAGGTTGAATCCGCCCGAGGTTTCGGGAACCAGGACCGCCAGCTGAACCAGCTTGCCGGCGTCGTCCCTGCCGGTGAGGATGACGTTGCCCGAACCGCCGGCACCGATCTCGATCGCGGCGGGCGCTGATTCGGCCGAGTCACGGCTGCGCAGCGCCAGAAAGATCGCGGCGAAAGCCAGAACCGCCACGACCGCCCCGGCCACGAGGATGACGCTCACCAGACGCCGGCGGCGGACACGCTGCCGCTCGGCCAGCCGTTCGCGGCGAAAGCCTGGCGAACTGGCGGGCGCATAGGCCTCCCAGCCGCTGCGGCGGCTGCGCCTGCTACGGCGGCGGCTACTTCGGTAGGTATAGTCTTTCTTTTTCAATGAAACTCTGGACGCCTTCGGGAACGAGGTACCGGATCGATCGTTTTTGCGCCACCCTCTCGCGTATCAGGCTCGACGATACGCCGATGCCGGGGGTCTCCATTATCCTGATCCGGCTGTTGTCCAGAAACGCGTGAATCTCCGCGGGAGTCGACTCCAGGGCATAGCCGGGGCGCGTGGCCGCGATCAGGGTCGCGATCCGGAACAGCTCACGCGGATCCTTCCATTCCAGGATCTCGACGACCGCGTCGGCGCCCGTGATGAAGAAGAGCTCGGCCTCGGGCCTCTCATGGCTGAAGTGGGTCAGGGTATCGACCGTGTAACAGATCTCCTCTTGATCGATCTCGTAACGGGAGACCTGAAAACGCGGGTTGTCGGCGGTTGCGGCGACGGCCATCTGATACCTGGCCTCGGCCGACGCGTCGCCGGAATCCTTGTGCGGCGAGATGCCCGTGGGCATGAACAGCACTTCGTCGAGGCCGAACTGGTCGACTGCCTCTTCGGCGCAGACCAGATGCCCGATGTGGATCGGGTTGAAGGTGCCACCCATGATTGCGAGTTTCGTCGAGGCCATCAACTGTGTCATTCAAGGGCGCAGGCCGGTAATCCTGCGCTGTAGCCGCCAGCACAATCCAGCGGGCGCCCGCTGCCTTCAGTGCCGGCGCTAACCGCGGACCTGCCCGTCGCCGGTGATGATGTATTTGACCGAGGTCAGCTCCCTGAGCCCCAGGGGACCGCGGGCGTGGAGTTTCTGGGTGCTGATGCCGATCTCGGCGCCCATGCCGAACTGGCCGCCGTCAGTGAACCTGGTGGAGGCGTTGACGTAGACACAGGCCGCGTCGACGCGGGCCGTGAACTGTCTGGAGCTCTCCAGATCGTTGGTGATGATAGCCTCGGAGTGCCCCGTACCGTAAGTGGTGATGTGCCCGATGGCCTCGTCCACGCCGGAAACCACTTTGACCGCCAGCTCCAGATCGAGGAACTCGGTGGCGTAGTGCTCTTCGGTGGCATCGGAGACGCCCGCGGCCTTGCCTTTTATCAGAGCGCGGGCCTCGGTATCGACATGCAGCTTCACCTTGCGGCCCAGCAGTTCCTTGGCGACAGCCGGCACGAATTCGGGCGCGGCGTCACGGTGGACGAGCAAGGTCTCGACCGCGTTGCAGACGCCGGGGCGCTGCACCTTGGCGTTGACCACGATCCTTACCGCTTTCTCGAGGTCGGCGCTGGCGTCCACGAAGATGTGGCAGTTGCCACCGGCGGCGTAGATGACGGGAATCTTTGAGTTCTTCACCAGGTATTCCTTGAGCGCTTCGCCGCCGCGGGGAATGACCAGGTCGATGTATTCGCTCATGGTCAGGAGCTGCTTCAGATGGCTGCGGTCGCGCGACTCCACCAGGGAAACCGCATGGGCGGGCAATCCGGCGTCGATGAGGGCGCCGTTGATGACCTCGGTGAGCATTCGTATCGAATGCAGCGAAGCGCTGCCGCCCCGCAGGATAACGGCGTTGCCGGTCTTCAGGCAGAGCCCCGCGGCGTCGGCGGTGACGTTGGGGCGTGCTTCATAGATGACCGCCACCACGCCGAAAGGCACCCGCACCTTGCTGATCTCCATACCGTTGGGCAGCCGCCAGCCATCGACGACCTCGCCGACGGGATCGGGCAGCGACGCGATGCTCCTGAGGCTCCAGGCCATCTCGCGGATGCGATCCTCGTCGAGCATCAGCCGGTCCATCAAGGCGCCGCTCAGGCGGGCTGCCTTGCCTTCCTTGACGTCGTCGCGGTTCTCACGCAGGATCTCGGGCGTGCGGCGCTCGAGCGCCATGGCGATCTCGTTCAGGGCCCGGTTCTTGTCCGCGGCCGGCAGGGCCGCGAGCTCGCGGGAAGCCTCTTTGGCTTTCATGCATATGTCTTTTATCTTCATTGATTCACCCGTTCATTCAGCCAGCACGAAATAGTCCCGGTGGATGACTTCCTCTTCCCCATGGGGTAAAAGCTTCATCACCTGGCGGCTCTGCATTCCCTTGATGCGGCGCAGTTCCTCGCTGGAGAAATTGGTGATCCCCTTGCCGATGAGCCGGCGCCCGTCCTTGCGGAAGAAGACATCCACGGCCTCGCCGGCCGCGAAATGGCCCTCAACCCGCACGATGCCGGCGGGCAGCAGGCTCTTGCCCCGCTTGCCGAGCGCGGCGGCCGCGCCCTCATCCACCACCACGGCGCCGCTCGAAGGCCGGCCGTATCTCAACCAGAGCTTGAAGCTGCTCATGGATGATTCGAGGGGGCGGAACCGGGTTCCAACCTTATCTCCGGCCGCGATGGCGGCGATGACTCCCGCGCGGGAGCCGTTGGCGATGACGACCTCGATGTTGGCGGTGGTCGCCATCTCCGCAGCCACGATCTTGCTCTTCATGCCCCCCGAGCCGATAGCACTGCCGGCGCCGCCGGCCTCGATCTCGTCCAGCAGCGAGCGGTCGGTGACCTCATCGATCAGCTGGGCGTCGGCGTCCACGGAAGGGTCACTAGTATATAACCCCTCCGTATCGGTGAGCAACATGAGCAGGTCCGCCTTCACCAGGATAGCGGCCTGCGCCGCCAAAAAGTCGTTGTCGCCGTAGCGGATCTCGTCGGCCGAGGTGGTGTCGTTCTCGTTGATGATGGGAACGATGCCCCATTCCAGCAACTTGAGCAGGGTATTGCGGGCGTTCAGGTACTGGCTGCGCGCCTCGATGTCGTAGGAAGTCAGCAGCACCTGGGCCGTGGTGACGCCTTCGTCAGCGAACAACCGGTAATAGCGGTGGAAGAGCCGTCCCTGACCCACGGCTGAGGCTGCCTGCAGGTCCACGGTCTCGGTGGGCCGGCCTTTGGTGATGGGAATTAGCTCGAGGCCGCAGGATATGGCGCCCGAGGAAACCACCAGCACCCTGTTACCGGCCTTGGCCAGCGCCGCTATCTGCGATACCAGCCCGGCCAGCACCTCGTCGCGCAGGCGGCCGCGCTCATCGGTGAGCGTATTGCTGCCAATCTTTATCGCATAGGTTTTAGGGACGTACGTTTCCAATGTTTCCTAATTATTGGCCGGCAAGCGCCACAAATGGATTTGACTTAAATTAGGAAACATTGGAAACGTACGTCCCTGACTAGTTGAACGGAGCGACGGAGTGAGTGCGATCGCCGGTCTCGACCCGCTGGATGTCGGCGCCCAGCGCCTGCAGTTTGTGTTCGAAATTCTCGTAGCCGCGGTCGATGTGGCCGATGCGATAGACCTCGGTCGTGCCCGATGCCGCCAGGCCAGCGAGCACCAGGGCGGCGCCGGCGCGCAGGTCGGGCGCCTCGACGATGGCGCCCTCGAGCCGGCTCTCGCCGTGCACCACAGCGTGATGGCCGCTGACGCGCACATTAGCTCCCAGGCGGTTGAGCTCGTCCACGAAGCCAAAACGGTTCTCGAAGACGTTCTCGGTGACGATGCTGTGGCCGTGCGCCAGCGACAGCAGCACGATCATGGGCGCCTGCAGGTCGGTGGGGAAGCCGGGGTGCGGCAGGGTGGCGATGTCGACGCTCTCGTAATCGCCGTCGCCACGGCAGTGTACCCCGTGGGTCAGTTCCTTGACCTCGACGCCAATCGCCCGCAGCTTGCTGATGAAGATCTCCAGGTGCAGGGGATTGAAGCCGTCGATCTCGACGTCGCCGCCGGTGATGGCCGCCGCGGCCATGAACGTGCCCGCCTCGACCCGGTCGGGGACGACTGTATGCGTGGCGCCGGAAAGCTCCTCAACCCCCTCGATGACGATGGTGTCGGAACCGGCGCCGCTGATGTTGGCGCCCATCGAGGTGAGGAACTTGGCCAGGTCGATGATCTCGGGCTCACGCGCGGCGCTCTCGATTACGGTGCGCCCGCGGGCCATGCTGGCCGCCATCATCACGTTCTCGGTGGCGCCCACGCTGGGATAATCCAGGCTGATGACATCACCGGTGAGTCCGTTGGTGGCCACGTTGATGAAGCCGTGATCGGCTCCCACGCGCGCGCCCAGCTTCTCCAGGCTACTCAGATGGAAGTTGATCTGCCGGGGCCCGATATTGCAGCCGCCGGGCATGGCGACCCGGACCCGGTGCAAGCGCGCCAGCAGCGGCCCCATGACCACGATGGAGGCGCGCATCTTGCGCACCAGCTCGTAAGGGGTCGTGTGCGAAAGCTCTCCCGAAGCGTCGATCTCCACCGAATCGGGGCCGAAGCTGACCTCGGCGCCGATCTCCCTGAGCACGTCCGCCATGGTGAAGACGTCCTGGATCAGGGGGACATTGTGGAGGGTGACTCTGCCGCTGGTCAGCAGCGAGGCCGCCATCAGTTTCAGGGCTGAGTTCTTGGCCCCGGCCACGCGGACCGAGCCCGTGAGAGGGAAACCACCGTTGATTACGTATTTGGCCATACTCACAAAGGTTAGAGGTTTTGCGAGGGAATTTCCACCGCCCCAGCCTAAC
>Ga0172371_10012253_pt1 | contig 11320 bp, 8 predicted proteins | sample Lak12m_FD_114543 | JGI IMG/M metagenome (GOLD analysis project Ga0172371, IMG submission 114543) | Freshwater microbial communities from Kabuno Bay, South-Kivu, Congo - kab_022012_12m | ecosystem: Environmental > Aquatic > Freshwater > Lake | place: Democratic Republic of the Congo: South-Kivu...
GCAAAAGTACCAAAACTCTGCAAGCAGTAAAGTCGCGCTACATTTTTTCACTCGTTTTGTCGGGTGATTTCACCCCCTCCTCAATTCAGAGGAATCCCCCTGACAACTCGCTCAAAAATGCTTGACGCGCTTTGTTTAATGCTTGCAATTTACATTTTAGATAATAGGAGGGGGATTTATTTCTTCAAAGACAGCTAGTTTTACTTTCCCCAACGGTTAAGATAAGTGTTTACCGCGGTTTGATAATGTTCAAATGCCAATCGTGCTCCCGTAACTACCAATCCGTCCGTTGGTAATATTTTTCCATCTTCAGTAAATTCTAGGGGTATTTCTTCATGAATGCTTTGCCTTTTTTTAATAAGAAAGCTTTCTTTCGGATTTCGTTTATTTATAGAAAATGCTTTTAAAATTGATTTGACCATAATTTCCTGCATTGATTGATCGTCCAATGGTTTGCCTGGTGGAATTTCCTCTGAATACATCTGAGAATCATCAAGCATTTCAACCATTTTTCTCTTGAATTCGTCCTCTTTTTCCTTCAGATTTACATTTTTGCCGTGTCTTGCTTTATCTTGGATTTGATTTAGAATATGCTCAAGATAGGAAATTCCGCTTGGATCTTCTTGAAAGAGTTTTGTAGCAGTTTCATAATCTCCGCTAAAAGGCTCATTTTCGTTTACAAGCAAAGCCGGTATTATTTCGCGTATTGGAGTAGATGATAAATGGAAAAAACCTGAATCAGCAGAATTGAATTCTGATTTCGGCAAAACATCTTCGGGTTTTGGAAAAACATTAGCTAAATTTTCTGCAAATCTGATCTGCTCATCAGTTAATGATACGTTTAGCTTTTTTAAATTCTCAGGCTTCCTAAAAGTATTACTAAAAGTGGCAACCGCAAAAGCTGCTGCATTTCTTTTGATTTGTTTTTGGGGCTCTGTCAAAGGCTGTTCTTTGCCAAAAGATTTTTCTAAAATGTCTTTTGCTTCATCCGCCATGAAATGATTATAGCATAGAAAATTGAGATTTAATGCTAATTGCTACAGAAGAAGTTCTATGGTACAATAACCAGACTGTTTACAGAAAGGTGAATTTAATGAATGTCAAATTCAACATCCGCTAAAAAAGCAACATCAATGGCTGAGTTGATGAAAAAAACTCAGGCAACTTCCTTTATTTCTCCTCACAAGGGCGACATGCTCTCGGGAATTATTACCAAATTAACTTCGAGTGAAATCTTAATTGATATAAATGCAAAAACAGATGCAGTAGTTCTGGAAAAAGAAAGAAATATTCTTAATAAAATTCTTTCTTCCTATAAAGTAGGGGATAAGGTTCAGGTTCAAGTATTAAATCCAGAATCGGATTTCGGTTATCCGGTTGTATCTTTACGCCGTTCAGTTGGAGATATTACTTGGGATAGACTTTCTGCGTTGCAAAAAGATCAAACACCGGTTGAAGTAACCTTGGATATGGCGACCAAAGGCGGATTTTTAGCTACAACTCTCGATGGAATTTCCGGATTTTTACCAAATTCTCACACTTCAAGTCTGCAAAATCCGCAAGGACTGATCGGCAATAAAATTAAAGTTGTTGTTTTGGAGCTTAATCGGGAACTAAATAAAATTATTTTTTCCCAGAAACAAGTGATGGGTCCGGCAGATTTCCAAAAGCTAATTAAAAATTTAAAGATTGGACAAAAAATTGACGCAGTTGTTTCCAATGTGGCTCCCTTTGGAGTGTTTCTTTCTATTCCTGTTGACTCGCCTAGCGGCGAAGCTGGTGATCAGAAATTGGCAGAAGGGTTTGTGCATATCTCTGAAACCTCCTGGGAGAATGTGGAAAATTTAAATGATACTTTCAAAATCGGAGACAAAATTACAGGAATAGTAATCGGTTTTGACAAAGAGAGCAGACGGGTAAATCTTTCCCTGAAAAGATTATCAGCTGATCCGTTTGAGAAGAAACTTGATGAATTTACAATTGATAAAAAGCTTACAGTAAAAGTTACAAAGATTATTTCTTCAGGCGTGCTTTTGGACTTAGGCAACAATGTTACCGGACTTATCAAAAAAGAAAAAATTCCGGTTAAAACAACCTACAAAGAAGGACAAGAAATTGACGTTACGGTTTCCTCAGTTGATAAAAAAAGACATCGTGTTGAAGTTGTTCCAGTTCTTACCGCAAAACCAATCGGATATAGATAAAATTCAAAATTCAAAATCTCAAGCTCCAAATAATATCAAAATTAAAATGTCCAAAATATAAAACGTTTTGGATTTAAGTATTTGGAAATTATAATTTATTTAGGATTTGTAGTTTTGAATTTATTATTTATCTTTTTTCTCCTTCAGATTTAAGCTTTCAAGTAGTATAATAACGTTGCATGAAGTCAAAGGTTTCATTTGTTTGTCAGGAATGCGGTTATGACAGTCCTCAATGGTTAGGGAAGTGCCCTGAGTGCGGCACTTGGAATTCGCTTCGCGAAATCCAAATCTCAAATGTCAAATCTCAAATGTCAAATGTAACGGGAATTAAGCAAAATATTGAGCCGAAAAGATTAGACCAAATAAAGTTTGAGAAAAAACAAAGATTATTAACCGGATTTTCAGAGCTGGATGGGGTTTTGGGTGGAGGAATTGTTAAAGGTTCAGCTATTCTTTTGGCCGGAGATCCGGGAATAGGAAAATCAACACTTTTGTTACAGATTGCGCTTAATATGGCCGATGTCAGGGGTCCTGCCGCCAGTTTCCCTCCCGCCAGTGCTCGTTTGAAAAAGTCTCACGTGCGCGCTGTCGGGAGCCCTTCCTCTGGCGTCACCCCTTCTTCTGTTTTATATGTTTCAGGTGAGGAGTCTGAAGAGCAAATAAAACTTCGCGCCGAAAGAATTACTCCGTTAGTTGGTGGACGAAAAAATAAATCAAACCTTTTGCTTTTGGCTCAAACCAACACTGATTCGGTTTGCGAAATAATTGTCAAAATTAATCCGACACTTGTGATTGTAGATTCAATCCAAACAATGGAATCAGAAAATGTTTCAGGCCTTTCCGGATCTGTTGGACAAGTGCGTTACAGCGCAGCGAGCTTTATAAAAATTGCCAAAACTTTGGGAATTCCTGTTATCATGGTAGGCCATGTAACAAAAGAGGGGATGGTTGCTGGACCCATGGTTTTGTCACACATGGTTGATACAGTTTTGTTTTTGGAGGGAGAAAAATTTACCAGAACAAGAATTTTGAGAAGTCTTAAAAACAGATTTGGTCCGGTTGATGAAATTGGACTTTTTGCCATGCTTGACGCGGGAATAAAAGAACTAAATACGCCCGAACAACTTTTTTTATCAAAAACTAATAATGGGATAGTCTCAGGAAGTGTTCTCTCGGTTACAATGGAAGGCTCAAGAGCCTTTTTGATTGAGATTCAGGCATTGGTAGTTAACTCAAAAATTCCAATTCCCAGAAGGGTTGCATCGGGAATTGACTACAAAAGATTAGAGCTTCTTTTGGCAGTTTTGCAAAAACATTGTAATATTCCTTTAAGCGGAATGGATGTTTTTGTAAATGTTGCAGGTGGAATAAAACTTTCAGATCCGGGAACAGATCTAAGTATTTGTCTGGCGATTATTTCAAGTTTTCAAAACATTAAATTATCTGACAGAATTGGTATTGGAGAAGTTGGTCTTTTGGGGGAAATACGCCCCGCAAATTCTTCAGAAAAGCGCATTAAGGAAGCGCAAAAGCTAGGCTTTAAAAATATTTTAAGCTCGAATAAATTTAAAACCTTAAAAGATGTAATATTAAGCTTAACTAAATAAAATGACAAAAACAGAAAAGAAAATACTCGCCTCGATTCGCGGACGAAGCGGGATTAAAGAAATCAAAAAAGAACCGAAAGGTTTTCCGAAAGGATTTGTGGTGAGTATTGCGGATGAAGTAGCAAAAACACTTGCCAGAATGCCTAGGTTTAAGCGTTCAAAAAGAAAATCATCCGCCAGCTGGCGGACCAAAAAAAAGATCCGCCAACTGGCGGAGAAAAATCCGATATTTTTAGATACCTCAGCGATTATTGATGGAAGAATATTTGACATTATTGCTTTAGGCGTATTTACGGGCACAATTGTTATTTTGGAAAGTATACTTTCGGAATTAAAACATATTGCAGATTCTCAAGATATGGTCAAAAGAGTCAGGGGAAGGAAAGGGCTTGAAATGCTAGAAAAACTGAAAAAAGGGAAAAGAAACAGATTTTTAGTTTTGCAAGATCTAGAAGATTTCAAAAATAAGGAAGTTGATGAAAAATTAATTTTGAGTGCGAAAAATAATAAAGGAAGAATTATAACTTGCGACTACAATCTGGAGAAAAAGGCACTTATCGGCGGCGTTTTAGCTATCAATATTAACACTTTGGCAAATCATCTTAAAATAACTGCTGTTCCGGGCGAGGCTTTACACATAAGCGTTTTGCATAAAGGTAAAGAAACAACGCAGGGTGTCGGGTACTTAGATGATGGCACTATGCTTGTTATAGAGAACGCTAGCGAGGATTTAGGTCGCACAGTGGACGTAGTTGTCTCCCGAGTGATTCAAACCACTGCAGGGCGCATCCTGTTCGCAAAAAAGATATAATTTTGTTTCGTTGTCATCCTGAATCGCCAGCTGGCGATTATTTCAGGATCTCTTTTTGCTCGACAACCACTTATTTCAGATGACGCTCGACTGCAATTCTTAAAATATTATTTCTCTCTTTCTCGCTAAATAAAATTCGGCACCAAATAAAAACGCAGCCGAATTTTAATTCATCTGAAAAAGGGATTGTCTCGCGTAAGGAGCTAGTGCCTTAAACTAAGAAGAGGTAGGAATCCCTGCCCAAGACTCCTACCTCATCTCAATCAATAAAAAATTATTGTTTATAAATATCTTCGCTTATCAATATAAACTATTAAGTTCAGCCTCAATATTTTTTCTTGACAACAATAATTAATTTTGTTATTAACTAATGGTTGACTTTTAGTTTTATCCTGCCTGAAAAACTAATCGTCAAATATCATAAGGGCATTGCTTATCGTACCTGAATTTATATCCTGAGTAACGAAAGCGATGCTCTTTTTTTGGACTCCGCCTTCGCCAACTGGCGAATGGCGGATTTTTTACAAAAGTGCTACCGGTATATTTATTCCTTTTTCAATTAATTTTTTAAATTGATCCCGTCCCTGTTTTACAAGCATATCCATCTTGTAATCAGAAATTGTTTTAATTACTCCTTTTTTTTGTCTCCTTAATCTAAATGTCATACCTAAGGGGATTTTATCATACGATGTCAAGTATGTCAAACCTATAGCAAAAAAATTACAAAAAATAGCATAACCTAGAGTAAAAGAGGTCTAATTTAGCTCGTTAAATCAACATAAATTTTTTTATGAAAAAAATGTGGATAACTTGGGGGGAAGTCACCGGCTGACAAATTACGACCTTTTCAAAAGAGGAGAGAAAAAAGACCTGAAAGACAATTGGTAATCATAATTAGCTATTGATTTGATCCAGAGTTTGATAAGAGAAAGTAAATGAATTCTTAGATCTCCAAAATAAGCTTTCGGATCATTCCTATGAAAATGAAGATTTAACGGGAGATTGGCGAATTTACCGTAAGGAAGAAGCTTCATAAGCACATCGGAATAGATGAAGTGGTCAGAATTCGATTTAAAGCAAAGTAGATCTTTGGGAATAAGATTAGTATTAATTAAAACTGTTTCAAATTGCATGGATATTCCATGAAGAGGAGATGCGTAAATGAGCTGATTTTCTCTTGGAAAATCTGATTCTCCGATGATTTTATTTTTGTCATTCATGAATTTACATTGAGATCCTACTGCAATTACGCCCGGATTTCCCAAAAGAAAGTCAATTTGTCTTTTTATTCGTGAACGGGTAGCCATATCTTTTGCAGACATAAAAGTAATATAGTTTCCTTTAGCGCGCGCTAGCAAGCGATTTAGTGTCACAACTATTCCGTATCTTTTGATATTCCGATAGACTCTAACTTTTTTACCCGCCTTGCCGCGGCGAGGCAGGTATTTTTTAGCAAAACTTCTCAGAATTTTGAGGGATTTATCAGAAGATTTGTCATCAATTGCGATGATTTCAATCTGCCGGTAATTTTGCTTAACAAGACTATTTAGGCAATCAGTAAGGAAGCGTTGGCAATTATGAACAGGTAACAAAACAGAAACTAAAGGTTTATTGACAGTTTTCATAAAAATTGTAAAACCGTGGGCAATAATTGAGACAGAAGTTACATATAGAGCTGATATTGTAGCATGATTTTTGTCTTCAGGTCAAGTTTGCAAGCAATACTTGACAAAAATATCTAAATAATGTCAAGATGTTTATATGAATCCTAATATGGGAGAATCAGGTAAGCCAGCTGAACCAGGCGGAATACCGCCAGCACCAGTAGAGAGTATTCCTGCAATTCCGGGAACAGGACCTGTTAATCAGTCTGTTAACCCTTTAAGTAATCTGGAAAAAGCAGTTAATGATGCTGCTGCTCAGGCTCAGAATGTAATACCAGTTGCAGAGCCTACAACAACAACTCCGCAAGAGAAATTTAAAGAATTTAACGATAAATTTGGCGATAAGCCAGTTGTAAATGTTCCAGAAGATACTGTGCCGCTTGATCCCAATATTGTAGGCGCTAAAATACTCTCAGAGGCTCCAGCTGGCGATTCTGCTTTTGTAGCTGAAGTACCACCGTCTGAGCAAGTCGAAAAAACTCCAGAAGAACTTCTGCAAGAAGAAGTGAAGACAGCAATTAAGTTTGGAGCGGAAGAGCAAGAAAAGAAGATAGGTGAAGCAGTTGATAAGTTTTTAGAAAAGATATCGGCAAATAGAGCTAAAACTGCTCTTTCTTAAAAGGGAAGAATAACCGGACCAATGTACCTAAAAGAAGGATAGCCCCTAGGTATTCTAAGTATTGTGGTAGAAAAACAATAATTATTTTTGAATTTTCATTTTTAGTAATAGCTTCTTCCATTATCCAACCATTTGCCCAATTATTTACTAAAACATGATTTTTTAATTCTTTACCAAACAAGAAGGGAAATGTAGTATTTGGCCAATTTATATTTTTGACTTCGTAAGCTTTCCAACCCTTGTCAAAAGACTGAAAATAAGCCAAGACTGAGGATGAAGAGGTAATGTTTGTTGGATTTGCTTCAGAGATTGATAAAGAAGAAAGTAAATCATAGGGTATAGGAGAGAGTGAAACTTTACCTACAATATTTGCCACTTTATCTTTTCCGATTGACTGATTATCAAGATGTAGGGAATAACCAACGTCAAATCTCTCTTCGGGAGAAATCACAAAAGCTGATATGTTCAGATTTTTATTAGTTTTAAGATAGGTATCGATAATGGAAATCTTTTTATTCTCGTCGAGAAGCCAAAGATGTATACTTCTACCTTGCTTGTTAGCATTTTCAACAAGCGCAATATAGCCTTGATTGTGGTCAAATGCTGAAAAATTATAAAAGATACAGGCTGTAGAATTTTCAGAAACCAATTCAAGAACAGCCTTATTGTCCTCAGAAATTAGTTTTCCGGAAATTTTGCCTTTTTTGAAGCTTTCGCAATCTTGAACATCTGACTCCCAGCCTTTGGAAGGAAAAATTCTAGCTCCCTGAATACTGTTTTCAATGCGGGGAATGGAAGTAACGATATTGGTATTTTTATTGATTTTGCCGATCAAAACCTGTTCAGGCAAAGGAGCTAGTAAAGATAAAATAGATTTAGCTGAAACAGTGAATACTCCCAGAGATCTGGCGTTGTTATCATTTAAAGACAATATTGTATTTTGATCTTGTGGTAAGAGCACTTTTCCAATTGTTCCTTCTTTATTTTTGTCGATTTTAAAGTTGACTAATCCATTAACGTTCAAGATCATGGGGAAAGTAGGGGACTGAACTATAAAAAAGTCCTGATTGACAGCTTTTCCCCACACTTTTTTTCTGTCACCTTTAGATTCTATAAAAATTTCAGGCGTTTGAATTATAGCTGCAATGGCTATCGTATTATTACGATTACTCTTTACTGTAAATTCAGCTGATACGAACTTTGCCATATCGGGAATAGATAAATTGGCGGATTTCCTGACAGGTAAAGGATTTGAAAATTCTATTTTATCTTGACTAGAATTTATCTGAAATTCCTGATCCTCTTCGTTTTTTCCTGAGAAAAGCGATCTAAAAGGATAAAAGTAGTTGGGATCTTTGTTTGTAGAGATATAATTACCGTATTTAGTAAAAGCACTGTCATTATCGTTCCAGTTGTAGGGATTAACACTAACTACATTTTTAAGCTCGCTGGACTTATTTTTGAGATTAACTTTGTAAAGAGTTATCTTCCCAAAAGATTTATCTTTCTGAATGGACGGAACTTCCTTTACTAACTTTTTGAACCCGTTATTAAAAAGAACTTCCGGGGAGCTGGGATTTATGATATTTTCATCCAGAAGTAGCAGGGAAACAGCATATTTATTCAATACATTTTCAAAAAGTTCCGGATTATTGGAATATAAAGCATGAGAAATTTCCCAGTAATAATTTTCATCATTCTTGCTCCAGACATCAAACGCCCGGTCCAAAATAGGCTGTTCTATGCCATACCATAAAAATCCGGATCCTCCGTAGCCCCAATTGTAGTAATTCCATCCCCAGAAAGTATATTGGGGAAAATTGGCAATCCGTAAAGTTTTATCTTTAGTTTTTAGATAATCAAAAAGCTGAAAATATTCTTTTGGAATTACAACTTTGACTTTATTGTAAAATAGATTGCCGCGGAAAACAGGAAACATAAAAATAGCAAGAAGTGCTAGAAAAAAAACAAAAATGAGCCTGGGTTTTATTTTTTCAGCAAATTTTGATCCCTTAACAAAAGTGGTTAATTTACCAATACCTGCACTAAAAAAAATTGCGTAAGTTAGGGAAGCCAGAATTGAAAATTTAGTAAAAGGGAAGCGAAATACCTCATTAAATAAAGGGATTTTTCGAAGTATTTCATTAAGCCAAGAAAAAGGAGGGGTGTTGGTGGTAAGCATTGTAAATGAAAGCAAAAATAAAGCAAAAAAGGGGATTATAAAAGGCTTTTTTCTTTTTATATATGAAATTCCCAAGAGAATTATTGCAAAAAATAGATATCCGATAGTAGAAATAATTGGGGATAGATGTTGTCTCCAAGGAGAAAGCATATAGTTGAATTGATTTTCAGAGTTAAGGTCAACGTTATTGAACCAAAATCCCTTAAGAAGCATTGCATTCCAGATATTTCCGAATTCCTTATTTTGTAAAAAAACAGTTCCAGTGGACATTTGATTTATCTTTGCATCAAGGGCAACGTGGGAATTAGTGAGTAAAAAGTATCCAAATGGTAATAGCCAAAAGGCATTAATAATAAGAGTTAATACTATAACTTTAGCGCACTTTCTCAAGATAAATTTGCTTTTGGTTTCGATAAATAAGATAAACAGAAAAACTAAAAGAGAAAGTAGGTAAACGAAAAAAACAGTTGGAACTTGTCCCTGAGGGATAGCTAAAATATTTACGATTATGAAAAATAAAAGGGCTTTTCTATCGTCCTCTGCAATGAAATACAAAGCTGACAACAAAAGCCACGGAAGAGCTGCGAAATGAGTCACAAAAGGTTCAAAGGGGACGTAAAAAGTCTGCAAAGTCGCAAGATTTAAAAGGTAAAAAAGACTGCCTAAAACAGGAATAAGGCTATTGAGAGCATTATCCTTATAGGATAAGAGTTTTTTAATCAGGAAATAAACTCCAAGCGGACCTAAAGCAAGCATTGAAAAAATATAAAATTGTCTTAATAAATTTACCGGCAGGAAAGAAAATGGCCATAATAATAGTTGGTGAATAAGATCAGCAGCGTGTCCGTGTCCACCTACAAGCCCCAAACCTTGATACTCTTGCCAGGCGCTAAATATTGACCTTTGTATATTTAAGCCAAGATTTAATTCTACAGGTAGATTGTCCCAGCCTAGTAAAAAGGTGTTAAGAGAGAAATTAGCCGCAAAAACAGCTAAAATTACCCCAATTAGAGTAAAAAAAGGATAGTGCCTTTTAAGCATATTATTCAGCTATAGATAGCATAGAGGGGCTGAGGTTAAATTTCAAGTCAGTTGCCAATATTTCTTCATAAAAAACAGCTAAGTTATCAAATGATCTTTTTTCAGCAAGAATGGAGCTGAATCTGGTTAATTTTTCTATGGCTTTTTTCTGCATGTTTTTTTTGACTAAGTTAACTAGACTTTGGCTGTTATAATCAAACATAAGTTCCTCAGGCAAAACACCTGTAAGAGCTAAAACATCTTTGTAGTCATTAGTTTTTAGAAGATTTTCAAGATTTTTGGAAAGAATAAATGGTTTTCTGTGTGACAAAGTAAGAGATAATGGTCCTGACGAAGACATATAAGCTCTGTAGGGAAAAGTAACCAGATCAGAAGCAGCATACATCTTAGATATATCCTGCTCCTTAACAAATCCGGTTATTTTTATGTTTGAATTAAGGCTGGCAAGTGCAGTAACTTTGTTGATAAATTTTTTGTAATGGGATTTTTCTGCCTGAGTAAAGCTGGGACCTCCGGCTATTAGAATCTTGATATTTCTGCCATTCAATTTTTTAATATTTTTGAAAGTATTAATTAGGAAATCTACTCCCTTATACCAAGTAAGAAATCCAAAATATAAAATAACGAAATCATTTTCGTGATATCCCAAAGTTTTTCTGGCTTTTTTTCTATCAAGCAAATTAATTGTTTCGTCAACGCCGTGGGGGATAGTGACAACTTTATTAGATCCAATTAGCTTGCTAAGTCTTGCTCTGAATTCTTCTTCCAAAACAACTATTTTTTTGGTTGGAAGAGAGATAATTTTATAAAACCACTTTAAGCCAAAGCTAAAGATGTTTGCTTTAAAGCTATTTTTAATCATTCCGATGTGTCCGGATAGCTTATTCAAGTCAAAAATAACCTGATGCATGACAACTACGATTTCTTTATTAAGCATGCGCAAGGCAAAAATTAAAGGCACAAGTGAAATTGTCATTGGAAGGTCACCAAAGCTGGAGAATTCGAATTCAACCATGACAGTTTTCGCTTTCTTAAACAGATTGACGGTTTTTAAAAGATTAAAATATGAAATAGGTTGATTGCGCTTAAAAACTCGTGCGATAAGCATATTATTCTCTTCGTAAACTTCTTCTTTATTGCCTGTAGTCATAGCTAAAACAACGATTTGTCTTTGAGGATTTTTCTTTTGTAA
>Ga0172371_10012254_pt1 | contig 11319 bp, 11 predicted proteins | sample Lak12m_FD_114543 | JGI IMG/M metagenome (GOLD analysis project Ga0172371, IMG submission 114543) | Freshwater microbial communities from Kabuno Bay, South-Kivu, Congo - kab_022012_12m | ecosystem: Environmental > Aquatic > Freshwater > Lake | place: Democratic Republic of the Congo: South-Kivu...
AGAATCAGAGGTCTTTAAAATAATTGATGGGCCTGTCCAATTAGGGGATTATTCATGGTGGCTTATTGTGGCTCCCTATGATGATCTACGCCGTGGATGGGCTGCAGGTGATTATTTGCCTGCAATAAAAGAATAACCCAACAGAACTCTTAAGATTGTTTAATCGGTAAAGATGTATATAATTTTATGATAGTAGAAAATTTCCTACATTTTGGAGGATAACCTGGATACAAAATCCATTACTCATCCACTAGACAATGAATCCGGAGGTTATCTTCAATTATCCTCAGGTACAATCCTGGCAAATCGATATCAGATTCAGGATGTAATTGGGATTGGGGGTATGGGCTCTGTTTATCGTGCCCGAGATCTGCATTTCCCGAATGTTGTAAAACTAGTAGCAGTAAAGGAAATGATCAATCAGAGTCCAGATTCTCTGATAAGAGATACGATAGTTAAGAATTTTGAACGAGAAGCTAACATCCTAGTAACTTTAAACCATCCATCCATACCCAGGATCTTTGATTTCTTTACTCATGAAGAACGTTCCTACCTTGTGATGGAGTTAATATTTGGCAAGGATTTGGAGGCGATCTTAAAAAGTACGGTAGATCCAATCCGTGAAGACCAGGTGATATTATGGTCGATTGAAGTATGTGATGTTTTGGAATATCTTCACACCCATAGACCTGAACCTATCATTTTTAGAGATATTAAACCGCAGAATTTGATGATAAATCAGCAAAACCATATCGTTATTGTTGATTTTGGAATTGCAAAGATATTTAAATCTGGTCAAAAAGGGACGATGATTGGTACTGAGGGGTATTCGCCTCCCGAACAATACCGCGGGGAAGCAACTTTTCAGACAGATATCTACGCATTAGGTGCAACGATGCATCATCTGCTCACCAGGAGAGATCCTCGGCTTGAGGCACCATTTTCGTTCCCGGATCGCCCTATCAGGATATTGAATCCGAATGTTTCACTCGAGCTCGATGCAATTGTCACCAAATCGCTCGCGTATAAACCTGAAGATAGATTTCAATCTGTCACAGAAATGAAAATGGCGCTAATTGCTTTGGCGCAAAAAACCGGTGCATTATCAAAGGTAGCCTCCGGTAAACTGGTAGTTCAGGAACAGGCAATAAAGCCAGTGTGGACATTCAAGTGTGAGGATGAAATCCGAGGTTCGGCTGCAGTTGAAGGGAATACAGTTTATATTGGCGCTTATGACAACAACCTTTATGCCATTGACGGTGCAAAAGGACAATTTAGGTGGAAACATGCAGTCGATGGCGGCGTAATTTCAAAGCCATTAATTGTCAATGGCATACTATTCTTTGGCAGTGAAGATGGAAAACTTTATGCAATTCAAGCTTCTACCGGGAAGGCATTATGGGATTACCCGACAAGTGGTCCTATCAGGTGCTCACCAAGAACTGCCGAAGGTCATATTTTTATTGGATCTGATGATAGTAATTTTTATGCCATTAACATGTCAACTTACCAGAAAAGTTGGGCTATTCAATCAGAGGGACCAGTTCGCTCAACTCCATTCCTTACAAATGATCTGATTTATTTCGGAACAGAAGCAAATGAGTTTGTCTGCGCTGACTACAGGGGGCAGGTTAAGTGGCGGTTTTGGGCTAAACGTCCGATAACTTCTTCGCCAGTTGTTTCGGATGGTATTGTTTATTTTGCTTCTGTAGATTCCAATTTATATGCTTTGGATGCCCGGAATGGCTGGGTGATCTGGCGATTCCGAATGGGAAAAGGATCAATTACAAATCCATTAACCATTGATGGAAATATAATTATCGGTTCGGCAGATGGATTTTTATACTGCGTTGAAAAGTCCAGTGCCCGGGAAGTCTGGCGATTCAAAAGTGAACACCAAGTGAGTGGATCACCATTGTTTTATAGAGATGGTCTCTATTTTGGGTCTGCTGATGGCACTTTTTATTCACTCGATCAGAAAACTGGAAGACAAAGATGGAAATTCGCAACAGGTGGAGCAATTACTGGTACCCCTGTAGCATTGAATGACCTGGTTTATATTGGGTCCACCGATATGATTTTGTATGCATTCACGGTATAAGAGAGAAGAGGCATCTGTGCAGAATTTTATATCAAAGTTGTTCAAAAGAAAAAAAGAGAAAATCAAGGCAGAAGCCCCAATTCATACGACACCTTTATCCGATGATCAATTGGAAAGTGTATCAAAAACAGCAGTTGAATTAGCTCCTCCACAATTCTTCGTTGGTAGTGGACAATCAGTGGGTATGCAAAGGGACCATAACGAAGATACCCTCTTTGTTTTTAGTAGTGTTTTGGGGGAGGGAACGAATGACTTGGCTTTTGCGCTCTGCATTGTCGCAGACGGTATGGGTGGACACAAAAATGGAGAGGTAGCATCCGGGGTCGCAGTCCGGGTTGTAGCCAAGTACCTATTGAATCGGATCTATACAAGATTCTTAGAACTTCACCATGAACCCATGGATGAGAGTATACAGGAAACCCTCCAAAATGGAATTAATGAAGCACAACGTGCCGTCTTAAGATATGCCCCAGGCGGAGGAACAACTTTCACCTGTGCCCTTATCCTTGGTGAACAAATCACGGTTGCTCACATAGGCGATAGTCGGGCATATTTTATCTATTCAGATGGAAGAATTCAAAAAATTACTAAAGACCACTCATTGGTTCAAAGAATGATCGAAATTGGGGAAATCACTGAAAAAGAAGCCCAATATCATCCTCAGAAGAATGTATTACTCAGAGCACTTGGACAGAATGACCCGGTAAAACCGGATGTTCAAACTTTCCAATTCCCCAAAGGGGGTTATCTATTGATTTGCTCTGATGGCTTATGGGGTCAAGTTTCAGATGATGAAATATATCGCTTAGTTACGACTAATACAGACCCCTCAATGGCATGTAATGCTTTAATTGAGTTAGCAAATAAAAATGGTGGTCCTGATAATATCAGCGTAATCCTTTGTACAAGCCGCGGTATGTAGGAAGAACTAATGGGGGAAAATCTTTACTCAATTTTGGGTGTAGGTGATAACGCAGATTCTGAGCAAATCAGAAAAGCCTATATTGAGCTTGCCCGAAGGTACCATCCGGATGCAAATGAAGGACGACCCAACGCTGAGTTCTTCATCCAAATACAACGTGCTTATGAAATTCTTTCAGACCCAAAAAGGCGGAAAAGGTATGATGAGGAGGCTCAATTACAGGTTGTTTCTTCGGAACCGTTTAAGACGACTTGGGTATTAAGCCGAAGTGAAATTCCTAGGATAAAAGAAAATCAAGTTTTGTATGGGCGGCTGGAAATTCAATTTACCGGAGACAATAAGGATTTTAAAACCCCACCCAGCCATCTTTGTATAGTTCTTGACCGGTCTACTTCTATGAAAGGTGAAAGACTGGATGGAGTTAAACAGAATTTACGACAAATAATAACAGAGATCAGAAACGTTGATTTGATTTCGGTTGTAACATTTAATGATAAAGCTGAAATAGTTTTTGCTCCTACTTCAACTAATGATCGAAATTCGCTTATTCAAAAAATTGATAACATTCAGCCTTCAGGTGGAACTGAAATCTATCGAGGATTAAAAGCTGGTTTTGATATGTTATGGCAAGGGAATAATGATACATACTCATTAAATTTATTATTATTGACCGATGGACATACCTATGGAGACGAAGATCGTTGCATTGATTTGGCCCGTAATGCTGCTGAAAAAAACGTGAGGATCAGTGCTCTTGGTTTTGGAACCGACTGGAACGATAGTTTTCTAGATAAAATAACCGGAATAACCGGAGGTCGCGTAGACTATGTACACAATCTTTTTGATTTACCTAAATTAATACTATCGACAATTGAAACAATGAAAACGACTATTGCTCATAGTATGAACCTAGAGATTGAAAAAGAAAATCTTGCAAAAATTAAGTTTTGTTTTAAACTTGATCCTGAAACGATGGAATTACCAATTGAAAATACTTTACAATTAGGTAGTCTATTAAAGGAAAAAAAGTCAACCTTTATATTTGCGTTTGAATTACCAAAACTTGATCCTGTGATTAATGAACTGAGGATATTAATGGGTAAAATTCGATTTCTGCTTGGGGATCGAAAAGAGAATTCCTATGTGGAAAATGTGGCTTTAACTTTACCAGTAAATGACAATCCAGAAAAAAAGAGAATACCTCAGGAAATCGTCCAGGCACTATCCCGGATCACATTGTATCAAATGCAGGAAAAGTCTAACCTAGATGTAAAAAGTGGAAATGTCAATGACGCAGTTCGAAGACTTAATTACATGGCAACACAATTGATAGAGCAAGGCAACGTAACCTTTGCGAAAGAAGTACTTAACGAAGCTGAAAACATTAAAAATGAACAAAACTATAGCGAAGATGGTATAAAGAGACTAAAATATGGTACACGAGCGCTTCTTCAATTACCTGCACCTGAAAAGAGGATGATATGATACTTTGTCCAAATTGCCAGCATAAGGAACTGCCTGGGGCTTTATTTTGCAGTGAATGCGGAACTCAACTAGTTTCCCTTGATATCCTTAATACAAGGACAATCCAGCGAACAACTACAGACACCCTAACCTACACAGCTGAAATTCCTGAAGTTGGAACTAGAAAAACCCCAGTACGAAGTGCCATTCCGACTATATCTCTTCACATGGTTGATAGTGCTCAAGTTCTTCACCTTGCTGAACGAAATGAATTTACTCTTGGAAGAGCCATTGAAGGGCAGCCGATTTTACCTGACGTAGACCTTTCTCCTTTTGATGCCTTTACTTTAGGCGTTTCACGATTACATGCCGCGCTTCGAATCATTAACGGTGAAGTCGTAGTTGCTGATTTAGGCTCATCAAATGGAACCCGCGTAAATGGACAGAAAATTGTGCCGCATGTAGATTACCCAATTAATCATGGAGATGTAATAGCGCTGGGTAAACTTAAAATCCAGGTACTGATAATTAAATAATTGGAGTAAGTACATGCCAACGATTGTGTTGCACATGTTAAACGAAGACCCTGTTTTGGGGGAAATTGATGAACTTCCGGAAAAAAATGATACCTTAATGACGATACGAAGCCCGCGTCGGCGCGATGGAAAAGACCTTCCATATCTTGAACCCAATATATCCACCGTAATCTTTCCGACAAGTAGAATTTCGTTTATCGAAGTACTACCTGGTTCTGATGAAGAAATAATTAGCTTTGTCAGGGAATAGTTAATGAGCGAATCTACCTTCAAAAATAAAAAGATCCTTGTTGTTGATGATGAAGAGCGTATGGTCCGGTTCATCCGGTTGAATCTCGAGCATGACGGTTTTCAAGTTATTGAGTGCTTTAAAGGTATGCAGGCAGTTGGTTTATTACGCGATAAAATGCCGGATCTTGTTTTGTTGGACGTAATGCTTCCAGACTTGGATGGGTTTGAGGTCCTACAATTGATCCGTGAAGTAAGCTCGATACCAGTAATCATGCTAACAGCAAAAGGGGAAGAGGAAGATCGGGTTAAGGGGCTGGAACTGGGAGCTGATGATTATGTAACAAAACCCTTTAGCCCAAGAGAACTTGTTAGCCGCGTTCGTGCTGTGTTACGTCGAGCAGACCAATCGTCACCTTCTGGCGAAGGGGTAATAAATGTTGATGACCATCTGAAGTTAGATTTCGGAAGAAGAGAGATAAGGTTAGATGGCGAACTTATAAAACTCCGGCCTACTGAATATCGATTGCTTTATCATTTGGTCACCAATGCTGGATGGGTAATGACATATGACCAAATTTTAGCCAAGGTCTGGGGATACGAATATAGGGACGAACCGCATTATGTTAGATTATACGTAAATTATTTACGGCAAAAATTGGAAAAAGACCCAGCGAATCCAAAATACATATTGACCGAAAGAGGAGTTGGTTATCGATTTGTCGATTTTAAACGTGAATAAAACGTTAATAAATTTGTTTTATTATTCATATAAAGAAAATCTATAATTACAAAAATATTTCTTGGGAGATAATGATGTATACAGAACCAATTCATGTTACAGATGCACTTTTCGAAAAAACAGTTTTACAATCTTCATTACCGGTAATCGTTGATTTTTGGGCGCCCTGGTGTACTCCCTGCAAGATGGTTGCACCAATTTTAGATAAAATTGCATCTGAGTATGCGGGGAAATTAATCGTAGCAAAAGTGAACACTGACGAAGATTCCCAAAATGCAATGAAATACAATGTGCAAGGGATTCCAACTATGCTTTTTGTGAGCAATGGAAAAGTTGTTCATAAACAGGTTGGAGCTTTGCCAGAACCGAATATTCGCATGGTCGTAGACCAATTTCTTGAAGCTGTATCGACTGTAAAATAAAGAAAACGAGACCGGAAAGGTCTCTTTTTCTTACTCCTCTTTCATTCTGGTAATTTTTGCTCCAAGCTTCTGCAGTTTTTCTTCAACTTTTTCATACCCGCGATCAATTTGCGCGATATTGCGTATAGTTGATCTGCCTTTACAAGACAAGGCAGCTAACAGCAAGGCCATGCCAGCCCGTATATCCGGACTTTCCATTTTTTCCCCGGATAAAGGAGTAGGTCCTTGGACAATACACCTGTGTGGATCACAAAGGACTATCTGGGCTCCCATTCCCACTAATTTATCAGTAAAGAACATGCGGGAGGGATACATCCAATCATGGAACATGACAGTACCTTTACTTTGGGTTGCTACAACAATTGCGATGCTCATTAAATCTGTTGGAAATGCTGGCCAGGGCATTACATTGATAGTCGGGATAGCCCCCCCTAAATCTTGTTCGATACTTAACCTTTGGATGGGTGGTACATAAAGGTCATCTCCTTGTTCGTGCCAGGTAACTCCTAGCCTCCCAAATACCAGCTTAATCATATTCAGATAATTATTCCCAGCATTATTAATTATGATTTCCCCATGTGTTACAGCCGCTGCTCCAATGAAGCTGACTACTTCCAAGTAATCAGGACCGATCGTAAACTCAGTTCCATGAAGTCCTTCAACGCCATTAATAACCAGGGTGTTTGAACCAATATTTGATATTCTGGCCCCCATGGCGTTCAACATTTTACAAAGTTCTTGGATATGTGGTTCTGATGCAGCATTTCTTATTATTGATGTCCCTTCTGCCAAAACACATGCCATTATTGCGTTTTCAGTTGCAGTAACGCTGGCTTCGTCGAGAAGAATATCAGCGCCAACAAGTTTGGTACACTCTAGCGAAAACATCTTGCCATACATGATTTTTGCGCCAAGTCTTTCAAACGCCAGCATGTGTGTATCAACTCGCCGTCTACCAATTACATCACCCCCAGGTGGCGGTAATTCTATTTTTCCAAATCTGGCAAGCAAGGGGCCGGCAAGAAGGATCGAAGCTCGTATCTTCCTACAAAGATCAGGATCTAGATCAGCAGGACGGATTGTTTTTGCATTAACCTGCCAATCATGATCGCCAATTTCTATAAATTCAACTCCGAGGCTCATAAACAACATGCGCATTGTTTGTACGTCCTGAATATTTGGAACATTATGTAAAATGACAGGTTCAGTAGTCAAAAGACAGGCAGCCATTAGTGGAAGGGCCGCGTTCTTATTACCACCGGGCGTTACTTCGCCGCGTAAAGGAATTCCACCTTCAATTAGGAACTTTTCCATGAACCTCTCCTGCGTTTAGTCTTTATTGATGCATAAATTATAACAATACATTTTGCATGGAAAATCATTGTTTAATTTATTTAGTGTATACTCGATTTCGTATATAATATTTTTTAATAACTGAGGAAAAATGACATCAATCCATGAAATCGATCTGAATTCAAAATCCCAGGTTAATGAATTTATCCAATTTCAATATGACCTTTATCGGGGACAAAAAAATTATTGCCCTCCTTTTTATGATGACATCAAATTGATGTTAAATAAAGCTAAACACCCTTTCTATGAGCATTCAGATGGAATTTTCTGGGTAGCAAAGAAAGAAGGGAAAATTGTTGGCCGGTTAGGGGCTTTTGTTAACAACCCATTTAACAAATATCACCAGGTAAAAAAAGGACAGTTTTATTTATTTGATTGTGTTGATGATTTGGAAGTGGCTTCACTTTTGTTTGAGAAAGCGTTTGCCTGGTGTAGAGAAAAAGACTTAACCGAAATTGTAGGACCAAAAGGTCTTTCAGCATTTGATGGTTACGGAGTACTAGTTGAGGGATTTGAACATCGGCAGATGATGACAATGATGAATTACAACTTCCCTTATTATCCTAAGTTATTGGAAAGCGTTGGATTCGAGAAAGAAGTGGATTTTGTTTCCTGTTATTTGCATTCTGACAAATTTGACATCCCTGAGAAAGTCAGGGAAGTAGCCAGGAGAGTGCTGGGACGAGGAACATTTGAAGTTCATAGTTTTACAAACAAGAAAGAAATGATTAAAAATTGGGCTTCAAAATTGGGGATTGCTTATAACAAGACATTCGTTAATAACTGGGAATATTATCCACTTTCAGATAAAGAAGTGGAATTGCTAGTTAAAAATTTGGTTCAGGTATTGGATCATCGCTTGATTAAGATCATCACTCACAATGATGATATCGTTGGATTCCTCCTGGCTTTTCCGGACATCACTGAAGCTTTGCAGAGGCACAATGGCCGAATTACACCTTTTGCGATTATTGATATTTTGATCGAAATAAAAAAAACCAAATGGTTTTCCCTAAATGGTGCAGGCGTGCTGCCTGAATATCATGGGAGGGGTGGAAATGCCCTTTTGTATTACGAGATGGAAAAGACAATGAAAGACTTCGGTTTTATTCATGGCGAATTAACACAGGTGGCTGAAACCGCTGTGCAAATGAGAAAAGACCTGATGAGTGTAGGTGGTCAGCCTTATAAGAATCACAGAGTATATAAGCGGAAAATATAAAATAAATGTCCTCGAAAGAGGACATTTATTTTCGAAGGAAACTATATTTATCCCTTGTTTGAACGACATATCCGGGGTCAATTTCAACCACGTGTAACCCTTCGTATTTATCGTCAGCTTGAAAAATCGCCTCTCCCTCTGGAGAAATTACAGCACTATGACCACCAAAAAGGACTTTGCCACTTAGTCCGACTGAATTCACTCCAATAACAAAAGAGGAATGTTCGATAGCTCTCGCCTGAAGCAGGATATCCCAATGGTGGATCCTTTCCAATGGCCAATTAGCTGGAATAATAAATACTTCTGCACCTTGGTTTCGTTCTTCCTCATATATGGAATGAAACCGAAGGTCAAAGCATATAGATGCTCCGACTTGCCCAATTATTGAAGGAAAAACGACGGTGTGTTTCCCTTTTTTTACAAATGTGGGTTCTTTTAGAGCCGGGAAAAGGTTGATTTTTTCATAATGGCTGTATGAGAGGGTAGGGTGGAAACAAACAAATTGGTTGAAATAATCGTTTCCAAAGTGGTTAATGTAAGAACCGACAATTTCAATATTGCTTTTTGTAGATATTTTCTGAAGTTTGATAAATAACGTCGCATTTTGTTCTACAAAAAAAGGACATTTTTCGAGCCTAAAACCAGATGACCATAATTCAGGAAAGATGATCATGTCACATCGATTCTGAATTGCCTGATCAATATAGGTTAACGATTTTGCAACATTGACTTCAAAATTATCATAATCAATTTTGAGTTGCGCTAATGCAATTCTTTTCATTAGTTCAATTATAATGATAAAAAAATTACAGGTGCTATATTGATAAAAAAGATAGTTAAATTCAAACAGCTTTTTATAGGATTACTCCTTTTACTTATATGCGTAGGATTGTTCTTTGTTAACCTTTTATATACAAAAAACTATGCTGGGGGTAAATATTTCATATCAGAATGGACCGTGAGCCGAGCGGTAATAGTCTCGCATGAAAATCCATACTCCGATACAGCACTGTTCAAATCTCAACAAAATGCATATGGTCGACCGGCAATGGCAGGAGAGTACGGATTCAGATTTACATATCCGTATTTTTCTTTATTGTTATTCTTACCATTTGGATTTATCAGTAATTTTGTAATAGCCAGGGCTGCGTGGATGTTGTTCTTAGAAATCATGGTTGTTTTGGTTTATTTATTAAGCATGAATCTGGCTGACTGGAAACCGAAAATAAGGATATCAATATTAATTTTTATTTTTACGATTACCTTTTATCACACTATTCGAGCGATTGTAGATGGCAACTCAATTATTTTTATCGCACTGATGATTGTGTTAATCCTTATTAGCCTTAGGAATCAAAATTATCCGATGGCCGGGATTTTAATGGCAGGAAATATTTTTGAGATTCAATACACATTATTACTTATAATAATCGTTCTGTTTTTTGCTTTGGGCAAAAAAAAATACCAGGTAATAACCTACTTTATTGGTACTTTGATGATGCTGATTGGCTTTTCCTTGTTAATTCAGCCAGATTGGTTAGGAGGTTATTTTCGACAATTGCTGCTGTCGATTACCGATATTTTCCCTCAAAATATAGTTAAATCCATGGGATCAATATGGGGAACCTCTGGAACCAGGCTGGGAATTACTTTAGGAATCCTTGTGCTTTTATTGATTGCTTTTGAAGGATTGAGATCCCAAAATAAAGGTTTCGGCTATTTTCTTTGGTATGTTTTTCTTACAATAACTTTTTTACAGTGGAGCGGATTACCCGCAGTAGCAGATAATTATTTTCTATTAGTTCCTGGATTTATTTATGGACTTAAATTGCTTTCTGAACGGTGGAAAAATAAAGGTGAGTTCATTATATTTTTAATTACATTAACTTTATCATTCATTGCATGGATCCTGTTTTTCATCGCCCAAGAAAGTGGGCTTGAATACCAGGAACCTATTACACTTCATTTTCTATTCCCGTTTTATGTTTTGGTTATTTTATATTGGGTAAAATGGTGGATACTTAGGAAAAAGGAATTTATAATTGGATAATAGTAATTGGAATCCATGCTATACTTTAAAAATTAATCTAAGGAAGTTAGAAAATCCGAGGAGTAGTTAATGGATACCCTTACTCTGCGTTCAGAACAAAATTCGGAAGATTTTATTAATCAAATCAGTTCCGAATATGAATCGACCAAACAGATTCTTGCAGAAATTAGCGAGAAACTTGAGCAGAGTCATGGCGAATTAAATCGTTTAACACAAAAGAAAGCATCCATAACAGCTCAGTTACAACAATTTCAGACCGACATTGAAAAAATGTCGAAA
>Ga0172371_10012256_pt1 | contig 11318 bp, 8 predicted proteins | sample Lak12m_FD_114543 | JGI IMG/M metagenome (GOLD analysis project Ga0172371, IMG submission 114543) | Freshwater microbial communities from Kabuno Bay, South-Kivu, Congo - kab_022012_12m | ecosystem: Environmental > Aquatic > Freshwater > Lake | place: Democratic Republic of the Congo: South-Kivu...
GAACACGGCGCAGGCATCCTGGCAGACGGGATTCGGATGCGTCAGCCGGCTGTCCGCGCGCGCCCACTCGACCACCGCCTCGGGCCGGCCGGCGGCGAAGATGCCCAGCGGACTGATCCGCATCAGCGAGCCGTTGGCCTGGCTTTCTGGCCGGGCCGCCGCGCTCGCCGCCTGCAACCGCTCGGCCGCCGTCGCACCGCGCGCGGCGGCAGCCAGCGCGGCCGCGGTCGTGCCGCCGATGTCGAAGGGACGCGAGTGGTACCAGTGGACATAGGCGTGCAGGACTTCGCCGGCGTCGAAACATCGCTGTTTCACGAGGCTGCGGGCGAGCATCAGGGCCAACTCCGAATCGTCCGTGGGCTGGCCGGCCAGGATCTGCCACGTCCCGCCGTCGGCCAGCTCGCGCAACCCGCCGGGGAATTTGGCGGCAATCCGGTCCGCCGGCTGGAACTCGACGCGGCCCCCCAGCGAGTCTCCGGCCAACTGGCCGAGCAGACAGCCTTGCGCCCGAGCCAGTCGCCCGGCGTCGGACACCGCATACCCGGCCTGCAGCGAGGTCAGGGGGAACTTGGCCCGGGCCGCACGGCCGACGGCCGCGAACATGGCCGACCAGTCCCGCGGCCAGAGCGTGCGGACCAGCGTTTCGTCGCCGCCGAAACAGCGGCTGGCATAACTTTGGCCGTCGCGGGTGTACTGGATCGGCTCACCCACCTGGTTGACCAGCACGCCACCGGCGCCGCGCAGCAAAGCGTGCCCTGCGGCATAGTCCCAGCCGAGCGGACCCGAAATCGAAACGGCCGCCTCGGCGTCGCCCGCGGCGACCAGAGCCAGCCGGTAGGCGATGCTGGGCATCGCGGCATATCGCGCCGGCTGGACGCAGCGGAGGGCCGTCAACGCATGGGCGTCGGCCCCGGCCCACAGCAGCACGACGGGCAGCCGAGCGGCGCTCGGCGCGGCGGCGGCTGGCTTCGCCGCGGGACTGGCCGGCTGGCCGTTCCGCAGCACCGGGCCGCAGCCCTCGGCCCAGCAGATCAGATCGCCGTCGTCGTCCGGATAGGAAAACGCGTACACGACGCCCAGCACCGGCACGCCGTTGTGCAGGGCCGCGATGCTGACCGCGCTGCCCCGGCGGCCGCTCAGGAACACCGCCGTCCCGTCGTGCGGGTCGACCAGCCACAGCGGCTTGTCCGGCGGTCCGGGCGTGTACCCCAGCTCTTCTCCCCGATAGCCCCAGGGGAACTCGGCCAGCAGCAGGTCCCGGATCAGCCGCTCGGCCTGCTCGTCCACCGCGGCGTGCCCCCCGGCGCCGCGCGGGCCCCCGGGGTGATGAAACTCGGCCCGCAGCAGGTCGCCGGCCCGCCGCGCGGCGTCGATTGCCAGTTCCAGCGCTCGCGCATAGTTGGTCATGTTACGGCCAACGTAAATCAGCCCCCGCCCGCATGTCAACGGGCCGGAGGGGGATTTCCCCCAGGGGGTTCCCGGTTTACAACATGGACAGATTGTGATTCCTTCTTCCCCATCGAATCCAGGAGAAGCTTCATGCCTCACCCCCAATCGACGATCAGTCGGCGGCGGTTTCTGACGACCGCCGCCCAGGCAAGTGCTTTGTTTGCCGTTCCGACCTTGATCCCCGGCCGCGTCCTGGGACTGGACGGCGGCGTGGCCGCCAGCGAGCGGATCACGCTGGCCGGCCTGGGCGTCGGCGGCCGCGGCGGCTATGTGCTGGGCGTCATGATGGACGAGCCGGTGTTCCAGTTCGTGGCCATCGCCGATCCGCAGAAGGCGCGCCGCGAGGGCGTCAAGCAGCGGACCGAGGCGAAGTACGGGCCCGGCGTCGAGATGTACCGCGACTTTCGCGAGATGCTGCCGCGCGAGGACATCGACGCGGTGCTGATCGCCACGGGCGACCGCTGGCACACGATGGCCTCGGTCTATACGGCCAAGGCCGGCAAAGACATCTACTGCGAAAAGCCTTGTTCGATGACCATCGCCGAGAGCCAGGCTCTGGCTGACGCGATGCGCCGCTATAACCGGATCTACACGGCTGGCACCCAGCGGCGGAGCATTTCCAATTTCCAGTTCGCCGCCGAGTTGTGCCATTCGGGCAAACTGGGCCAGCTGACCACCGTGCATGCCAATACACTGGATCCGTCCGTCCGCCACGACTGGCTGCCCGCCGAGCCGGAGCCGGGGCCGGACGAATGCGACTGGAATCTGTGGCTGGGCCCCACGCCCTGGCGGCCCTACAACAGCGCCTACACCCGCGGCGGCTGGCGCGGCTTCTTCGACTTCCACGGCGGCGGGATCCTGGAATGGGGCGCCCACACCGTCGACCTGTGCAACTGGGCCGGCACCAACGATACGCTGATGCCCGTGCTGTACGAGCCGACGCCCAAGGGCTGCATCGCGACGTACTCGACCGGCCTGAAACTGGTCATGCGCGACGAAGGCTGGATGGGGCTGGGCACCTGCAGCGCCCGGTACGAGGGCGAGGACGGCTGGGTCGAGACGGGCGACAGCGGGCGGCTCGAATTCTCCTCCGGCCAGTTGCGGGCCGAGCAGCGGGCGTTCACCGAAGCCGGCACGTCGGCCGTGAGCCACGTCAAGGACTGGATCGACGCCATCAAGACGCGCCGGCCGGCCCATTCCAACGCCGACAAGGTGGCGATGAGCCACATCATCTGCCATTGCGCTTACATCGCCTGGCAGCTGGGCCGCCCGCTCGAGTTCGATCCGGTCAAGGTCGAGTTCAAGGGCGACGAACAAGCCAACCGCATGCGTTCGCGGGCCCTCCGCGATCCGTGGCATGTGTAGAACGCTAACCGTAACCGTAACACAAGAGGAGATACGCATGTTTGTGAAACGAACCTTGGTACTCGCGGCCTGTGCCGCGATTCTGGCGGCCGCGCAGGCGAGTTCGGCGCTGGCCCAGAGCAACTCGAAGGAAATCATGGACAAGCCGGCGGCGGAACTCGTCGAGCTGGTCAAGAGTCCGGACGCGACGGTGTTTGAAAAGGCCAAGGCCTGTCAGCGTCTGGCCGTGATCGGCACTCCGGAAGCCATCCCGGCGCTGGCCGCGCTGCTGCCCGATGAGAAGCTGAATCTGTACGCCCGCTTTGCCCTGGAAGCCATCCCGGCCGCCGCCGTGGACGACGCCCTCCGCGCGGCGGCGACCCAGCTGACCGGCCGGCAGCAGATCGGCGTCATCAACTCGATCGGCAAACGCCGTGACGCCCAGGCCCTGGACCTGCTGAAAGGCCTGCTGGGCGCCAGCGACAAGGCCGTGGCCAGCGCCGCCGCGCATGCCATCGGCAGCGTCGGGACCGGCGAGGCGGCGGCGATCTTGACCGCAGCGCTCGCCCAGGATTCGCCCGTGAAACGCTGCCTGGGCGACGCATCCTTGGCGTGTGCCGAACGACTGGCTGCCGACGGCAAGCAAGCCGAAGCCATGACCATGTACCAGACGGTGGCCCAGGCTGACGTGGCCAAGTACATGCAGATCGGCGCCCTGAGCGGCCAGTTCCGCTTGCAGAAAGCCGCGGCGAAAGACCTGCTGCTGGCTCAAATCCGCTCGGCGGACGAAGCCAACTTCAAGCTCGGCCTGTCGGTGGCCCGCTGGATGCCCGGGGCCGACGTGACCGCCGCGCTGGCCGACGAACTGGACAAGCTGCCCGCCGAGCGGCAGGGGCTGCTGCTGCGCGCGTTGGGCGACCGCCAGGAAGCAGCGCCGCTGCCGACCGTGGTGGCGGCCACCAAGAGCGAAGCGCCCGCGGTTCGCGAAGCGGCGATCGCGGTGCTGGCCAAGCTGGGCGACGCGTCCGCGGTGACCATCCTGCTGGACGCCGCGCTGGGCGAGGGAGCGGTGGCGGTCACGGCCAAAGAGGGCCTCAAGAATCTCGCCGCCTCGGAAGCCGACGCAGCCATCCTGGCCAAGCTGGCCGACGCGGACTCCAAGTCGCTGGCGGTCCTGTTCGAACTGGCCGGCGCGCGGCGGATCGCGGCAGCGGCCGGCAAGATCCGAGAGTCCCTCACCAGCAGCGACGAAGCGGTCAAGTTGGCGGCGCTGGCCGCCCTGGGCCAGCTGATCGCGGTGCAGGATCTGGAACTGCTGACCAGCCGAGCGTTGGCTGGCGGCAACGCGCCCGAGACCGCCGCTGCGCAAGCCGCGCTGCGGATCGCCGCTTTGCGGATGGCCGACCGCGAAGCCACCGCGGCCAAGCTCGCGGAATGCATGAACGGCGCCTCCGCGGAGAATCAGACCTATCTGCTGGAACTGCTGGGCAAAGTCAGCGGCAAGAAGGCCCTGCAGACCGTAGTCGCGGCCGCCAAGTCCAGCGACGCGGCGCTCAAGGAATCCGCCACCAAGGTCCTGGGTGAGTGGCCCAATCCGGAAGCGGCCGAGTCGCTGCTGGATCTGGCCAAGACCGATCCCGAGAACAAATACCGCGTGCGGGCCCTGCGCGGCTACATCCGGATCGCGCGGCAGCTGCAGTTGCCCGATGACGTCAAGCTGGCCATGTTCCAGACGGTCATGCAGACCGCCGACCGGGACGCGGACAAGCAGGTGGCGTTGGACATCCTGACGCGGATTCCGTCGGTCCCGACCCTGCAACTGGCCGCTTCCTACGTCGATCAAGCCGGCTTGCAGGCCGCCGCGGCCGACGCCGCCGTCAAGATCGGCAAGCGGCTGGTCGACCAGCACGCCAAGGACGTCGCCGCCGCGATGCAGAAGGTGGTGGACGCCAAAGTCGGCGGGAATCAAGGGGCCAGTGCCAAGCAACTGCTCGACCAGGCCCAAGCCGCCTCGCGGTGAAGACCCAAGTCCGGTGCCCGCGATGGAGGCAGGCCCGGACGGCTTACACACGGGGATTCCCGCTGTTCGAGAGGGACCCCGTGCGGGGACGAGCAACCGTCGACAGACAAAGACTCGACGGCGGGTGACGGAAACGCTCGTCGCTCGAGGGGCCGACTACAGTCGGCTTCGCCAGACCGCTGGATTGCGTCCTCCGAACATGACCGCCAGCACGACGATATCTTGGCCGGTGAATCGAAAATGCACGACGTAGGGAAATCGGTGGATCCGCGCCGAACCCACGCCTCGCTCGCCCACTGCATACGACTCTGGTGAGGCGGCGATTCGGTCCAGCGTGGACGCCAGTTCTGCAAGAAATCTCCGGCTCAGGCTCGGGTTGCATGCCTGATACCAACGACATGCGTCCGCAATGTCGTCCGGGATTTCCTCGCGAAAACGCAGGGGATGCGTCACAGCCGCCCTCGCAGCTTTTCCAACACGCCGTCCCACGTCAACAGATCGCCGGGATCCGCTTCGTAAGCATCCAGGCGGCGATTGAGTTCAGCCACCTGATCCGCTGCTGAGGGCGCGACGGATTGCTCCTCAAGGCTATCCCACACCGCCTCGACAACGCGCAGGCGATCTTCCAAACTAAGTGTGCGCAAATCATCAATTGTCCGGGCAACGTCAACGGCCATACAGTACTCCCGTATCCATGCAATTGTCCGGCGAATCTACCGTGAAGGGGTTTGCGTCGGCCCCACAAACGTCCGGGACGCGATCGGCGACGCCGAAACCAGTACAATTATCGGCGGCTGCGCCGAATTGTCAACGAGCGACGTTCATCCCCATCGATCGTCCTCACGATGGATGCCGGTCAGGCAGCGCACGGGAGTCATTGGCGTGTACAATCACGTAATCCGTCGCGCTAAGCCAGCTCGACTGGGATTCGCAAGCCCCTCCTTCCCGACAAAAGGAACCAAGCGAGATGAATAAAATCGAACGCGTCTTCGCCGTGCTGGAAGGCCGCCGACCGGATCGGCCGCCGGTGTCCTTCTGGTACCATTTTCCGCTCGAGTGTGCGGCCGGTCCGGCCGCGGTCGAGGCCCATGTGCGGCACGTCGAGCGGTACGACGTCGACTTCCTGAAAATCATGGACGACAACCGCTATCCGCGGATCGGCCTGCCGGACGGCGTGATCAGCCGAGCCGCGGATCTGGACCGCCTGACGGTGCTCGAGGGCGACGAGGATACGTTCGGCCGGCAGTTACAGTTGATCGGCGAGTTGGCCCAGCGCTATGCGGGACGGATGCTGATGATCACGACCGTCTTCAACGCCTGGACCACGCTCCGGCTGCTCATGGCCCCGCCCGCGGACAAGCACGGCCCGCCGAAGCTAGGCGGAGACGTCGATCCGCGGGACCAGCGGATGTGGCAACTGCTGCGCGAATCGCCCGACGCGCTGGCGCGGGCGCTGGACGTCATCGCCGCGTCGACCGCCAATTTCGGCGAGTGCTGCATTCAAGCCGGCGTGGACGGGATTTTCTTGTCGGTGCGCGACGACTGGGTCGATACGCCGGAGAACGGGCCGGGGAACTACGACCGGTTGGTCCAGCCGGCGGATCTGAAGATCCTGGAAGGCGTCCAGCGGGCGGCGTTCAACATGCTGCACGTCTGCGGCCGAGCCGTGGACTTTGGCCGCTTTGCCGAATACCCCGTGCACGCGGTGAACTGGGCGGACCGCTACGCCGGCCCGACGCTGGCGGACGTCGCGGGGACCCTGCAGCCCGCCATCTGCGGCGGGCTGAACAACTTGGGCACGCTCGCAACCGGAACCCCGGACGACTGTCGAGCCGAGGTCGCGGACGCGATCCGGCAAGTGGGCGCGCGGCCCTTGATCGTCGCTCCCGGCTGTACGTTCGATCCCGACACCGTCCCGCCGGCCAATCTCGATGCCGTGCGGCAAGCAGTCGAGCGGGGCTGGACGGTGTGACAGAACTTGGGTCACGTGATTACTTGAGGAACGGCTGGTACGCCTGCACCGCCAGTTGGTCGCAGCGTTCGTTCTCGGGGTGCCCGCTGTGCCCGGCCACGCGCTGGTACACCACGCGGTGCACCGTCGCCAGCTCGTCGAGTCGCCGCCACAACTCCTCGTTCTTGACCGGCTTCCACTGGTCGCCCTCGCGCCGCTGCCAACCGTTGGCCTTCCAGCGGGGCATCCATTGGCTCAGCCCCTTGCCCACGTACTCGCTGTCCGTGTACAGCGTCACGTCGCAAGGCTCGCGCAGGGCCTCCAGGCCGCTGATCACGGCCGTCAGTTCCATGCGATTGCTGGTGGTCAGGCTGGCCGCTCCGGTGGCTTCCTTCTCTCGGGGCGTCCCCACGTGCCGCAAGATATAGGCCCAGCCGCCCGGCCCGGGGTTGCCCGAGCAGGCGCCGTCGGTGAACAAGTGGATCTGGGGGCGTTCCTTCGAGGTCATATCCGTTGTCACGAATTCTCAGGATCGACTTTCTGCCGCTGCGGCCCGGATCCGTTGCCAGGCCCGCTCGACGTGTTCGAGTTGCGTGTCGGTCTGGCCGATCGACATCCGCAGGGTCAGCTTGTCATCGAGCCGCGTGTGGCTCAGGTACAGCTGGCCGGACTGGTTCAGGCGGTCCATGAGCTGCTGGTTGACCGCGTCGCCGCCGCGGTGGCGGAAGCAGACCAGGTTCAGCGGGGCCGGGGCGGCCAGTTCAAAGTCCGGATCGGCGGCCACCCAGGCGGCGAACTGTTGCGCCAGCGCCACGTGCTGGCGGATGCGCTGCTGCAAGCCGTGGACGCCGAAGCTGCGGATCACGAACCACAGCTTCAACGCCCGGAAGCGGCGGCCCAGCGGCACTTGCCAATCGCGATAGTCGATCACGCTGCCCGCCTCGGTGGCCTGGTTCCGCAGGTACTCGGGCAGGATCGACAGCGTCTGGACCAGTGCCTTGCGGTCCGCGACGAAAAAGCAGTCGCAGTCAAAGTTGACGAACATCCACTTGTGCGGGTTGAAGCAGTAGCTGTCGGCCAGTTCCAAGCCCTGGTGCATCCCGCGAAACTCGGGACATAACGCGGCCGTGCCAGCCATCGCCCCGTCGACGTGCATCCACAAGCCGAAGCGGCGGCAGATCTCGCCGATCGCCGGCAGCGGGTCCACGCTGCCGCACGAGGTGGTGCCGACCGCGGCGCAGACGAAACAGGGCGTCAAGCCGGCGGCCAGGTCGGCTTGAATGGCGGCCAACAGGGCATTCGCACGGAGCTGAAATCGCTCGTCGCCGGGGATCTTGCGCAGGTTGTCCGTCCCCAGCCCGGCGATGTTCATCGCCTTCTCGATCGACGAGTGGGCGTGTTCCGAGGCGTAGGCGACCAGCCGTTTCGTGACACCCTGCCGGCGCGACTCGTACTGCGTCGCCCGCTCGCGTGCCGCCAGCAGCGCGCACAACGAAGCGCTTGACGCACTGTCCTGGATCGCCCCGCCGCCGGCGCTGTCGGATTTGAAACGGGCCGGCAAGCCGAGCATGTCGGCGACCCAGTCCAGCACGTGCGTTTCCAGCTCGGTGCACGCGGGACTGGTCAGCCACAGCATGCCCTGGATGCCCAGTCCCGACGACAGCAGGTCGCCCAGGATCGACGGGCCGGAATTGTTGGACGGGAAGAAGGCGAAAAAATTCGGCGACTGCCAGTGCGTGATCCCCGGCAAGATCACCCGCTGAAAGTCGGCCAGCAGCGCGTCGAACGCTTCCGGCTCGTCCGGCGGCTGCGGCGGCAACTGGGCGCGGATCTGCCCCGGCTGGACCTGGGCCAAGACGGGATACCGCTCGACGGTCTCCATATACTCGGCGATCCAATCGATGACTTGGTAACCGTGATGCCGGAATTCGTCTGGGGTCATGGTCAGATTTCGGATGTCGGATTTCGGATGGCAGATGTCAGATTTCAGATGTCGGAGGTCGGAAGTCGGGGCTTATTGTCCTAGTTCGTTGGCCAGGCTGGCGGCGTCGTAGATGGTGCGGAGCGACTCGACGATGGCTCGGGCGTCGACGGAGACGGAGCGGCCTTGCTCTTCGCTGAAGATGAAGTCCCAGACCAGCGACGGGAGGTTGCCGTCGAAGATGATGCCGACGAACTTGCCCTGGCGGTTCACGACGGGACTGCCCGAGTTGCCGCCGATGATGTCGTTGGTGCAGATAAAGTTGAACGGCGTGTCGAGGTTCAGGCGGTCCTTGCGGTCCAGCCAGGACGGGGGCAGCGCGAACGGTGGGGTGTTTTCATGGTCGGCGGCCCGCTGGTAGGCGCCTGCGATGGTGGTCCAGGGCGGGATCGCCTGGCCCAGTTCGTCGGTGCATCCGCGCACGACGCCCAAGGACAACCGCAAGGTGAACGTGGCGTCGGGATAGGTGTCGGTGCCCAGCAGCCGGAAGCGGGCGTCGGCCAGCCGGGCGTACGCCTGTAACTGCGGCTCCTCGACTTGCTCCTCATACCGCTTGCGGACCTCCCGTGCGGCGGCGTCGACCAGCCGCGCCAAGCCGAGCAGCGGGTCTTGGGACGCCTGCAAGGCCGCCGCGCCGCCTTCGGCCAGCTGCTTCCGCAGCTCGACCTTCTGCAATTGGCTGCCGGCGATCAGCTCGCCCGCCCGCTGTTGCGGCGACTTGCCGGCCAGGACTTGTTGTAACAACGGGTCACGCATGCCGACCAGTTCCGCGTACAGGCTGAGCGAATCCGCCAGGCTCAGGGCCTCCAGGTCGTCGTAGATCGGCGCGTCGGCGAACAGTCCTTGCAGCAGCGAATCGCGGTTCGAGGCGCGGAACTCGCGGAGCCGATCGCCGCTGGGCTTGGCGTCCTCCTCGGCCATGCGGAGCAAGGTCCGGGCGATGCCGAACTTCTGGCTGTTGAAGGCCAAGCCGCGTTCGAGCAACTGGTGGGGCACGTAGATTTCATCCCACACCCGCAACGTCTGGCTGATCTCGGACCACGGATCACCGCAGGCCGCTTGCACCGCCGGATCGGCGGCCACCGCGTCCCGCAGTTTCTGTTCGTCGGCCGCCTTGCGGCCCATCACGGCCGGATCCTGCAGGCCGGCCAAGCCGCCCAGGCGAGCCTTGCGGCTGTTGGCGACGCCAAACAGATCGTCCTTGGCCCGCCGCTCGTTCTCGCGGGTCCGCTCGCTGAACGTCGCCAATTGGACTTCCCGCCGCCGCAGGACGTTCAGCAGGAAGGGAAAGCCCCGATCCCGCAGGAACTCGAGGTGCGCCACGGTGTTCTGCCGGCTGGTACGGCCGGGGTGGCCGGAGACGAACACCAGTTCGCCGTCCGCAACCCCCTGCGAACTCCACTTCAAGTAATCCGCCGGGCGGAGCGGCTGGCCGTTCTCGTAGACCCGGAACAGGCAGATGTCCAAGTCGAATCGCGGGTACTCGAAATTGTCCGGATCGCCGCCGAAAAAGGCGATATCCTGTTCCGGCGCGAAGACCAGCCGGACGTCGGTGTATTTCTTCAGCCGGTACAGGTGGTACAGGCCGCCTTGGTACAACGTCACCACGTCGCTGCGGAGCCCCGTCTTGTCCAGCGACTCCTGCTCGATCGCCGCCATCACCGCCTGCCGCGCCTTGCTGGCTCCGGCCGGATCCATGCCGGGAGCGACCGCCGCGTTGACCCGCTCGGTCACATCCTCGATGCTCTCCAGGACGTTCAATTCCAGGTCGACACACTTGATCTCCTGGTCCGGCGTGCGGGCATAGAAGCCCTCTTTCAAGTAGTCGTGCGCCGCCGAACTCAGCTTCTGCAACGCGTCGGCTCCGACGTGGTGATTGGTCAGGACCAAGCCCTGCGAGGAGACAAACGAGCCGGACCCGCCGCTGTTGAACCGCACAGAGGCCCGTTGCAGATGTTCGAGCCACGCGGGTGTCGGCTCGAACTGGTACTTGTCTTTGAGCAGCTTGGCGGGCGGGTTGTTGAACAACCACATGCCCTCGTCGGCAGGCAGGTCGGCGGCGGGGATCGTCAGAGTCAGCATGGCGGCAATCAACAACGCATTAACGATACGACGGGGTTTCATACGTTCCAGGCTCCAGGGGATGCACGGTCAGTGCGACTGGCGATAGGATAGCGGCGCGGCGGGGACATCGTCAACCTTCGACCCACCGCAAGATCCGGCGCCCGCCGTGTGGCACTGCTTACTCGCCCGCCGCCACAAGACGGAAACCGGATGAACCGCCGAGCCGGCGGGCGAGTCAGCAGTGCCGGTGCGGTGCGAACCGGTGCCCGGATTGAACGCTGCCGGTCGGAGCCCCCGCCGTGTGGCACCGCTTACTCGCCCGCCGCCACAAGACGGAAGCCTGGTGAACCGCCAGACCGGCGGGTGAGTCAGCAGTGCCGATGCGCTGCGAACCGGCGCCCGGCTTGAACGCTGCCGGTCGGAGCCCCGCGTGTGGCACTGCTTACTCGCCCGCCGCCACAAGACGGAAACCGGATGAACCGCCGAGCCGGCGGGCGAGTCAGCAGTGC
>Ga0172371_10012257_pt1 | contig 11317 bp, 15 predicted proteins | sample Lak12m_FD_114543 | JGI IMG/M metagenome (GOLD analysis project Ga0172371, IMG submission 114543) | Freshwater microbial communities from Kabuno Bay, South-Kivu, Congo - kab_022012_12m | ecosystem: Environmental > Aquatic > Freshwater > Lake | place: Democratic Republic of the Congo: South-Kivu...
AGGTATTCGGTGGCGCCTTGGCCGACCAAGGTGCCTGCAGTCAGCACAGAGCCGCTGCTCTGTGTCTGATGCTTTTTGCTCGGCAAAAAGCACATTGAGCAAGAGCTCAACTCAATCGCGCCCTGCCCGAGCTGGGCGCGATAAGTTGTCCTGGAGGACAACTGTGTGGCGCCTTGTGCTTTCATACCGCCATTTCGCGCGCGAGGTTTTTATTTGCGACTATCCCCTGGGCCGCCTGCGCGCCTTTTCGATTTGCCCGTCAAGCTCCGGGAGGGTGTTGCGCCAGTCGTAAAGGTGCTGCGCGAGCGCGTTGCGCGCATGCGACTGCTCCTTGATTTCCCTTTCCGCCGTTTCCTTCAGGCCGGAGATGCGCGCAAGGCTTGCCGCAAGAGGGAGCTTTTTGCGCGCGGCGCTGACTTTGCCTATGCGCTTTTCAAGGCGCTGCATCGTTTCGTTGTAGGCGCGCACCTTGCCATGTGTTTTGTCAAGCTGCCGCTCCGCCTTTTGGAAGAGATGGAAGCTGTGGGGTGCTGCCTGTGCCAGCGTATGATTGCCGCGCGCCTTGCCGAAAGCAGGCGCAGGCTGGCGGAGGGGGCGGGCGCAAAGTATTGGGCATGCCCGCGGTTCAATTCGAATCCCATGGAACCACCCCATGCAATATGCGCGCGAAACGATAAAAACGAATGTGCCCTCAGTACCTGACCATCACGCGCTCGCCCACGGATGAAACGTCCTCGAAGGGCACGGAAAGCTTCTGCCCGAGGGGGGAGCGGTAGAGGATGGAGGACTCGCGCGGATCCACGCCCATTATCTTGCCAAGGTAGGCGCCGTTCTCCGAGAAAATCTCCTTGTTCTCGAGCTTCACGCGCGAGACGATGTCTATCTTCACCGCCTTCATCGCCCAGATGGCGCAGTAGCCCAGCACCATGCTCATGACGATTGCGCAGAGGAAGTCCGCGAAGGAGACATAGGGGGCCGAGCTGTTGAGTATCCAGTCCGATGCGATGGAGAGCACGAACCACATTATGATGGTGGTGATTGCGTAGAGCCCGTACTTGGGAAGCTCAATCCGGCGCTGCTCCTTGTCGTTCATGATGTCTATCATCTTGCCGGCGATGAGGATGATGAACGAGATTGCGAGCAGGTTGGCAAGCGTCTTCACTATGAGCCCGGCGGCCTTCACCCCGCTCATGCCGCTTGCCGCCGCCTCCGCGTAGCGCTGCGACGCGGCCCATGCCGAGACAAAGAGCATGATTATGAAGAACAGGTAGACTATGCTCGATATCTTGTCCGCAGAAAACCTGAAGGCCGACAGCGCGCGGGCCAGCTTGTCCTCTATGCCGGTCGCCTTGGCGCCCAGGTAAATTGCGAGCAGGCCCGCGATTACCTCCATGCCCCAGCCGAGGTAGCGGCTGGCTGCGAAAAGCAGCAGGATGATGGCGGGGATGCCGAATATCAGCCGCGCGTAGTGCGGCTCCTTGAGCTTCTCAAGTATGACGAAATATGTCTTCTCAAGCTCCTTTGCCTGCTTCATGACGACGATTTCCACGCTGTCAATTTTCAGGCGCGAGCGCAGCACGGGCATTATCTGGTCGTCCGACGCCCCGTCGGACACGAAGATGCACGAGTCGGCAGGGAATTCCGCCAGGACGCGCTCCAGCTGAGAGGTTATCTCCCTGTCGGCCTGGTAGCCAAGCGAGGGGGAGCCGGTGAGCGTCGCTATCTGCACGCCCGCTTCCGAGGAAAGCTTGTCGTATATGTTCACGGCGCGGAATATGGTGTTCGCGTCGGTGTCGGTGGGGTCGGCAAGCGCGAGCTTGGTCGCCGCAGACAGGTTGGCCTCCCTGCCGATTATCGGGCCGGACACCTTCGCCTTCTCGAACAGGTCGTTGTCCCGGTCTATGCAAAGCACCAGCCTGCCCTTTTTGACTGCCATGGGGGGGCTTTGGCAAAAGCTATTTAAATACATTCCGAACAGAGAAGAACGGATTTAGCTTCATTTTGAAGGTTGGCCATATGGACGAGAAAAAATTCGTGGTTCCAGGGGATTTCATCGGCACCGGGGAGGAGTGCATGCCCGGCAGCGGCACGCACCTTGACGGGGACAACGTCTATTCCGCGCTTGCGGGCGAGGTCAAGGACGTGCAGCGCACGCTTTCGGTTTCGCAGGAAAGGAAGCTTGCCTCGCTCGGGATAGGCGCCACCATCATCGGCAGCATCGAGAACATCGTTGAGCCCATTGCGCTTGTCAGGGTGAAGGCAGGCAGCCTGGAAGGGGGCGAGCGCCTGGGGGACAACCCGGATTATGCGGTGCTGCACGCCTCCATGATAAAAGGGGGGTATGTGAAGAACGTGCGCGACGAGTACAGGATTGGCGACATCATACGCGCGAAAATCGTGGACATCAGGAACGGCGAGATGAGGCTTTCCACCGATTCGGATGATTTGGGCTCCATAAAGTCGTTCTGCGCGAAATGCAGGCATGCGATGAGCATCGCGGAAGGCGGGCTTGAGTGCGACTCGTGCGGGGCGAAGGACAACCGCAAGACTGCGAATGATTACAGGAAAGTGACGCTGGAATAGGGGTGTTGGAATGGACGTTGAAGTCATAAGGAACGAAAAGGATTATCTCGAGGTAGCCATAAAGGGGGAGGACATCGGGTTCATAAACGCGGTGAAGGAGCTGCTGTTCGACGACACTGATGTGGAGTTCGCGGCATACAGGCTGGACCACCCCCTGGTCGCATCGCCCGTCCTCATGGTGAGGATGAAGAAGGGCAGCCCGGTTTCTGCCGTCAGGACGGCGGTCAAGAAGCTCAAGAAGCAGGCTTCCGAATTCAAGGACGCGCTCGGGAATGCCAGGAAAGTGAGGAAGAAGTAACTTTTGGTGGCAAACGTGGCTGACAAGAAACTGCCGGGGCCGCTTGCCATTTTTGCCAACCAGCATGTCATCTACGGGCTTATCCTCCTTTTTTTCATCCTTTATTTCGTTACAGGCATATGGCTTTTCGGGCTTCTTATAGGCCTGTGCATTGTTTATGTTGTCATACTTGAGTTCGCGCACGGGACGCGCGAGCACGGCCTGAAGGACGAGATAAAGGAAACCGCGGTTGCGCTTTTGCTTGCGCTGCTTGTCTGGTTCGGCGCCTCCTTTGTGCTGCAGACATCCGCGCCCCTGAATGCCATCGTCTCGTGCTCCATGCTGCCGCACATAGCCCGCGGGGACATGGTGGTGCTCTCAGGCGACCGCGTGTCGGCGCCTACGGAGGGAGTCGCAACGATTGCGGGCATTTCGCGCGCGCAAGTGTACGAGAATGGCGCGCCGGTGGCGGACGTGAACGGCTCCATCTACTCCTACTGCGCGACGAGGCAGCAAACGGCGCTTTGCCAGCGCTTCATCTCCTCGCCGGAAAGCTTCACCGAGAAGCACGGCGCGCTCGCATTTGCTTATGAGAAGTGCGGAATCGTGATGGACGGGGGGCGCGAAACTGCCTATGGGCCGTGCGTTTCCTACCTTGAAGTAAACGGCAACCGCTATTACGAGAATCTAAGCAACGACATCGTTGTTTACCAGCCAAACAAGGGCGAGTACTACGCGCGCGTGGGCGACATCATCCACCGCGCATACATCCTGCTCAAAAACAACGAAGACGGGAAGACGTACTTCCTCACGAAGGGGGACAACAATCCCATATTCGACATCCAGGTCTATGATGAGGCAAGCGGGCAGGGAAACGCGCCCGTGGAAATTTCGCGCTCAAAGGGGAGAATCCTTGTTTCCGTGCCGTACCTGGGCTACTTCAAATTGTTCATTTCCCCGGCGGCAATTGTCACGCCGGAAGGGTGCGACAGGCATTATGCGAAGTGGGACACGAACGCAGGCTAGTTCGTTGTATGTCTACGTTTTGCGAGTTTTCTTATTTTGTAGACATAATGACCACATATATTATAAACTTTTATTCTGTAGACATACACATGGCATACATCGAGAAGCAGCGGCATGGAAAGCACGACTATTACTACCTTGTGAAGAGTGTGCGTGATGAAACGGGAAAGGTGAAGAAGGTACGCGTGTTCCTCGGCAGGCAGGTGCCTGCGCACAAGAAGCTCATCGAGTTCTTTGCCGTGCTTGATAGGAAAGTGCCTGATAAGCGCAGGGCAGTGCTCCTTTCAAGGGAAACGGTGGAAAGGCTGGACGACTTGGGGCTGGCGGCAGGCAGCCAAAAAGTTGCCATGAAGAGGCATTTGCCTGGCGATTTCCTGGTGCGCTTCACCTACAACACCAACGCCATAGAAGGCAACCCGCTCACGCTTAGGCAGACCGCGCTCATACTCGACGATGGCATTGCGCCGCAAGGGGCGAGGGCAGGAGACGTCATTGAAGTTTACAATGGAAAGGATGCATGGGAATTCGTAAAGTCGCACAAGGGCAGCATGAACTCCGCCTTTCTTCGGAAGGTGCAATACCAGGTGACAAAGAACACGGCTTGCCGCCTCCAGGGGAAGTTCCGCGACAGCGAGGTAAGGATATCCGGCTCGGAATGGACGCCGCCTCTGGCAAAGGAAGTGCCATCGCAGGTTGAGGCACTGCTCGGCGGTTTTGGCAAGGCAAGGCGCAGCACGCACCCTGTAGAGCTTGCGGCTGAATTGCACAACAGAATTGTGCAAATACACCCTTTTACTGACGGCAACGGCAGGACCGCGCGATTGCTCATGAACAAGGTGCTCATGCTGGGGGGGTTGCTGCCGGTGATAATCGACGCGCGCAACAAGGAAGGGTATTACTCGGTGATAGAGCGCGCGGACAGGGGGGAGCAGAAGCCTTTTGCAGAATTCCTCGCGCGGCAGCTGATTGGGCAGTATACGAAAAAAGAGGGTTAAGATATCGCCAGGCTCGCATACGCCACGCCTTCCCCGCCGTCTCCTGTCACCTCGCTTGAGTGCGTGTAGTGGAGGAGCTCGCACTTCTTCGCGCCTGCAAGCTTTGCATACATGAGAGCGCACGCGATTGGCCCGTGACCGCAGATGGAGAGGCCGCGCGCGTCCACCAGCGATTCGAAGCCAACCGCGTCCATTTTTTCAAGAAGCGAGATTGCACCGCCGTCTTTCTCGCGCGCAGACTCTGCGCTTTCGTAGTGCGTGAAGTCGGAGGAGGCGATTACCATTATGCTGCGCTTGAGCTTGCGCGCGGCTGCGAATATCGCCTTGGCAAGGTCCTGCGCGGACTTCTCGTCCTGCCAGGCCATGCAGATGCAGACGACGCGCGCGGAAGGCGCGCACGCTTGCAGGAAGGGAAGCTGAACCTCGCAGGAGTGCTCTTGTTCGTGCGCGGACTCGTCCCTGCGCGCGATTTTGCTTTCTGATACTATGGCGTCCACGAGCTCCGTGTCAGTGCGTATCTCGCCCAAGGGCGTTTTCCAGTCCTGCCGCGAAACCGAGATGGGCGTGCCCGCACCTGTGTGGTTGGGGCCTATGATGATTGCGGTGAGGTCGGGGGCGCGCCAGTTGGAGCAGGCTGCGAAGGAATAGCCTGCGGTGGCGCCGGAATAGATGTAGCCTGCGTGCGGGCAGATTATTGCCAGCCTCTCTTTTGCAGCTACTTTGCGCGCGGCTGCGCCAAGGAAGCCCCCCACCCCTGCGCGAAGCTGCGATGGGGGGGAGGGGTAGAATGAGCCTGCGACTGCGGGAAGCCGCGCAATGCGCTTTTCGGCTGCGGGAGGCGCCATGGGAAGATTCCGGGCGCTAGCTTTATAAGAATGAAATCGTTTATTTGCCCATGGCAGAGGGGATACTGCAGCTTTCATTCAAGGCGTACCGCGAGAACATCAGGCTCATCTCGTTCTTCTCAATCCCGTCCCTGATTGCGTTCCTCATCCCCGCCATGGTGAACACGCCCGTGTTCTCCGCGCTGGGGGGCAGCTTCCTCCGCACGGGCAGCATCCCGGACATGACCGGCGCCGACCTTGGCGTGGTGATATTCGGCGTGCTGGTCTCACTCTACCTTGTATCGTTCGCAATCGTGAACATCAACCTTGTGATAAAGTCGCAGAGGACAGGCACCAACATAAAAAAGGAGGTGCTCCGCGGAATCACGGGCTACACGCTCAATGTGTTTTCGCTTTTCCTGCTCGGCACCATTGCGCTCCTCATCATACAGCTGGTGACTTTCGAGATGGGTGCGCAGAAGTGGCTTGCCCCGCTGCTTTCCCTCCTTGTGTGGCTGCCGCTTTTCTATGCTCCTGCGGCGCTGGTGATTGATGACATGCGCCCCTACCGCGCCGCCCAGAAATCCGTGTCCATGATATTGAGCAAGCTCCCGTATTTCCTGCTGTGGCTCGTGATTGCATTTGCGCTACTCGCGCTGTTAGACGCTGCCGCGCTTGCGCTGCTTCCGCACAAGATGGGCTCGCTTGCCGTGCTTCTCTTGAACTCGCTCCTGCTCATGCCCTTCCTCATAGTGCTCCAGACGCAGATTTACATGAGCAAGTACACCATACTTGACTGACGCTGCCTTGCCCGCGCATGGCAGGAAGCGCGACTTTTTTGGAATGCCCCCTACCTAAGAAGGTTTGCCGAGCTGCCCGCGATGAGCGTGGCTGCGCCGGTTATTGCCGCCACCACTATGCCCCCTGCAATGAGCGCATAGGCGGTCGTGACGTACTTGCCGCGCTGGTCCGCAGGCTGCGTCTGCGCAAGCCCGTAAGCGAGCCCTCCGAGCACGATGAGGATGACCGAGATTATCGGCCCCAGCTGAAGAAGAACCCCTTCTATGCCCGACAGGCTGTCAACAAGACCCATTTGCCCACCCCGCATGTAAATGGGGTGCAAGCAATAAAACGTTATCTGGAGGCAAGGCGTTGCGCCTTTCCCGGGCGGGAGCGCCGCAGGCGGGATTTGCCGCCTAAAGGCGGGCGGAGTCGGATATTTTGCGCCATTCCCCGCATGCCCGCTCTGCGCGCGCAACCAGCTTTTTCGGGCAGCCGAGCTTTCCGAAAGTGAGGGCGCGCATTGCCTTTTCCACGAATGACAGGTAACCGTGCACGTCGGAGCGCATGTGCGGGCTTTTGCTTTCCGGCCTTTCAAACGGGGCAGCCTCCCCTCCGGGCAGGAAATTGCAGCCTGAGCTGACCATCACGCGGCGGTTCCAGAGGTTGCGCGAATATTCCCCTGAAAGGACGCCAAGATACTCCCCGAAGGCGGCATTGCCGCGCGCAAGCTCCCCGGCGCTTTTGCAGCCTGACGAGCCGAGCACTTTGCCGAAGTGTTCCATTTCCCTGAAAAAGCGCCGCACGCGCGGAGCGCCGCGCATGGCGGGAAGCTCGCTTTGCACTGGGGATGACTGTATGAGCTTCAGGGTTTTGCGGGCGTCTGGGGCGGGCAATGAAGATTGTGCCATGGGAATCACGTTCTTTGAATTTATGTTGTTATATTTATAAGCATGTGTTGTAATCCGGCTTTGCCTGCCTTCCATGAATATCGCGTTTATATATTTTTCCCCTTTTATACAGCGCAGAGGTGGCGCAATGTTCGGCCATTACAGGTTCCCGGTCTACAAGATTGACGAGGAAGAGGACGACGACGAGCCAGAGGAGGATAACGACTTCGACGAGGACTGGGAAGACGAGGACGAGGAGTAGCTTCTTTTCATTTTTTCCTTTTTTTCATTTTTTCTTGCCTGTTTTTTCAGTTTTGCTTTTGCAGCCTTGCAGGCGGCGCATAGCGGGTTCGCCGGACGGGTTTCATCGGGCCTGTCGGGAATGCTTTCCGGTCGATGCCAAGCGTTTTGGCGGTGTCGCACCTTTTTGCGGCGTCCGCGGCAGCCCCAACCCCCCCGTTTTTTGGCTGCGGCATGCGGCTTATCCCTATTGCCGCCATTGAGGCTGCAAAGGCAAGCAGGGCGGCCCCTCCGATTGCCCAATATGCGCATTTTTTCAGGCGGGAGAAATCCCCCCACCCCTCAAGGAACCTTTGCCCCTTGCAGACAAACAGGCTGTGCCACAAGTCATGCGTGCCCTGCCCTTCCATCAAAACACCGCTGGCGGATTTCCCGGGAAATTTGCCCGCATTGGGAATTTATAGAATTTCCACTACAAAAATAATGGAAATGGCGGCGCAGTCGCTTGCCTGCGCCGCCCCATTTATACTTGCCCCATAAGCGCTGTCACGCAACGCCTAGTGCCTCTGCGGCATGCGCGCCTGCTGCGGCGCAACGGGCTTCCTCGGGTTCCTTGTCGGGAAGCGCTTGCCCTTGGGCGCAAATTTCCCGCCCGGCCCGTAAAATTCGTTCTTTATTCCGGCCCGGTGAGCCTGCGCGGTGCTGTCCCAGGCAGGCTTTCTTGCATCTATGATGTTCCTGATAAGGCGCTGCTCGTTCGCCTCTTTGACGCCCTGGGGGTCGGTGATGTGCTTGAAAAGCGGCACGGGCTCGCCGTTGATGCCCCTCATGCTGCTCGGAGGGCAATAAAGCGCTGATGCTATTGCGCCCATTACGCCAGCCAGTGCCACCCCCAACGCAATCCCGCCGGTCCATTTCGCGATTCTCTCCCTGAGTGTTGGCACGTATTTTGGCGCATCGACATCGAACTTCTTGTCATCCACAAAAACCACCCGTTCTTTTCCTGTGGCAAAGGGTTTTTAATCATGTTGCGTTCCGCAACATCTGAAAAAATCCTGCGGATTTCTTCATCCTGATTTACTCCTTCCCAGCCACATCGGGGCCTTGCGCTGCCCTGCCTTGGCTGCGCGCGTCCCTCAGGCGGCGGTGGAAAGCGGAGATGGCGGACAGGAGGCAGTCGCCTTCCGCCCTTTCGCCCCAGCCGCGCCCGGAAGCTAGCTGCATAATGCGCCATGAAGGATATGGATATTTCCGCAAGGTTCGACAGTATTCTCAGCCTGGCGCGCCTGCCCGCGGCAAGGTGCGCGGAAAGCAGCCCTTCGCCGGAAATGAAAGCGGCGAGCGTTTCCTTCTTCAGATTGCCTTTTGCGATTTTTTCCAGCAATCCCTTTCCCCCTCCCTTTGCGGCAAGAGCCTCAAGCAGGCGGGAAGCGGCCTTTGGCGAAGGCGCCCGGAACTTCCGGAAAAATTCGCCCTGCAGTGGAGCATTGCGCGATGCGCGGGCGCACTTGAGCCCGTAGCCCGGGCGGAGCGGGTTGCCTTTTTGGCAGGGAAGAGGCGGCATGCCATGCATATGGATGGCGTGGCTTTTAATGGCTTTTCCACTGGCATCCTACCCTGCGCATGCTTATATATCGCGCTTCAGCCAAAATGGTCTATGGCGACGATTGAAGAGGAGATAATCCATTGGTGGAAGGACGAGAAAGGGGAGAGCCACCGGAATGCGCTGCGGCTGGAAAGCGAGCCTGCAAGCGAGCAGAACGGCTTCCCGCGCGACGGAGTGGTGACGCTGCGGCTCATGAACACGGTGAGCCAGCAGGCAATGAAGCTCTCGCCCGACGAGGCGCTCAGGATTTCCACGCAGCTTTTGTCGGTCGCAAAGGACCTCATGCAGCAGAAAAGGCGCATGTGGAATGCGCACGAGGACTGACATCGCTCATTTCATATTCAGGCCCCAGCCGTGCCGGTTGCCTCGACCTTTGGTCTCGGTTTTGCACTGCGTGCAAAAACCCGCCAACTGCCGAGGCAGTTGACGGTCGCCAAATTTGCGCGGCTGGGGCATCCCCTCCCACCTTGAAAGGCTGGCTTTATGAAGAAAAAAGCGAAAAGAGTACGACTGGAAAACCGAGTTCGAGAAACTCTGTAAAGAAGGAGGCAACCGGAGCTTTGAAGAAGTTGAAAGGTCAATCGAGAGGGTTGAAAAGAAACGGCACAGGGAAATTATGAACCAGCCATGACGGACGCTTAAGCCAAATCATAAACCGAGCGCGCGCACCCGCCCGTTTTTGCGATTCCGGAATTCACGCGCGCGAATAGTTTTTTATTCAAATCGCCCATATGAGAGGCTGGTTTCCATGGAAATGTTCGACCTTGCGGTGATTGGCGCCGGGCCCGGCGGGAATTTTGCCGCGCTTACCGCGGCAAAGCTGGGGGCGTCCGTGCTTGTGCTTGAGGAGCATGAGGCGATTGGGCAGCCTGTGCACTGCGGGGAGTGCCTGTCGAAAAAGGCGTGCGAGCGGCTGAATATCGCGCTGCCCGATGAGGCTGTTTCGCGCGAAGTGAAAGGCATAAGGCTTATTTTTCCCGATAAAACTGCGTCCTACATAAACGAGCAGGGCTACACGCTTGAGAAGGACCAGTTTGAGCGTTGGCTGTCGCTTGAGGCGACAAAGGCAGGCGCCGCCTACAAATTGAAAAGCCGCGTTACTGCGCTGGAGCGCGAGGAGGGAGGATGGCATGTCACCGCCACAACCGGCGAGTATTTTGCGCGCCTGGTGATTGATGCCTCTGGCGTGGATTCTATTGCTTCAAAATTGCTGAACATGAATGCGCCGCAAAGCGTGGTTGTGGGCTTGCAGTATGAAATGGAGCCGGTTGACGTTGCAGATGGCATGATTGACTTTTTCCTCTGGCCGTCCCTTGCCCCGCACGGATATCTTTGGGTGATACCTAAGAAAGACGGCAGGAGCAATGTTGGGCTGGTGACAAACGACGCGCCCAAGACGCGCGCTTATCTTGAGAAGTTCGTGGAGGAATACGGATTGAAGGAGAAGAAGAGGAACAAGGCTTTTGGCGGCAGGATTCCCTCAGGCGGGCCGGTTGCGAAAACGCTTGATGACGGCATAATGCTGATTGGAGATGCTGCGGGCTTCACCTCGCCCATGTTCGAGGGAGGCACCTCGCTTTCCATGACATCGGGAAAATTCGCCGCGGAAGTGGCTGCTGAGGCGCTCAAGAAAAATGACGTGTCAAAAGCCGCGCTTGCGCCTTATGAGCAGAAGTGGCGCGCAACTTTCCCAAACTATGCAAAGCTGGTGGGCGGAAAAGATGCGACTTACAAATTCACGGATGCTGAGCTTGACAAGATTGCCGCGCTCATACCGCGCGACCTTACCACCGTGACGCCGCGCCAAAGGCTCTCAATCGGCTTCAAGGTGCTTACTACCGCGCCCGCGCTCCTTTCAAAAGGGTTTGTTCCCGCGATGGAAACGCTTGGCAGCTCGCGCGCGGACAAGTTCGGATGGTAGCGAGTTGCATATGGGAATAAAAAGTTCCCCCCCCCTGAGACGGGCATGCGGAACTTTCCAGGATGCCATAAAGGGCAGGGGGCAATTGAGTTGGCGTCTGCGCCAACTGCAGGCACCTTGAAAGGTCAAGGTGCCACTGAATATCTTGTTTTGCTGGCAGTAGTGCTAATCGTCG
>Ga0172371_10012259_pt1 | contig 11316 bp, 11 predicted proteins | sample Lak12m_FD_114543 | JGI IMG/M metagenome (GOLD analysis project Ga0172371, IMG submission 114543) | Freshwater microbial communities from Kabuno Bay, South-Kivu, Congo - kab_022012_12m | ecosystem: Environmental > Aquatic > Freshwater > Lake | place: Democratic Republic of the Congo: South-Kivu...
ATCAGACTCCCGAATGTATTCTTGTTTTAAGCTGACTGATCGCTTCAACAAGGTCTAAACTAATAATCTTTAATTCTTTGTTCCAGTGTTTTTGAATAGTTGCTTCAGCTATTTGGTTTGGATTTGCGAATACGAACGTGACTTTTCCATTACTGTTGCGAATGAGGTTTTGCAGTTGCAGTCCGGCAGACTTGAGAACACAAGAAAGGTAAAAGTCCTGGGTGGAAAATTGGTTCATATTATTTTTTAACTTCATAAAGTTCGGGATTTTTTTGTTTCAGTTTTTCGATAAGAACGTAGAGGCCTTCAAGTTTTTTTGGCCTTAAGGCCCATAAAGGGCAACCGGGGATTTCGCAAAGAAGGATTTCTTTAGGCTGACAGCAGGTGCAGTCCAGGCATTTCATGAAAATAGACTGGCGGAGGTATTTTATTTCCTTTTTAAGGGCGATCTTTTTGGTTTTCATAGATTTTGATATTTTTTCATTTATTTGTCTTTTACTTTAGAGCAATAGGATTAGATCATTCAATAAGGGCGATTAAGGAAAAAGTTAGATGAAATTGAGGAAACAATTAAAGAAGAATTTATGGAGCAATCGTTAGTTTCAAAAAACCTTTGGTGTTAATTTTTATTTGACCAACTTTATATTTTTTGAAATTAGCTTTGATTTGGGTGATTGTTCGTCTAACATTGGCATTGATTTCCCAACGCTCCAGTTCGTCCCAGCCCTTGCTTTTGTTACCGGTTTTACCCATTTCCTCATAGGTTATTTTCTTGCCGTAATTAAGACATAAGTGCTTGAAATATAAATAAGTGTTGGCTTTGATCCGATTAAATGTAAAGACTTTTTTATCGTCATGATAAAGATAAGCTTCGTATTCTTTTTCTGCAAGGCGCCAATTTTTGGTGATTGTGATAGTATTTGAATTTTCCCCGGTTTTGTCTTCGTCTTTTTGTTCATTTACGTTTATTTTTTCCAAAAGCTCTATCTCCACATGGCAGTGGTTGGCCGGCAGATAATAATCATCATAAATAGGCTCTTCATCGGCATAATCACAGGAAACATTTTTCAAAAATTTCCGGTTATTGTCAAAATCGAAATCAAGGCCGGTTATTTTTATAAATCCGTCTTTTTCCAGCTGGAATAAAGTAGCCATGAATTTAATGTTAAGGTCGGGACTACTGTCAAAAGAATAACGGATATCATCAATCGGTTCAGCTATAAAACTGCCCAAATCCCATTCGGTTAGAGAAAACTTACTTGAGTTTTTATTGACAGCTTTTTTTAAAATTATTTTCCGCATTATTTTTTCCTGTTGTATTGAACCAAAAGGTTTTAGCGCTTCCGTATCATGATAAAAACCGGCAAAATAATGCATTTTTTCCCAGTTAACAAAAACCGTATAGTCATGTAGGGACCAATCGGGATTGTGAAAGTCTATTGTACTTTTTTCGTCAATTGTGAGTGCTCCGAACCTGACAAATTTATGGAGGGTTGATAATTTTTCAATTCCGCAGTAGCTTTCCTGGGATTCGATAAAGGTCCGGGCATGTTCAGAATCGATAAGAGCGATATTTACTGTAATTATTTTATTAGGATACCCACCATAGATCTGGCTGATTAAACCAATCTCATCTTCAATTCTTAAATCTTTCCATACGGAGGCAATTTTAATTTTCATTTTTATTTTAACTTCTTATTTCATTTTATCAGAGATTGGGAGTGCTTGATAATTCGCCAAAGCGGAGTATCTAAACCTCTGCTTATCTTCAGCAACACTTTCAGGCTGGGATTAGTTTTGCCTTCCTCAACTTCAGCAACTGTTGTCCGGTCAAGATAACAATCAAAAGCCAGCTCCTCTTGGGATAATTCTTTCTCCTTTCTTATTTTCGCTATTTCCTTTCCTAACCTGCCAAAGATGTATTTGTATTTCATATGGAGGGATAGGGTAGATAAAGAGAGTAAAAAACGCAACTAAGCAGCCTGAGATTATAAACAACCCAAACGATTCCGTATTTTGGCCTTACTAATCCTTAATTGATCATGTAGACGAATTGGGAGTAAATTTTCAGTTTTTGGTAAGAAATGGCTTATCGGATTTATTAAATGCGATAATAGATAAAAAAGATATTGATTTTACTACTTTAAAATTTAAAGTATTAGATCTTCCAGAAAAGCCAATCAATACATTGAGGTATTAACTTCGCTGGATAATTTGTTAAACTATAAGCAATGATAAAGGCTATAGTTTTTGACATAGGTGATGTTTTAATTACAAATGTTCATATATACGATCATATTGTTAAAGAATTCCATCTAGATAAACAAAAGGCATTTCCTGCCTATGTCAACGCTATTGAAAAATTTGAAAGTGGACAGATAGATGAATCAGATTTTTGGGATCAGTTAAAAAAGTATCTTCCTGTCAATCAAAAAATACGGAGTCCTTCTCCTCTTATTACGAGCCATAAAAAAGTAGAGGCGGTCAAAGATGTTATTAATATTGTGATCGCCCTTAAACAAAAAGGATACAAACTTGGACTTCTGTCGAATACGATTCAACCTCATAAGGAAGAAATAGAAAAACTGGGTTTTTTCAAACACTTCGATACAAGGGTCTTTTCATACGAGGTTAAGAAACGCAAACCTTTTCCCGAAATATATAAACTTGTCCTGCAACGACTAAACGTTTTACCAGAAGAAACAATATTTATTGATAATAATAACCTGTTTATCAAGGGCGCAAAAAAAGTAGGAATAACAGGGATACGGTTTATTAATCCAAAACAACTGAAACAAGACCTTCAAGCATTTGGCGTAGATATTTGAATTCTTCATATAATTTTAAGACTAATTTTGCCTACTTTTTTATCCAAGATTAAGAGCGGTAAATTACAAATTTAGATTGTCATATCGCATTATTATTGATATAATAGAAGCAAATTATCATTATTTTATATGGCAGAGTTATTGCAAGGAAAAAGAATCGAGTCGAAAACGAAACATCAGGACTTAGGCATGGCTTTAAGAAATGTTTTTAACCAATGTGATTTGACACAAGGGCATATGGCGGAAAATGTAGCCATGATGAAGAGCGTTATTGAAGATGTTGACCTCACTTTTAGTATTCCTCAGCAATCAAATCTTCTTTTAGTCGGTGGTGGTTCAGGAACGGCGGTTGTCGGAAGTAGTCTATTTCGTGCCGGAGTAAACCAATTCACCATGCTTGCCAATTCCGGTGAGATGGGAAGGGACGTTCGTACCGGTGAATCGGTAGGCGGAAGGTTAATATATGAAGAAATACCGGATGCGGTTGATTTTATGGATGCATTAAAACAAAGTACTAATGCAACTCCTGCTGAATTAAGAAATAATATTCATCATTTGCTCAGCGAAAAACGACATCCCCATATGACATTAGGGTATTTTGCTCTTGAGGCCTTAAGGCAAGCTATGGGAGATCCTCAAAAAGCTATAGATTTCATCAATTACTGGATGGGCAACCCCTATAGAGTTATACCCTCAACGACAGATAGAACAGAGCTGTTTTTAGATTATAAAGGACAAATAATCTCCAGCTTTAAATATTATATGAGAGATAATCCATACGTCCATGCAGACAAGCCTGTATTGTTGCCTCAGCCCACGTTGTCTCAAGACGCAGCAATGGCTATTGAACAAGCAAAAACAGTAATCATTGGCCCTGGTGATGTTTTCTTTTCAGTATTGCCGCATTGGGGAGTGCCCGGTTTTAAAGAGGCCTTAGATTCAAATAAAGATTCGCGAATTGTATTGATAGTAAATTTGACTGCTAGGAGAGCCGACACAACAGATTTCAAAGTTACCGATTACTTGGATTTATATACTAATTATTTACCAAGAGACAGGCAGATAATAGCGCTTGTTAATTGCGGTAATGTACCAGTTGACAATCCTTTAGAGGATAATATACAAGGAATTGAAATGTATAAGAATTTTGAGATTGTGCGAGCAAATATTACCGGAAATCAAGTTAGTGGTAATAACCAGTTACTTCACAACGAGACTAATTTAGGAAAAGTTCTACAGCAATTAATTTCCTAAAGCTAAATCGACATACTCCGCAACTCTTTCGGGACCCAATTTCGTTATATCTGATCGGCCCATCGGACGATTAACCAATCTTTTGTCATTAGCCCCGGGATCATCTCCAATGGAGATAATAGTATTAGGATGAATTTTCCTGTTTTTTTGTTTTTCAATTTCATTCTGGAATACTATGAGTGAAAGATGTTTATCTACATCTTTTTGAACAATATCCATTCCGTTTGAATTTTGACAAACGTGAACTGAAGAGTTCATTTCAGATAGCTCTTGATTAATCTGTTCAACAATTTCCCCAAGTGATAAATTACTGAGTTCTGACATGTTTTGTATCAATTCTTGTAATAATTTAGATTTAAAATAATAGCTATAACGATCATATGGTTGTTGATTAGGAGATGCTTCTGCCTCAAATAACTTTCTATATTCAGACATCAATCTTCCTATCAAGGTATTTTTATCAAATTCCAATCTCAATAGATTATCCACGTCTATCGGTTGAGAATATACGACAGTTAAGTTGTAGATGCCTGTCATTTGGAGTGCGCCATGATTTGCTGAAATGAAAAAAAGATTTTGTTGATCTGGAGATAAGACGATGTTGTGTTTCTGAAGATATTTTTGAAATTCAGAGTAAACATCAGTGTTTAAAGACCCTAAACTTCGCCCTGTTGAAAAGCCGAAATGCTTGCCTGAAAGAATTGCTTTTAGTACAGTTTCCCAAACTTTATCAGGAATGGGCTCATCAGCTTTTTTAATCGTTCCATCTATATCTATCAAGGCTGCGTCAGCTACATAGAGATATCCTTGAAATTCATGACCATTTATCGAAGTTACAATAGGGCGAAAATGTTCTGGGTTTTTTTGTATATATTTCCAGTGAATACTCACTATTCGGCCATTTACAAATACGCCCACTCCGTGTTCAGGACTTACTCCTCCAACCTCCTTTCCATCGATGTATATTTCTGTATGAGCAAATCTTCCCAACTGCCAAGAAAGTTTGTTGCCATTGCTGGTTATACTTAATGAAATAGGAGCGATTGATGAGATGTTGTGAGACTCAACCACATTTTGCATAAAGGATACTCCAAATAATTTATTAAACACATCCCTCATCCTCATCAAAGCCCTAAACGAAAGTCCCTGAATCTTTGCCTGTTCGGTTGCATAATTTCGCAGTTTACATGCGACATCATTCAAAGGTGGATCAAGAGGAAGATTTTGAATAACTGCTTGCCACAGGGACTCTGACATTAAAGGGGAAAAAAGACTCGGATCAACCGACCTTTTTAATTCCGTACTTACAGTTTGTTGTCCTTCTGCCTTGATTGCTTGAAAGTTTTTTACGATATATCCATCAAGTTGTTTTTGCAATTCGTTTGGTAGGAATGTGGAAATTTTATAGTCACGGCTCAATTCAAGTTTCCCCTCTGATAATTTAATTCGTTGGCCAATTATTCCATGATAGGCTTGCTCTAAATATGAATGTATTTGATTGGCGATAGTACTAGCCCTCCATTCCGGAAGAAAAGGAGCTCCTTGATTGTGTGAAAGGATATCGGGACTAAACCCATATTGGAGAAGAGTGTCTGGGTTTACCGTTTGTAAATAATTACTGAATAGGCTAAAGTCAAATGGAATAATTTTTACTTGATCATTAATTCCTGCCAAATTTATTAAACTTTGAAACTCGGCCACATATATTGAAGTAGAGGCATTAGTTATATCCTGGTTGTTGGGGGATTCGTTCATAATAACAATATTCGGTTTTTGCCCTGTAATTTGGGCTATCGAATTTATAAACCCTTTCATTTCAACAACCATTTCCAGTTCACCCATATCAACATGTGAATTCTTCGTGTCAAAAGGATTAGCAAATTTTTCCAATGAAAGAAATATTGAGAAAGTTAGAGGACAACCAGATTTAAGTTGACGAAGTATCTGACTTTGCAAATCCTCTAAAAATGTTGGGGTTAGGCATGTATCCTGATTGTATGTGGTCGTCAAATGGACCAAATAGTCCCTAATGACACCAGCTTTTGTATCATTATTGCTGTTTGCTATGTTTTCCGGAAGTTGGTATTGAGTCGAACTAAAATCTATAAAATCTAATGGGGTGTTAGCAGGTTTTTTGATCGAGCTATCTTTAAGTATAAATCTTCCAGTTTCAGCTTCCTCGAAAAACCAATCATTTAAATCTCTTGATGTTTTTTCAAATAAATCAACATCTTTTATGACTCTATTTATTTCTGTTTCTCTGGCAAAAACCATTTTCAATCTAGCAGCTTCACGATCTGTAAACGTCATTTCTTTACCAAATAAATCAACCCTTTCCCTTAAATCATCTACGGAAGATGATTCTTCAAGGGCTCTTTGTGATCGCACAACCACATCTGCTTCATCGGAACTTAAATTATCCAGTGTAGGTGTTTTAGATAGATAAGATTCGGTTTTTTTGAAAACTGAAAAGATGTCTTTTGCAGGATTTGCCTCACCATACGTACTGATTTTCCCAACATTTTTTATAACACCTTGTGTATATGTTTTTCTTAGTGAAGATCTTTTTCCTTTCATTCTATTAATCCATGCGGTATTTATACCGTTTCTTTGGATTGAAGTATAAAATTTGTTAACTCTTTCTAGGTTTGACATAGTTTAGTCTCGGTTTGTTGGACATGTAAGACATCGAGGTCCTCCCCCCTTTTTTATAACATTTGGCATACTAACTTCGACAACTTCGACTCCATTACTTTTTAAACGCTCATTAGTTATGGTATTTTCCGCAACCGCAACAACCGCATTTTCATCTAAAGTCAAGACGTTGCATCCAAGGGATATTTGCTCCTCCGGATCGCCCGGGATAACTGAATATCCCCTACTTTTAATCCATTCGATGAATTCTCCAGGCAGTTTTGTTATATCTGCAAGTACTTTATTTGAACTCAAAATAGTAAATAAAACATCGAGATGAAGATCATTATGCTTAACCCCTATAAATTCATAATTCGGAAACAACTTTGTTAATTGTTCAAATCCTTTTTCGTTAGTTCGTTGCCCAATCCCTACAATAACAACATTATTGCCAAGATTTATAATATCTCCACCTTCAATAAACGCACCGTCTTTATTATCCGCCAAGTTAATAATATCCTGTACATTTCCAACACTTCTCATACCGTCCGATTCGTATCTTCGACCTTCTTTGCAAAGTTTGCCAATTACTAATTTATTATCTAAAACGAATGCAGGATCTCTCGTAAAAAGGGCGGTTTTACCGTCGTCGGTTTTTCTCGGAAACGCACTTGTTCTGACGATATGCACTCCTGCTTTTTCAAGTGCGGAAACGAGCTCCTCATGTTCTTCTTTAAAAGCGATTGCATCAAGATTTTGGGCATTTGCCTGAGCAACTGCATTCAAATTATGAGTCATCGAAATTGCATCCGGTGAATTTGCCATAATAACTTCTCGTAATCGTCCGGTCTCATTAGATATGTGTATGGGTAGTTTTAGTTTTTCAGAAAATGGTGGGCAATCTTTTCTTTGGAAAATATATATACCGACTGAATTTGGATTATCGAATTCCGAAGGAAATAAAATTCCCGTGCCGACATAGCCCGCATCAAGTGCTCTTTGAATTAATAGTTTTAAAGTTGATTCTGATTCTTGTTGAGAAATACTAATCCCTATTTCGGGTGACTTGTCATCTATCGCTGTACCAAGTTGTCCACTATCAAAAATTACAGGCGAAATCTGAGATTTGATCCTTTCTGATTGGTTTCTTGGATTAAAAGGTAGAGGTTCTGCTTTTAAATCTTTTTCCATTCGAATATTATCATCATTGTGAGTAGAATTACGATCGGAATAATTAGTATGCGCAACAATACGAAATCCGGTATTTAGCAAAGTTCTTATATCTTGTAAGTTTGTAATTTCTACATCTATTCCTATTTTATTTTTTCCCGCTTCGCGAGCCAATACTTCTTGAGCTTTAAGCATTATTTGCAAATACTCTTGTCTTTCTGATCCTGGTTTTATGGCTAAACCAAGACAAAATACTTCATCGGGTTCTACAAATGGATATTTAGGTGAAGGTGAAAGAATAGCTTGTGATTCTGAAAGAGGTTCTGCATTTTGATCGCATAACAAAAGTACCGCCCCACAATTTTGAATATCTTTGAGTTGAGGGACAGTAATTCTTTGATGTCCAATTATTGATGTGTCAAAGTCAGCAACTTGTTCAAGTTCTTGTATGTCATGTGTGAGTGTCACGATACGTTGTAATTTATTGTGAATGATATTTATGTGAGAAATCCCGTTTTGACCTGAGACAGATTTGTTTAATACACCTTGAAATGTAGCTCTAATCATTTCAGAAGAGGGTACTGGAGAATTAGTAACACCTTCAATTATTCTATTCATAAATTTGTGTAAATAAAATATCGTTTATTTTTTAGATTATATCGTCTTAATAACCCAATATTAAAGATACTTTATTGGTATATTATACTATAGGGTAGTTGATTTTTCAATGTTCACCAGAGATTAAACATTTGAAGTTTGATTAAATTCTCCTCGAATAAAGCATTTTTAATCAACTACAAATCCTATTCAATCCAAATCAAGTAACGACCAACAACCTATGAAAAATAGGAACAATTGCCTACCTGTTGATGCAAAAAGAAAAGAATGAGCGCAAATAGGGCAGAAAATAATCTCAGCCGTCTATATGTATAAAGTAGCTTTTAAAACAGGAGTATTAATGAAATATCCTGATATAGAATTTAGTGTAAAATAAAAACATATGGATTTGGATTTTTGGCTTCGCTTATTGACGATTACTATATTTGTTATAGTACGCGTTTATTGGTATAAAGCTAAATATAAATCTAATTTAGAAAAACATAAAGTTCAAATAAGATTTTTAACAATTGAAAAATTTGGGATAATATTAGGCGTTTTTACAATTGCGATTAGCCTATTGGGTTTTACAATATTTACTTTTCAAAATACTATCCTTCAATTATTTGGCTTTGTATTGGTGATTATCGGTTGTTTTGAGGTTGTTTCGGGACGACTTGTCTTGGGTAGCAATTGGACGGAAGTTTATGAATATCAGATTAAAGCCAAACATGAATTAATTATTCACGGAATTTATCATTTTGTTCGTCATCCAATTTACGGAGGATCTATGATTTTAGTAACCGGTGCCTTTATGGTAGCAAAAACGTATTTATTCATACCGATATTTTTGTTTCTATTGGTAATGATGGTAAAATTTGCCAAAAGAGAAGAAGATCTATTAATTTGCTACTTTGGAAGAAAATACACTGTTTATATGCGAAAAACAAAAATGTTAATTCCTTTCTTAATTTAATTTTTTGACTCCTTAATATATCTTGTTTCCACCTTTACCTCTTAAAATAATTTAAGCCCATTTTATATTTAAAAACTTAAAAATTATTGTGTATTGTGATAATATTTCTTTCATAAGCTCATCGCATTAAGGACTATGAAGAAAATCAATTTTTACAACTTTAAAAAAGACCGTTATAGCAAGGCGAGAGGTGGTTATTCCAGGTTTTTAAATCTATACTGTTCGGGTTGTAAAAATTTTCTCCTTTTATATCAAAAAGATGGTCCGGGTATTTTAAAGCGCCTGTATATGGATAGAATTTTTGCTCCTCCAGAATTAACAAATCTTCAAAAAACAGATTTTAAAGACAATTTAGTTTGTAAGCACTGTAAAAATATTATTGGCTTCTCAATAGTTTATGAAAAAGAGAATAGAAAATCTTTTCATTTGAAACAAGGATCTTTTTTGAAAAAAATAACTAAAAGAAAGTAAAAATCTACACTTTTTTGATACCTAGACTCTGGGAAAATCGAAGTAAATAACCACTGGGATCCATGACAAGAATTTCTCGACAGCCGTGAAGTGTATCTTTTACTTTATACCAACTTTCCTTAATTCCTCTTTTTAGAGGGTAATTATTTTTACTAAGTGAGTCAATAATCTTGTGTATATTATCAGTCTCAATTTGGAAATTGATTCCTCGACCATAAGGATATTCTGGTTTTCCGTTATGCCATTCTTCGTCCGTATCTTCTTGTTGAATCATGATTTGACTGCCTTGATATGAAAGAAAGGCAAACAGAGGATTAGATCGCTCATATTCGAGCTTAAACCCCAGTATTTTGGTATAAAAATTTAAACTTTCTTGAAAGTCGATGACATAGAGTTCCGGCAGAATGTTATTAAATCTCATATTTTGATAAATTATATCACTTATTTTCAACCAGCCGCAAAACCTACTCAATCCAAATCCGGTAACGACCAGCAACCGGTGAAGACTGGACACAGTTGCCAACCGGTTATGACAAAAAGAAAAGAACGAAGACCGGTGAAAAAGAAAATAAAAAAGGAAATTGCCAACATTGACTCATGAAACCTCAATTGGTGGCCATTTGTTGAAAAATCCTTTATTTTTTAGCTTTGAAAATTGAAAGACTTTTTTGGAAACAGGAAAAGACGTATCTTTCATCGGAAAAAGAAGAAAGTCGTTAAATTTCAGACGGATCAAAGGTGACAAAAAAGGGAATTTATAAAAAGAAATGGTCGCCATAAAAGTAGGGGAGATTTTATAAAGAAATCGGTAAAAACCAACTACCGCCAAAACCCAACTGTTAACTAGCCAGCCCCACGAGCTTTGGTCAACTTCGATAAAGGCTATCGGAAAAGTAATGGTTTAATGGCCAGCGGGAAAATCCAGTTGTTTTATTCTGAACTAATGAGAACAAATTAGCCACAAATCTGACCTTAAGCGGTGTGATCAAATGAACCGCGGCCACATTCATATATAAGCAAAAAAGCGGTTCATTCCGCCCTGAATACCAAGGCTGCAAGCCCATCACTGCTATCTAATCGAAAGCTTGGTCAATAAATAGAAGAATCACACTACATTGTCTCTGCCTTCTAAAAGGTTATCGTCTGTGTGCTTGCTGTCTGTTGCTCGCTCCCTTCGGTCGCTCGCACGATTTTTCCCGCTTATAGCGGGATTGTTCGGGCAAGTAGTCAGCCCTTCGCTTCGTCCCGACCCGCCTCGTCGGGACTCCGCTTCGGGCTGTTTTCTCTCGGAACGAAAAAAATAATTTTAATAAAGCTTATTAAGGCGACAGTCGTAAAAAAATCTTTTTACAACGTCGCCAAAAGGATATTTTTTTCTGGTCATCG
>Ga0172371_10012260_pt1 | contig 11315 bp, 9 predicted proteins | sample Lak12m_FD_114543 | JGI IMG/M metagenome (GOLD analysis project Ga0172371, IMG submission 114543) | Freshwater microbial communities from Kabuno Bay, South-Kivu, Congo - kab_022012_12m | ecosystem: Environmental > Aquatic > Freshwater > Lake | place: Democratic Republic of the Congo: South-Kivu...
AAACGCTCAAACGCTTTTATCCTTTGGAATAGCGGCTGAAGATATTTTGCCCACCGTTAAAATGCTTGGAGATATTTCCGGCGGGAACGCTCAGAAGATGGAATCTTTGACGTTAGCCTTCGCTCAAATGATGTCAACCGGAAAACTGATGGGGCAAGATTTACTCCAGATGATCAACGCGGGGTTTAACCCGCTGCAAATTATCGCGGAGAAAACCGGCAAATCAATCGGCGATTTAAAAAAAGAAATGGAACTTGGGGCAATTAGTTCTGAAGATATTGCCAAAGCTTTTAAGGACGCAACAAGCGAAGGAGGACGTTACCATGATATGCTTAAACGGCAGGCGAACTCAACCGCCGGAGCGATAAGCAATTTTAACGATACAATTACCACGTTAAAACAGTCAAGCGGAGGCGCGTTAGCCGTTGGTTTAACGCCGCTTTTAAATACGTTTAATCAGATTTTAACGGCATTAAATTCGGCTTCACCGGCGTTAACGGGCGTTATCGGCTCGCTTGGTTTGCTCGGCACTGCTTTTGTAACCTTGCGCGTAACCGGAATTATTCTGGCAATAAGCTCTATGCACTTATTTGGCGCGGCGTTGCTCTCGGTTAAAGGAGCTATGATTTCCACCGGAATAGGAGCCGCGATAGTTTTACTTGGGATTGGATTGGGCGAACTTGCCAAAGCGTTTAACGCCGCCAAAACCGCTAAAGATGGGTTTGACGCGGCTCTTAAATTTACACCGGAAGCTGAAGCCACAAAAGCCGGACAAGAAAACGCTATTAAAAATGCGGAGGAATTGCGCAAAGGATACAACCAACAGCGCGATCAAATTTGGACTGAGCTGAAAAACATGGGGTTGCGCGTTGAAGATATTAAGAGGATTTACAACAGCAATTCCAAAGGCGGAGACGAAAATATTAATAATCTGATAGCACGTTTGCGCGAAGTAAATCAACAACTTAGCGTACAAGCTAAGTTTATTGACGCGAACAAAAAAGCGATGGAAGCTCCCGCTAAAAATATTGTCCCGGAAACTTTGAAGGGAAAGAAGAAAACCGCCGCAGAACTTTTGCGTGAGGAAATTGACAAGGACAAAGCCGAATTAGAATGGACGTTTGCGCAAGCGCGGTCAAATAAAGAAACGTTTGATGAAATTCTTGCTCTGTCGGCTCCTCATTATTCGGGTTTGATGCAAGAAGTTGCCGTACCGGATAAGCCGGAGATTAATCTTGGAGAAGCTTCACAAACCTTTACAGATATAACCGGAAAAACGTCTGAATTAACCTACGGAGCGTATTCGGCGAATATGGTTTTCTCAACCCTCGGCAGAACCATAACCGGCGCGCTTGGCAATACGCTACATTTGTTTAAGCAGGCTAACTCGGTGGCACAACAATTTGTTAATAACATTACGGATGCCGTTGCGGAACTGCTCATCATGCAATCGCTTAAAGGGTTGTTCAATTTGGTAACCGGCGGCACCGGCGGGTTTATGGGCGGATTCCGTCTGTTTGCCGACGGCGGCATTGTAACGGCTCCAACGCTTGGTTTAGTGGGCGAAGCGGGACCGGAAGCGGTTATTCCGTTAAACCAATTTACTGCAATGCAAAGCAGCGCGCCTATTGTAAATGTTAATCTTAGCGGCAATTTGGATATGGATTTAAGGAAGCTTTCGTTCAGGTTAAATAAAATTGAAACATTAATAGCAAAGTATAATTAGTGAAATTCCAAAAGACAAAAAACAAAATTCAAAAGACAATCCGCCTTCGGCGGATCAGTGATAAGACTCCCCATGCGGTTATGTTATTTGTTCTTTGGGATTTGTTCTTTGTTTTTTGTTCCTTGGGATTTGTTCTTTGTTCTTTGGGATTTTAACATGAGTATTCAAACCGATAATTACCAATTAACCTTTGAGGAATCAAGCGTACCAACCGGTAAGCTTAAGGCTGAAATGCAGATCACTTCAGGTAATTACGTTGGCGCTATGGTTGGCGTGCCGCCGGAAGGGTCTGGCTTAAAGGTTCTTGATTACGGCGATTATTCCTTTAATTGGGACGACGGAGAGATTATTGCCGCGTTCGCCCAATTTATTTTTTATGATCCGGACAGATACTTAACAGAAATTTTGGACGGAAATTGGCTTGATAATTCCCTTCAGCCGGAAATTGAATTTACGGTATTCAAACAAAAAACCGGAGAGACGGAATGGACAAAAAAATTTATCGGCGATATAGTTTGGGAAGATTTGGAATTTAACGAAGCAAAGAAAACCGTTACGTTACAATTTGCGCCGCGCACAGATAGGCTGAAACGGATTGCGCCGGGCGAGATACCGGAGCTGGATAGCGACTTAACAATACAAGAAGCTTTACAACATATTTACAACAAAGTTATGCCGGGAACAACTGTTCTTGTTAAACACAATTATAAAAAACTTGCCTTCAGTGAAGGAGTTGGCGGCTCTTGGCAGATTTGTTCCGTCACGGATTTCCGGTTCAATTTTAAAAATTATGCCGCAAGGAAAGCAGCGGATACGCTTTATGATTTGCTCTCCGCGCTCTGCCAAGACTTTGTTGCGTATAGTGGAATAACGTTTAACGGAGAAGCCTTTTTTATCTATCTCGGCGAGCTTGGTGCATTAGATACGCAAACGGTTGATTTGAAAAAAGTAAAAGAGAATAAAGGCTTAGTTTCTTACGCCCCGGTTGATTATGTGGAGGTAACGGTTGATGACGAAGTACCGGAGTTTACTAAAACGTATAACGTGCCGTTTGGAGATTTTAACCCGGTGACGATTGTTTATCATGAACAGATAAAATTCACTTACGGATTTAAGCTTTGTTCCGATGTTTCCTTTAACACTCCAGATGAGGGGATGGTGGCCCTTCATTATTTCCGAGACTTGTTTGTGTTAGTTGGCGGGACAAAATTCTACATGGTCGATTTGGGCACGAATTATTTTATTGGACTTGCCGAACCTGGCTTTAGCGCCAATGAGACGGGGTGGATATTGGCGAATGATTGGTACCGGTTAAAAGGAAGAATGAGCCGCAAGCGCGCAATTACCGTGCTTGAAGACGGGTTTTCTCCGGCGAACAAAGTTGAACTTAACGGGCGGTTCTTTTACCTCACTGCTTTAAAAGAAAATTGCGCTAAAGAGAAAAGCGAAGTTGAATGCGTTGAGATAATTACGAATTAGTCCGCAAAGGCGGATCGGTAGTTAGTAGTAAGAAGTAAGAATAAGATTTAGAATAAATATAAGGAGACATTATCATGTCAGTTACAAAAATTGAAGGTTCGAGACAAATTAAGTTTTCCGGCGATTTATCGCTGAGCGGTTATAAAATAACCAACCTTGCCGATCCGGTAAAATATGCCTAATGGTATTGATGCCTCTAAAATTGGCGGAGGTGTCATCGATAATACCGAGTTTAGTTATTTGAACGGAGTTACTTCCGCTATTCAAACGCAGTTAAACGCAAAAGCTTTACGGGAAATACCGGATAATAAAAAAGGATTGCGTGAAGCATTCATCAGGGTCGGTCCGCTCAAAAGGGAGAGGCATTGCCAAGCCGAAGAGTGTAGAACTTTTGATAATGAATTACTAAAAAGGCTGTGTATATTAGAGTGTGACATTTTGTCACACTCTAAAGGGGAAAACACCCCATAGTTGGGCTTTTTTGGGGTAGAAATGAGGAGAAAATGTTAAAAATGATTCTCAAAATCTATGTAAATGTTTTCCAAATTGCGTGTAAGGGTGTACAAACTGCAATGCGTTCAACAGAAAAATTTTCCCCTTCAACTAATCCTTGACAATAATTCCCAAACGCTTTCGAGATATTCACTTCTTTAAACTGATTTGGCAAATGAGAAGCAAAAGGATGGAAGACTCTAATATAGTTTGGAGTAAACCCTTTGATAATTCCATTATCATTGGTCTCTTCAAATAAAACGCGTTCGGGCTTCCCCTCAAATCTTTTATGAAACGCGAACCGTTTTTTGTCACTTAAAATTCTCAAAAGAGAACTTCTTCTTTTTTTCTCTTCACCGGAAACTTTCCCATTCAGTTCAAGCGCTTTGGTGTTTGGCCGTTCCGAATAGGTAAATACATGGAGATATGAAATAGGAAGTTCATTCAACAATCTATAGGTTTCTTGAAAATCTTCTTCAGTTTCTCCGGGGAATCCGGTAATAACATCAACACCGATTCCAATTTCATCATCTAACAAATTTATTGACGAAATCAATTTTTGGTAATCTTCGGTCGTATACCGGCGCTGCATCAATTTCAGAATTTTATTACTTCCCGATTGAAGCGGAATATGAAAATGATTACACAACTTTTCCGTTGATTTGGTAAGCTGAAGAATTTCATCAGTAAGTAAGTTCGGTTCAATCGAGCTAATTCTAATTCTAAAATCTCCCTCAACTTCAACCAGTTCTTTTAAAAGATTGTAAAAATCCTTATGAACGGATTTACCGTAATCTCCGACGTTCACACCGGTAAGAATTATCTCTTTATATCCTTGTGCTACAATTGAGCGGAATTCTTCCAAAACCTTTTGCGGAGCCAGACTTCTGCTGCCGCCTCTCGCCAGCGGTATAGTGCAATAGGAGCACTTATAATCACAGCCATCTTGAATTTTAAAGTAAGCCCGGGTTCGGGCGTCAATATTTGTTGACGAGGCTAATCCAAAATGATCTGTCAACTCATCGTGCGGCGAGACGTTAATGCAGGTAAGTTCTTTCTTTTTAAAATCATTTAAATAAGAGAAGAGATCGAATTTTTCGTTGCTACCAAGAACAGCGTCCACTCCTTCAATTTTTGCAATCTCTTCCGGACGCAACTGAGCATAACATCCGGTTACAATTACGAATGCTTTGGGATTTTTCCGCAAAACTCGCCTAATTAATTGGCGGCATTCTTTTTCAGCGTTCTCTGTTACTGAACAAGTATTCAGAACATAGACGTCCGCATCGTCGAAAAAATCAACAACAGAAAAACCTCTTGTCGTAAACTGCTTTCCTATTGTTGCGGTTTCCGAAAAGTTGAGTTTGCACCCCAGAGTATGTAATGCTACTTTTTTCATTTTCTTTAAAATGGCAGAGACATGACAACTGCGCCATGTCTCTTTGCCTTAATCATGTTTTTTGACTTCCGAAATTATTCTTGCACTGATTTTGGAGGAGCAAGACTTTCTTCAGGTAATTCGAAGTTCGGGAAATCTGCTGAATTAACAGTAACAGTATCAGCTGTCATCACATCCTGAGGAGACATTTTCTCAAGTTTATGAGAAGTGATGTATTCTTGGATGAGCGCCTCATCTTTATCTTTTAGATAGGCTAACGAGCTTAATACGATTTTTTTGTTTTCCTTATCGAACTCAATTACTTCTAAGTCAATTTGAGAATCAATCGGAAAATGAAGCGTAATATTTTTGATCTTCGCTGTTGAGAGATGACTTGTAGGAACAAATCCATCAACATCAAGAGGAAGTTCAACAATTACACCCTTTTCGATTATGCGAACGACTTTTGCTTTGGTTTCTGTACCGACTGCATAGGACGTTTCGAATGTATCCCAAGGATTAAGTTGAATTTGTTTGTGACCAAGAGAGATTTTTCTCTGTTCAACATCTACGGAAAGAACGAGTACATCAATTCTTTCTCCTTTTTTCACAACTTCCCCGGGATGACGAATTTTCTTCGTCCAGGATAAGTCTGAAATGTGAACAAGTCCGTCTACACCTGGTTCTAATTCAACAAACACACCAAAGTTTGTTAAATTACGCGCAATACCGTTGTGTTTAGACCCAACAGGATATTTTTGCATCAACTCTTGCCATGGATCCGGTTCGAGTTGTTTGATTCCGAGAGAAATCTTTTTCTCGTCTTTATCAAGACTAAGATCGACAGCTTCAACAACTTGTCCCATTGCAACTACTTGCGATGGATGTTTGATGTGTTGTGTCCAGCTCATTTCTGAGTTGTGAATTAATCCTTCAATTCCTTTTTCAATTTCGATGAACGCACCGTAATCGGTGAGTGAAACAACTTTACCGGATACTTTGGTACCGATTTGTAATTTCTCTTCGATATTTTCCCAAGGATGCGGGAGAAGTTTTTTGAGGCTGAGAGAAATTCTTCTCTTCTCTTCATCGAAATCTGTAACAACAACATTGATGGTTTCATCAAGTTTTACTACTTCGTTCGGATGATTGATTCTGCCCCAGCTTAAATCTGTAATGTGAATTAATCCGTCAACACCGCCGAGGTCAACGAAAACACCGAAGTCGGTAATAGCTTTAACGGTTCCTTCAAGAATTTGACCTTTTTCAAGTCTATCAAGAATTTCTTTCCGTTGATCTGCCATTTCTTCTTCAACAAGAACTTTGTGAGAAACGACGACGTTTTCTGTTGGGATATTAACTTTAACAACTTTGAAATCCATTGTTTTACCAACAAAGGCGTCAAAGTCACGGATTGGGCGAACATCAATTTGCGAACCCGGCAGGAATGCTTCCATTCCCATCAAGTCGACAACCATACCGCCTTTAATTCTACGGACGATCTTCCCTTGAATGATTTCGCCGCTATCGTGAGCATGAACAACTTTTTCCCAAATTCTGAGGAAGTCTGCACGTTTTTTGCTGAGAACAAGATTACCTTCCTGGTCTTCAACGCTTTCCAGAACAACTTCAATTTGCTGGCCGACTTTAATGGTTTCGTCGGGAGTAAATTCGTCTTTCGGAATTTGTCCTTCTGATTTAAATCCAACATCAACAATAACTGTATCATGCTGAATTCGTACAACTGTTCCTTTAATGATTTCGCCTTCTTTAACATCACGGAAAGAATCTCCGTAAAGTTTGGAAAGGGCAGCAAATTCCTCTTGTGAATATTCCTCTTCACTAAAGAATTTTTTCGCGTTATTGAATTCGTCAAGGAGTGATTTTTGTTTTTTTTCTGACATTTAACCTCCAGAAAAATTGTCTTCCATTCTTATTGCCATAGCCATCAAATGAGAATAAAAACGGAAAAATTAGTTCAACATATTTAGTTAACGATGGCTTTTAAACCTTATTTCTTAAAATGATTTTCAATCGCTTGTTTAATGCTCTCCATCACCCATTGCGGTGTTGAAGTAGCGCCGGTGATACCAATAGTTTCAGCGGAACGGAACCAGTCAAAATTGAGCTCGTCGGAAGCTTCAACAAAAAATGTCTTTTCATTCTCTTCTTTGGAGATGTTGAAAAGGACTTTTCCATTACTGCTTTTTTTCCCGGCTGTAAAGATAACAACATCGTGGGAAAGAGCAAACTCCCTTAACTTTTTTTCGCGCCCGGAAACTTGTCCGCAAATGGTGTCTTTTGCGTGAAAATCCACCGCTTCATCCTCAATTGAACCGATGATGAGCTCTTTTACCTTGCTTTTTAGGGCTTTAGCGATTGACGCAAAAGTATCCTTGTCCATGGTAGTTTGCGAGAAAAGGACCGTCGGTTTGCTGAGGTCAACTTTTCCCAGCGCTTCTTCCAGGTTAATAATTACCACAGCGGTATTGCCTGTTACCCCGGAAAGTCCAACGACCTCGGCATGATCTTTTTTTCCGAATATTACAATCTGGTACTTTTTATCAACAAATTTCTTGATTCGCTCTTGTACTTTGGTCACCACCGGACAGGTCGCGTCAATCAATTCTATTTCAAATTCAAGAGCCTTTTGATAAGTAGATGGTGGTTCGCCATGAGCGCGAATTAAGACCTTGCTCCCTTTCGGTAAGGCTGAAAAATCTTCAACGGTGACCGTACTTAGCCCGAGCTGTGCAAGCCTGGAAACTTCAGCAGAATTATGGATTACATCACCGAGAGAATAAAGTTTTTTAGAAGATGATAATTCTTTTTCTGCGAAATCGATTGCTCTAACTACACCCCAACAAAAACCTGCGTTTCTATCTATTTCTACAACCATTTACTCTGCGTTCTCACTTAAAGGGGCACCAATTTCAATAGCTTTTTTCGCTATTTGTTGATAGATAAAATCTACCTGCTCCCCGATGGTAAGTGACGAAGTGTCAACACCAATTGCGTCGGCAGCTTTTTGCAGCGGACTTTCTTCCCTGCTCGAGTCAATTTTATCTCGATTTAACAAACTTTTTTTAATTTCATGTTCAGGGACTTCTTTCCCCTTTTCGATCATTTCTTTCGCACGGCGTTTTGTTCTTTCGTCGATTGTAGCCGTCAGGAAAAATTTTACATCGGCGTTGGGAAAAACTACCGTACCGATGTCTCTTCCTTCAATAACAATTCCCCCCTTTGCGCCAATCGTTCGCTGTTTTTCAACCAAAATTTTTCTGATCTCTTTAATCTTGCTTACATCACTTACTTTAGCATTTACTTCGTGTGTTCGTATCTCTTCCGTTACTTCCTGTTCGTCGGTAAAGACACGAGATATCCCGTTTTCATAAACAAGCCGTAAGTCTGTTTTTGATAATAAGTCAACTATAGCTGTTTCATCTTCTACAATTTTGTTTTTCAAAGCTAAATATGTAATCGCCCGGTACATGGCGCCGGTATCTAAATAGAGATATTTAAGTTTATTTGCGAGTAACTTTGCTGTGGTACTTTTACCAGAACCGGCAGGTCCGTCAATTGCGATAATTAGTTTTTTAGGCATCATTCAATTGTTAATAGATTCAAAAATAATTACAGTTTGTTATGAAAAGTGAAGTTAATAAACTTCCTTTCCCCCCAATTGGTTTTTGATGTATGAAATAACTTTATTTCCGCTGAGATCAACTTCCTTACTCCCGATTGTTGCATCGTTTACTTCATTACTCTCCGTCACAGGATTATCAACAAAATTGAACCTCAACTTGGTTCCGAAAATTTCATGAGCTTTTTGACTGAAATAATCGTGATGCTGGAGAACGACATTTTTACCAAAATCATCATTAATATGAACAGAAAGCGTAGAATCCGAAAGACTTAGCGGAGATATCTTGCCGACAATTTTTCCAAGAAGAAGCTTCTTCTCCTTTGTAATTGATGAAACAAAGTTATCCCATTCATTTAAGATTATATCAAAATGCGAGTGACCTTCTGTGGCGGATACGGTCACTTTTTCGATCCTCGGACTTACGGCAGTTGGTTTACGCTCAATTACCGGTTCCTCTTTTACCGATTTAACCGCATCAATTATTTTTTCTTTTTTTTCAACTGATTCATTCTGTTGAGACGAAACGGAAATACTTTCCAGCGGATGTTCGTTAGCGACGATCTTTTCTAATTCGGGGAATTTTCCATTCTGCAAAAGCTCTAGCAAAGATGAAATCGTCACCGTGGATTCCATACCAATGATAAAACATAAAGCTACTTCAATTTTAAGTTTATGATTCGGCGCGTACCGGAGTTCTGAAGCGGTTTTTGCGAGAAAGTTAATTGTTCTGAGAATATCGTTTTCGGTGAAGTAATTTTTATTTTTTTCGTACCGTTCTTTATAAACTTCCGCAGTTTCAATTAAAGAAGTTGATCCGGAAATTCTTACGGTGAGGAAATTTCTAAAATGCTCAATAAGTCCCTCTATAAAATCTGTGAAACTCCACCCATGTTCATAAATTTTTTCTGCCACAGAAAAAGCAACCTGGTAATCCTTTTTCTTTATTGCGTCAGAGACAGAAAAGTAGAGTTCATCATCTATAAAATTTAAAATTTTGACTACTGTCTCGTACTCAATATTATTACCGCAAAACGCCGCCACCTGATCATAAAAACTTTCGGCGTCACGCAATCCGCCGTCGGATTTTTTCGCAATCAATGTAAGTGTTTTATCATCGATAGTGATTTTCTGGTCTTGAGCAATTTTTGCAAGCAACGATTTTATTGTATGTACATCTATCCTTCTAAAGTCATACCGCTGACAGCGGGAAATGATGGTAAGCGGAACACGATGAATGTCCGTAGTAGCAAAAATGAAAATAGTATGCGATGGAGGTTCTTCCAGAGTCTTGAGCAATGCGTTGAACGACTCTTTTGTAAGCATGTGAACTTCATCAATGATGTAAACTTTATACTTCCCTTTTGTAGGAGCATATTTAACAGAATCACGTAACGTACGAATATCATCGATACCACGATTTGAAGCCGCGTCTATTTCAATAATATCAAGTGATTGGTTTGATTGGATTGAAGTACAAATCTCACAGATATTACACGGTTCGGCATCTTTGGGATTTAAGCAGTTCAACGCTTTGGCAAGTATTCTGGCAGTTGTCGTTTTACCAACGCCCCGTGGACCGGTAAACAAAAAGGCATGGGCAATCCGTCCGTTATTTATCCCATTAATCAGCGTGTCGGTGATATGTTCTTGACCAACGACTTCTTTAAAAAGTTGAGGACGATATTTTCTTGCAGTTACAACGAAAGACATTGTTCTTCCTGTTTCTTACGCCTTCATTTAATGAAAATTTTTTCCGTCAAAAATGTACACAATTCTTCTAAATATTTTTTATCAGTCTCATTGAATGCAAAATAATCATAACTATCTAAATCGAGAACTCCGATTAAATTTTCCCCTTTTACAATCGGGAGAACAATTTCTGATTTGGATTGACTATCGCACGCTATGTGCCCAGGGAATTTCTCAACATCATCAACAATAATTGTCTGCTGCGTTGATGCCGCACTGCCACAAACACCGGAACCTAATTCTATTTTGGTACAGGCTACTTTCCCTTGAAACGGCCCAAGATAAAGTTTGATGCCGTCGTAAAGATAAAATCCAACCCAGCTTATCTTATCGAATGTTTGTTTTAACGCCGCGGTGCAATTAGCCAAATTGGATAGTAGCAAATCATCAGACGTTAAAAGCGCTTTAACTTGAGAGAGAAAGACGGTATACTTTTCTTCATCCGAAAGTCCAACTGGTGAATGGAAGTGTTCACTCATTTTTTAGATTTCTTTACCGCTGGTTTTTTCTTTTGAACAGATTTTCCGCTAAGAGATTTCCCGAAAACGTACGGAATTGCTTCTTCAATTTTTTCAATGGGAATAATTTTAATTCCTTCCTTCACCTTAGGAAAAATTTCTTTTAAATCGACTTCATTATCACTGGGAATCAGTACAGTACTAATGCTGCTCCGTTTAGCAGCTATTAATTTTTCATTCAATCCGCCGATGGGTAAAACTTTTCCACGAAGCGTAATTTCACCTGTCATGGCAACATCGGATGAGGTAGGTCGCCCGGTAAGCGCGGAAAGCATCGCCATAACCATGGTTATTCCGGCTGAAGGACCGTCTTTCGGAATTGCTCCT
>Ga0172371_10012261_pt1 | contig 11315 bp, 9 predicted proteins | sample Lak12m_FD_114543 | JGI IMG/M metagenome (GOLD analysis project Ga0172371, IMG submission 114543) | Freshwater microbial communities from Kabuno Bay, South-Kivu, Congo - kab_022012_12m | ecosystem: Environmental > Aquatic > Freshwater > Lake | place: Democratic Republic of the Congo: South-Kivu...
CCTCGACACCCTCTGCGATCTCTGGGTGGCCTTCTTCCCGCGCGTCCTCCGTGACGCCCCGGCGGACTTCTTCTTCGTCTGGGCGGACATGTGCTACAAGACGGGCCCCCTCATCGGCCCGGAACTCTTCCGGCGTTTCCTCGTGCCGCGCTACCGCCGTTTCACAGCGGCCCTGCGCGAGGCCGGCATCGACATCATCATGGTCGACAGCGATGGCGACCCGCGATTGCTCATCGACCCGTGGCTGGAGGGCGGGGTGACCTGTCTCTTCCCCTGGGAGACCCAGATGGGCCTGGATATCACCGAGGTGCGCCGGAAGTACCCCACCCTACAGATGATCGGGGGCATCAACAAGCACGCCCTGGCCCTCGGCCGCGAGGCCATCGACGAGGACCTGCGTAAAGTCCCCTTCATGCTCGAGAGCGGCCGTTACCTGCCCGCGGTGGACCACTTCGTCCCGCCGGACGTGTCCTGGGACAACTACCGCTACTTCTGCGAGCGCCTGCGCGGCCTGCTCGACGAGTACCCGCCCTGCCCGCGGGGTTGACAGGGCTGTTCCGTTTTCGGCATTCCCGCTTTGGCGTTGGCTGTCAGCAGAAGGTGGAGCGGCCCCGCAGGCGCGGGGCCATTGCTCCCGCAGCCGCGAGGCCGCGCGCGGTCCAAGGAAAGGGGGGCCGGCGCGCGATCCTGAAACAGCCCCGCGGGGCTGAGAGCTCCGCTGGCGAGAGAGGGGGCTCAGATATACTGTATATACCATGAAGACGACGACCGTGTTCCAGTGTGGCCACTCGCAGGCGGTACGGATGCCCAAGGAGTTCCGCTTCGCGACGCGCCGGGTGAGCGTCCGCAAGGAGGGTGAGGCGGTCATCCTGGAGCCCATCCGAGCGCGGGCCTGGCCGAGGGGCTTCTTCAGAGGGATCGCCATCGCCGACCCCGCCTTCGGCCGACCGCCCCAGGGCGACCTGCCGCCCGCGCCGGCTCTGGGTACGGACGGCTGAGGGCGGGACGATGCCCTACCTGCTCGACACCAGTCTCTGCATCGACGTTTTCCGCGGCGTCACGAGCGTGACCCGGCACCTTTCCTGCGTCGCGCCGGAGGAGTGCACGGTCTCGGCCATCACCGTTTTCGAGCTCCTGAGCGGGGTGCGCCTGTGCCGCGACCCTGAGCGCGAGTTGCAGAAGGTCAGCGCCTTCCTGGCCATGGTGCACCAGGCGCCGTTCGAGGCGGCCGCCGCCGACGCGGCTGCCAGGGTCCGTGCGGACCTCCAGCGGCAGGGGGTACCGCTGAACCCCTATGACACGCTGCTGGCGGGACACGCACTGGCACGTGGCGCCACGCTGGTCACATCCAACGTCACGGAGTTCCGGCGCGTCCCGGGCCTGCGCTGGGAGAACTGGCGTGAGTGACCGGCGTGGACTGGGGGCCGCCTCGAGGTGTGGGCCCTTCGCGGGAGCGGACCCACGTGGCGTCGGCTGAGGCAGGGACCGGGACCCCGGGCATCCGGGGGGTGTCGGCGCCCTCGCGCCGCGACTCCCGGTTACGGTCCGGCGTCCCGCTGGGATGCCATCCGTCTGTTCTCACCCCAGAGGGGTGGCAGACCGTAGCCGGGGTCGAGCGCAGCGATACCCCCGGCTCACTTCCGCCGGCGCACGTCGAGGTAGACGGCGCCGAGGATGACGGCGCCCTTGATGATGTACTGGAAGGAAAAGTGGACCCCGGCCTGGTTGAGCCCCTTGTCGAGGATGCCGATGATGATGGCGCCGACCAGGGTCCCGTACATGGTGCCGCGGCCGCCGGTGAAGCTGGTGCCACCGACCACGGCGGCGGCGATGGCATTCAGCTCGAAGCCGACCCCGGAAGCCGGTTCGGCCGAGTAGAGTTGGGCCGTGTTGATGAGGCCGGCGATGCCGGCGAACCCGGCACAGACCATGTAGACCAGGGCCTCGACCCGGGCAATCGGAATGCCAGTGAAGCGGGCCGCCTCGCGGTTGCCGCCAATGGCGTAGGCCTGCTGGCCGAAACGCGTCCGGTGCAGCAGCACGGCGGCCACGGCAAACAGCGCCAGCATCACCAGCACCGGCACCGGGAGCACGCCCGCGATCCGGTGGTTGCCGAGCTTGAGGAAGAGGTCATACTGCTCGGGAATGGCCATGGGCCGGCCCTCGTTGAAGCGTAGGGCCGCCCCGCGCGCCATCTGCATGGTGGCCAGGGTAATAATGAAGGCCGGCATGGCAGTGCGCGAGGCGCAGAGGCCGTTGAAGAGCCCGGCCACGACAGCCACCGCCAGGGCAATGGCCACCGCCGGCCCGACGCCGAGTCCAAGGCCGTTCTCGCCGCCGACCATGCAGTAGGCCGCCACGGTCCCGGTCAGGGCCAGCAGCGCCCCCACCGACAGATCGATCCCGCCAATCAGAATCACCAGCGTCATGCCGAAGGCGAGAATGGCGTTGATGGAGATCTGCTGCGCCAGATCCACCAGGTTGTCCGGCGACAGGAACATCGGCACTTTCAGCCGGAACAGCACCAGCAGCACCGCCGCCGCCAACAGTAACGTCAGGAATTGCCGGAAGGCCTTCATGGGTGCCCCATCCCTGTTCCGCTTGCGGCATGGGCAGCGAACGAGGCCCCGCCAGGCAGCGACGGGGCACGGCCCCGGACCCCGCCGGGGAAGCGTGCTCCCCCGGACCCCCACAAGCATGCAGACTGCGGCAGGCGCTGCCGTCTCGTTCGCCACGGCGAACAGCGCGGCAGCATCGCCGCAGTCTGCGTTGGCCGGTGCTGCGCACAGCGTGCCGAGACTGGGGGCTCCGTCAGTCCGGCGGCGTGGGCTTGTTCGCGCGGCGGAATGTCCTGCTGCAGGGGCGTGCGGCCCATGGCCAGCTCGATGCGGCGGGTCTCGACCGTGGCGAAGCCCGGCCAGCGCAGGCAGCGGCGATGCGCTGGCGCTGTCCCGCGGACGCGGGACGAGTTCCAGCGCGTCTGCCGCTGCCTGCCTTCACGAGGGGTCCGGGGAGATGCATCGCCCCGGCGGGGGGATGCAGAGCGAGGCCCCGAGCGACCCTCCGCAGGAGGGACTGCAGAGCGCGAAGCGCGTGGGGGCAGAGCCCCCGGCGACCCGTGCGGACAACGCCCTGGCGTCAGTGGGGATTGGATGGCATCATCTCCCAGGCTTTGACCTGTGTGATACGGGCCCTGCCGCCCTCGGCGAAGAGGGCGACGCCCAGGCTGTCCTTCCGGCTCGGGAACACTTGCCGGCCGATGGCCTGACGGTCGTTGGCATAGACCTCGACGACGCACCGGTCCACGAAGACGCGAAGGCTGAGCGGCTCCCCGGGGCGCAGCGCAAAGGGCGCCCGCTCGGCCACCAGACGGCCCACCGGGCCGGCGTGGGTCGTATCGACCACAAGCTCCTTGGCCGTAGCGTCGTAGTAGATAAGCGCCTCCTCGGCGCCGTCGGGGGCAGCCCGGACCTTGACTCCGCAGCGCGAGGCGCTCCCCGGCTCGAGGGTCATCTGCAGCTCGCAGGAGTCACCCACGACCCCCTCCAGCGGCTGGCTCGCGCGGCCTTCCAGGGCCCGCTCACCCCAGGCCAACTCGTTCAGCCGCAGCACCTCGAGTTCCGGCACGGGCCGCATGCGGAGAGTCCCATCCTCCCCGAGCCAGAGCGTCCGGGGCAACCCATAGACGCCGGTCCAGCCCTCCTGCTCACCGCCAGCGCGGCGGTCGATGAGCCAGGCCCACATGATCTGACGGCCTTTGGCGTCGATGAGTGCCTCAGGGGCGAAGTAGCCATTGTCGACCCACGACATGCGCCCGTGGCTGTCCGGGAGGAACCGCTCATCGCGGTAGTCACCCACGTAGTACTGGCAGCCCCGGTTGTGGGCAATGAACAGCAGCAGGTGCTTGCCGCTGGGAGCGCCGCCGTCGGGGCTGCCCGGCAGGGGCAGGAAGCTCGGGCACATGTTGTCCTCGCCCTGGTCTGTCCACTCGGGCCGGCGCTGGTAGAACACGTGGCGGTATGTCCAGGTCTTCAGGTCGTCCGAGGCAAACAGGTACAGCCGGTCCCCCTGCTCTTCCATTGGCGCGTCCTTCGCCCGTCCGTACTTATTCAGCACCAGGAGGTTGCCAGTCAGCATCCAGTAGCGGCCATCCTGCTTCCAGACGTTCGACGGGTCCGCCACGCCCACGCGGAAGGGCTTGCCCTGGGCGTCCACCCCTTCGGTGAGGCCCCATTCGGTCGAGGCGATGACCGGGTCTCCGAACTTCTGCCAGGCCTCGAAGAGGCGGTCGCTGCTGCGGGCCATGCCGATGCCTTGGGGGGCACCCATCTTCCAGTAGGTGAGGTAGGCGGCCCCGTCGTCATCGACGAAGGCACCCCCGCTGAAGATGCCGGGATCGAGGATGTCATCCGGGCCCAGGGCGTCGGGGTGATTCCGCCAGTGGACCAAGTCCCTGCTGGAGAGGTGCCCCCAGCAGAAGCCCGAGCCCCGCCGGGCATAGAGGTACATGAGGTGGTAGCGGCCATTGCGGTAGAAGGCGCCATTGGGGTCGCCAGGCACAGCCATATCCTCGCTCATGGCGAAGTGGTAGCCTGGCCGGTGCGGGTCGGCCAGCAGCCGTTCCCGCAGCAGGCGGCTGGTGCGGACGACCTCCTCGGGCACGGGACCGGTCAGCAGCGGGTCCCGGGCCGGCGAGCCGGCAACGGCGGCGACCAGGGTGGCATTCCGGCCGTCGAGGACGAGCTCGCCTTTCTCGACGCGGGCTCCACCCTTCAGCAAGGTGGTCCCGAAATGGCCCATGCGGTCCTTGGGTTCTGCATCCGTAAAGCACCACCAGGCAAATGGTCGTGGCTCACTCGTCGCGCCCGCGCTGAAGCCTGCCACCTGGTCCGCGGTCAGGGCCTGGTCATAGACGCGGGCATCGAGGACGGACCCGGCGAAGAAGGCCGGCGCACCCGCCGCCACGTGCCGTTTGCCCATGAGGATAAGCAAGGGCTGCGCAAAGACACGCGGCGCGGCGACGGTGTGGGTGGCATACACCGTGCCATTCCGCAGCACGGTCACCTCCTGGCCCCGGTAGACGATGGCCATCTGCACGACGGTGTTCGGGTCGGCGGTCTCTGCCGGGTAGGCCGCCTGGTCCCTCTGGGTGCGCTGGAAGCCTTCGCTTCCGGCCATCCAGCGGCTGGCGGCGAGCTCGCCGAAGACGATGGCATCGAAGTTGTTCTGTTGCTCGACGGTGAGCACCGAACCGCCCTTCTGGTCGAGGTTCGCGACCTTCACCCAGGCCACCAACGTCTTGTCGCCGAGGCTCATGCGTTCTGCTCCCTGGGCAGCGCACGCCCAGACCATCCCGGTGAGGGCTGCTGCCACGGTCCTACGGGGCATTGCCTGCATCTGTGTCTGCTCCCATAGGGCCGGGGTTGTCCCCCGGCGCGATCGGGCGGATCCGACAGATCGGTCCGATCGGTCCGACCGGCCCGATCGCGGCCGCCCCCGTCAGCAACTCCATCACCTGCTCGGCACGGGTCTCCTCGGCACGCACCTCCTTGAGGACAGCCCCATCCCGGTAGACCAGGATCCGGTGCGACAGGCGCAGCACCTCCTCAAGGTCCGAAGAGATCAGCAGCACGGCCAGGCCCTGTTCGACCAGGCGACCGATGATCCCGAAGATCTCCTCGCGCGCGCCGACATCCACGCCGCGGGTCGGCTCGTCCAGGATCAGGACCTCGGGCCGCCGCTCCATCCACCGTCCCACCAGTGCCTTCTGCTGGTTGCCGCCGGAGAGGCTCTGGACTGACTGCTCGGGGTCGGCGAGGCGGATGCGGAACTGGCCGACCGCACGCTGGACGATGTCTCGGCGCCGAGACGGATCGGGTCGGCAGAACGCGATCCAGTGCCGCAGCCACGGCAGGGCGATGTTGAAGGCGACGGACTGGGTCATGACCAGCCCCTGACGCTTGCGGTCCTCCGGAACCAGCACCATCCCCGCGGCTAGGGCGTCCCTGGGCCCGCGGAGCCGGACGGGCCGGCCTTCGACCCGCACCTCGCCAGCGTCCAGTCGGTCGACGCCGAACAGGGCCCGCGCCAGCTCGCTGCGCCCGGCCCCGACCAGCCCCGCAATGCCGAGGATCTCGCCGTGGCGGAGGGCGAAGCTGACGCCGCCGATGTGCGAGTTACGCAGTCCGCAGGCCTCCAGGGCCACAGCCGCCGGCTGCGCCTCGGGGCGGGGCAGATGCTCGGCGACCTCGCGACCGACCAACCACTGCATCAGTTGCCCGCGGCTCAGGCGGGCCGTCTCCTGGGTGCCGATGGAGCGGCCGTCACGCAGCACGGTGATGCGGTCCGTCAGTTGGGCGATCTCCTCCAGCCGGTGGGAGATGTAGATGATGCCCACGCCCTGGCCACGGAGCCGGCGCAGGGTGGCGAACAGCGCCTGGGTCTCGGTCTCCGATAGCGCCGAGGTCGGCTCGTCCAGCACCAGGACGCGGGCATCCCGAGAGAGCGCCCGCGCGATCTCCACGAGCTGCTGCTGGGCCACGGTCAGGTCGGCGACGAGGGTCCGGACCTCCCGGATCTCCCGCAGGCCCAGACGCTCCACCAGCCCCCGGGCATCCTCCACCATGCGGCGACGGCTGAGAAACCCGTAACGGCCCGGCTCGCGCCCCAAGAAGATGTTCTCCGCGACGGAAAGGTTCGGCGCCAGCGCCAACTCCTGGTGGATAATGCGGACGCCGCAGCGGTCGGCGTCCGCCACCGTGTGAATGGCCGCCGGCACACCGTCGATCAGAACGCGCCCACGGTCGGGCCGATGGATGCCGCCGAGGACCTTGATGAGGGTGGACTTGCCGGCGCCGTTCTCGCCCAGGAGCGCGTGGATCTCCCCGGCCCGCAACTCGACGCTGACGTCCGCCAGAGCCGTGACGCCGCCGAAACGCTTGCTGATGCCCTCCAGCCGCAGCAAGGGCGGTGAAGGACGCGCCTCGGTCGCCAAGCTGGCGGGTATGACGTCAGGCATGATTCCGGACCTGGCCCTGCAGACGCGGGGCCGCTCCACGCCGATCTGGACCGCCCGGGGCCTCCCGGGCACCTGGCCCTGCAGACGCGGGGCCAGACCCGCGGCTACTTCTTCAGGAACTCGTCCGCATTCCCAGCGGAGATCAGCTTGACGGGGATCTTGACGTCCTTCGGCACCGGCTTGCCGGCCAGGCCCGCGTAGAACTGCTCGGCCGCGGTACGGCCCATCTCGCGCGGGAACTGCGCCGAGGTCGAGTGCAGTTTGCCCGCCTTGATGGCCATCACGCCTTCCTTCGAGCCGTCGACGGTGACCACGGTGATCTTGCCGAGTTTGCCGGCCGACTCAATGGCCGAGATGGCGCCCAGCGCACTGGGATCGTTGATCGGGAACACGGCGTCCAGTTCGGGAAAGCGCCCCAGCAGATCGCGCATCACCGGCCGGCCCCCTTCGGTGGTCCCTTTGCACTCCTGCGTGTCGAGCAGCGTCATGTCGGGATGCTTCGCCATCTCCTCCTTGAACCCCGCTACCCGGTCGATACAGGCCTTGTTGACGGACAGGTGCAGGATCGCCACCTTGGCCTTGGGGTTGACCTTGGCCAGGGCCTGCGCCGCCAGGCGCCCGGCCTCGACATTGTCCGAAGCAACCTGGCACAGGACCAGGTCCTCGTCCTTCGCCGGCGCGTCGACGATGACGCAGGGGACCTTCTTGCCCTTGGCCTGCAGGAGGCTCCCCCGGACCCCTTCCCAGTTCACCGGGTTGATGAACACGCCAGCGGCTCCCTGCATGAGCAGGTCGGAGATGTCATTCTTCTGCTTGAGGCTGTTCCACTGGGCGTCCAGGGTCACCAGCTTGTCGCCATGGGCCTCGACGACCTCCTTGATGCCGGCATTGAGGTCGACGAAGAAGGGGTTGTTCATGGTCTGGAACGAGACGCCGATGGTACGGCCGCCCTTGGCGGCGGCCTCCTGGGCGCCGATGCTTGCGCCCCACAGCCCCAGGGCCATCGCGGCGGCGGTCACACAGACTCTCCGAGCGATCACCTTCATACCCACATCCTCCAGTTGGATTACCCGAGGCCGTGCCGGGTCTCGCGGGCTGCCGACATTCCGTCCGCCCGGGCCACCCCAAGGCCCCCGGGCGTGACGCCGGAAACCTTACACTGGCGACGGCCACCGGGCCAGCGGCCGCGCGCGACAAGGGGCCCGGGACCTTGCCCGTCGCACGAGGCCCGCCATAGTACCCACCATGCACGACCCGGAGAGTGACCCCGCGCCGGCCGGTAATGCCCTCCTGGAGCCCCTGCGGAAGTGGTTCGGCTTCCATCGGTTTCGCAGTGGCCAGGAGGAGGTGGTGCGCCGCATTGTGGCGGGTGACGACCTGTGCGTGGTGATGCCCACCGGCGCCGGCAAGTCGCTCTGCTACCAGTTGCCGACGCTGATGCGCCGCGGGTATGGGGTCGTCGTCTCGCCACTGATCTCGCTCATGCAGGACCAGGTCGAGGGCCTCAAGGCTCGCAAGATCCCGGCCGCCTTCGTCAACAGTACCTTGTCCGCCGAGGCACAGTACCAGGCCATTGCCGCGGCCGCCGCGGGCACGACCAAGCTCCTCTACGTCGCGCCGGAGCGCTTCCGGGCCGCCTCGTTCCGCTCCCTTCTGGCGGAGCAGCCCCCCAGCCTCCTGGTGATCGACGAGGCGCACTGCATCAGCCAGTGGGGACACGATTTCCGCCCTGACTACGCCAAGATCGGCGCCGCGGTCGAAGCCCTGCACATCCCGCAGGTCTGCGCCTTCACAGCGTCGGCGACACCGGCGGTCCGCGAGGATATCTGCTTCGCGCTGGGGCGCCGCGACATGGCCCAGTACGTCACCGGCTTCCAGCGGCCGAACCTGGCCTTTGCCGTGGTGCGCTGTCCGCGGCGGTCCGACAAGGACGAGGCCCTCGCGCGCCTGCTGACCACACCCGCACCGACCCTCATCTACGCGTCGACCCGCAAGGCCGTCGACGGGATCGCCGGCAACCGGCGCTGTCTGGCCTACCATGCCGGGCTCCCGGATCGCGTCCGGGCCCAGGTCCAGGAGCGCTTCATGGCAGACCCGGCACCCGTGCTGGCGGCGACCAACGCCTTCGGCCTCGGCATTGACCGGCCCGATGTGCGCCGCGTGATCCACTACGCCATGCCCGGCTCGCTCGAGGCCTACTACCAGGAGGCCGGCCGGGCCGGTCGCGACAACGAGCCCGCCGACTGCGTCCTGCTCTACTCCCCCGCAGACCGCTTTGTGCACGAGTTCCTGCTCGAGGTCAACAACCCGGAACCGGTCCTCCTCGAGACCGTCTATGCCACGCTGCGTCGCCTCTGGCTGGCGGGGGCCGGCCAGGCGCTGGACCTGGACGATGACGAGGCGCTCAAGGCCCTGGCGCCGGAGGCGAGTTCGGCGAAGCATGTCGAGGCGGCCCTGCGCGTCCTCGAAAGAGACGGGTACGCCGCACGGGCCTATAACCGTGACAGCCCCGGCCGGCTGCGCTTCCTCGGCGACGTCGACGGGCTGTGCACAGAGCACGCCCACGAGAGCACCCAGCGCTCCCGGTTCGTGGCCCGCGTGGGCCGCCACTGCGGCGCGGAACTGGTCGACGGGACCCGCTGCACGCCAGCCCAGCTCGCGGAGATCTGCGGGCTGCGCGAAGACCAGGTCCGCAACGTCATCAGCGCCCTTGAGGGCAGTATCCTGGAGTGGCGTCCCGGGCGCGATGGCCGGCGCCTCGTCCTACCGCGCCCGGACACCACCACGCTCGACCTCGACGTCGAGGCCATGGAACGGAAGCGTGCCCTTGACCTGGCCCGACTCGAGGACATGACGGAGTACGCCAGCCGCAGCCGCGACTGCCGGCAGCGGGTCCTCGTCACCTACTTCGGCCAGCAGGTCGGCGAGTGGCGCTGCGAGACCTGTGACCTCTGCCGGCACCTCGACCTCGGCGCCTTCCGCCAGGCCGAGGACTCCGAGCTGGCGATCCTGCGCGTCGTACTCGACACGGTGCGCGAGCTCCGGGGCCGATTCGGCCAGGGCCGCATCGTGCAACTCCTCGCCGGCTCGACGGACGCCGACCTGCTGCGCTGGCAGATGGACGAGCACTCGCGCTATGGCGAACTCGCCCACGTCGGCTCGACACACCTCTACCGGCTCCTGCGGGCGCTGCTCCAGAATGGCTGCCTCGAGACGGTCGGGGACCCGCGCTACCCGCGGCTCGCCATCACGGGGGCAGGTCTGCAGGTCCTGCGTGGCGAGGCGGGTGTGCGGCTCGACTTCGAAGACCCGGGAGCCCGGCCGCGGCGCCGGACGCGGGACCAGGCCGTAGAGCGCAGACCCTCTGGCGCCGCGACGTCCGACGCCCCCAGTGGTCCCGAAACGGCCGACGCGGAGGAGGCCCCCGCCGAGCTCGTCGAGCGCCTGCGCCAGGTCCGCCGCCGGCTGGCCGACGAGCGCAACGTGCCCCCCTACGTCATCCTCAGTGACGCCGTCCTGCGCGAGTTCGCCCGGCGGCAGCCCGCCGACCTCGAGGCGGCCGCCCGGATCAAGGGCATCGGCGAGGCCAGGCTGCGCACCGTGGTCCCGCACCTGCTGGCCTGCCTCCACGGCGGCGGGTAGGGCCGGCAGCCCCCACGGAAGCGGGCGGATGGGCCCATCCCTGGGCGCCCCTGGTGGGCCGTATGCCGACCCATAGGCACATGCTGCCGCCCGCCGGCACAAGGCGCGCTTGGCGACGCAACATCCGCACCCACGAGCCAAGCTCCCGGCCAAGCCGGGAACGCCTGGAGGACGGCTTCTCCGCAGGCCGCCGCGCGGACACGGAGATCCGCGCCGCCAGACCCGTGGGAGCGCGGATACGGCCTGTCCCGCCATGGCCCGCGGGGCGACGGCGGAAGATCCGCGCCCCCAGACCGCTGGGAGCCCTCGGCGGTCTGAGGCGGAGTCGCTAAGGCCTGAAGGCCCTCAGGTTGCGGATCACGACGGTGGCCGGCGCCTTGGGCTGATTGGCAAAGACCTTGAAACCCACGATCCGGGCCGGGTCCAACGCGAAGCCTGGGTTGCCGCCGTAGGACTTGCCGAAGGTCACCTTGATGGTCCCGCTCGCGCCTGGAGCGAGGGTGGCGCTCTCCGTGTTCCAGGGGCTGTCCTGCATAAGCGCTAACTATTTGAGCGTACCACTCTGATGGCTTTGCTTCGAGCCTTGCATGCCGCTGTTCGTGAACTCGCCCATTTGGGGTCGTCTCTGGCGCCATGGCGAGGCCAGGGCCTCCGC
>Ga0172371_10012262_pt1 | contig 11315 bp, 8 predicted proteins | sample Lak12m_FD_114543 | JGI IMG/M metagenome (GOLD analysis project Ga0172371, IMG submission 114543) | Freshwater microbial communities from Kabuno Bay, South-Kivu, Congo - kab_022012_12m | ecosystem: Environmental > Aquatic > Freshwater > Lake | place: Democratic Republic of the Congo: South-Kivu...
AGAGCGGTTCTTTAATGGGTCATTTTTCTGAGCGCTGATGTAGCGGGTCAATTCGGAGAGCACTCAGGCAGGTGGGTCAGTTCTGAGAGCATGGGGGTGGGTCAATTCGCAGAGCGCCGAAGCCTTAGACTCGAAATCTAACCGATTCCAACATGTAAATCAACGATTATCATGAGAATTCCCTGTAATTGCGGAGTTGATTTCTCCGTCGAACCGAGATAATGTGATCCTCCGGGAGGGCGCGGAGAATGTTCAAATGCTTATGATCATGAAAGAAAAAGGTATTACTCGCTTTCTTGCGCTGATTGGGGCGTTGATGATTTCTTGCCTGCTCGCTGCCGGCTGCCAAGAAGCGGAAACTCTCAAGAGAGAAGTACTGAAGAAGCTTCAAAGTAAGGTCGTCAAAAAGAATCCGTTCACTCCCAGAGACGGCATGACCATGCGTGCTTGTTCGCTGTTTCAGACAGCCAACCTCAATTCCGAAATTATTAGGAAGCTGCCGGCGGAAACACCTGTGTATCTGCTGGACAAAGTAAGTGAATGGTATCGAGTTCGCACTCGGGACGGACGCGAAGGTTATGTCGAACAAAAAATGATCGGCGGCGCCGAGATCATCGCAAGAACACACGAATTGAGACGATCCATTGAAGGCGCTCCTGCTCAGGCTGAAGGAGAAACCAAGACAAAAGCCTATTTTCGCCTATATCCCGGGCGAAATCACCAAGTTGTTGAGGCGTTGCCGCCGGGGAAGAAATTTGAAGTCTACGACAGAGTGGTAACCATTAGAGGCGCCGAAGGCGGGACCGAAAAAGGCGCCACCAGAGGAAAAATCCCCAGTCGAACAGCGTCCCAAGAGAATGCCCCGACCGCCGATGATCCACTGGATCCCGGCGTAAGGAAGGATGTTTGGTACAAGGTAAGAATCGAAGACGGTAGGGTTGGCTACATCTATACTAATAATATTAAGCTTACGCCGCCTGATGAAATAGCCAGAGAAGTGCCTTTTATGCGAATAGTGGCCTGGAGAACAGTTAATACCACTGATGATCCGGATCGTGGCGCCAAAAACAATTATATCGCCGCCTATGCGCCATTGGGCAAAGATCCTGGTTGTGATTACACCAGACTCTATTTCATGAATTGGACTCCAAGACTCAAGAAGCGCGTGATAAGCTGGCAATCGCGGATTCACGGTATTTTACCAATCACGAACTACCATTCGGAAGGCACGCCGGGGTTCAGCGTGCGCTATCTTCATCCCTCGAAAAAGGACAAGCTCATCTTGGCCAGTTTTGTGTTTAGCGGGGGAACAGTCCGGAAAGTCGGTGAAGAAGAAATAGCCAATCCGTCTGAAGTCCATTAAGAACAATGGAAGAATGAACCCACTGTGGCAGAGGGCCTTATACGCTTTGAAGTCTGCGGCTATTGAATATAGTCCCCCGTTGGGCCGATTGCAGGATAAATTTTGAGAGGAACGAATCCGAAAGCCGCTACAAGAAGGTTCTGTGGGAAAACCCCTAGGAGCCGATTATAGGAACTGGCAGCGCTATTGTATTGGTCCCTCTGTCGAAAGATGCGCAAACTAATTTTCTCGACTTTTTTCCACTGCGCCGTAAATGGTGGGTACTGAGCAAGCTTCGGCTTTGACTGACCGAGTTTCCTTACTTCCTCCAATATCCTATCAATTTCATCAATAGCCGCTACGATGCGGTCGGGATCAGAGGACCGCATCGAGATGGATCGTGCCTGTAGGAGTCTTTCCGCCAATTTGGTGTGTCCCGGCTCGAAACCCTTGAATGATTCTATAAGACCAGGGATCAAGTTATTTCTTTCCGGAATTGCCCTGGCAAACGCAGACCATTCGGCCCTGGCTTCCATCCTGACCTCTTTCAAAACGGGGCGAAGCATCAAGAAGGAAACCACGACCACAGCGAGAAACGCCACCAGGAAAGTAATAAGAATTTGGATGAACTTAAGAAGTCTCATTGAGGTCACGCGCTTTTCGGAAGTGGGGACAAACAATCGCTCGCCCCAAAACGGCCCTAGATGAGGCGCCACAGCAAGTTTCGGGAACTCGGACGGACTGACAAATGAAACAATACGACTATTTCTGCTATATTTACTCAAGGTTACACAATAAATGAACAAACAGCTTTATATTCTTGGTGTTATGTCATATATGGAAAACAATTTAGTGTCAACTGATTTTTGTCAGTAAGAACCGTGCCATCGGCTGTGTTGACTTTTTTTGCTCCAGTGGCTTTACTTGGACTTAGATGTTCCAAGTCAACAAGGAGGAAAACCTGATGCCGTTTTCATCAGATCGCCGCGAATTGCTGAAAAAAGGTTTGGCTGCGACTGCTACCATCCTCTCCGGCGGGTCTCTCCTGTTGAATCCGCGGGAAAGCGGCGCAGAAGCCTTACCGGACCTGGTAGTGGTGAACGGCGGCGATCCCGCTGCGATCACACGTGCGGCAGTAGACGCCCTGGGAGGAATGGGGCGATTCGTAAAACCTGGGAATAAAGTTGTCATAAAACCAAATATGAGTTTTTCAAGCGGTCCTGCAGCGGCTTCGAACACTCATCCGGCGGTCCTAGGAGAGGTTGCCCGGATGTGTATACAAGCCGGCGCATCAAAAGTCGCTGTTCTCGACAACGTGTTGCATACGCCGGAAGAATGTCTTGCTCTTTCACAAATCCCCGCCACATGCGCGGCGATTCCGAAGACGACTGTGAATGTTGTCAAGTCAAAGAGGTTATATCGTGAGGTTAAAGTCCCTTCCGGACGTCAATTCAAATCTATGGAGGCGGTGGCGGAGGTCTTGGATTCAGATGTTCTTATCGCGGTCCCCGTGGGCAAGACTCATTCCGCATCCGGAGTTAGCCTGTCCATGAAGGGCATGATGGGGTTAATATATGACCGAACCTCCTTCCATGGACGGTACGATCTGCACGATGCCATAGTAGATATGGTGACTGTCCTGAAGCCGCATCTCGTGGTTATTGACGGCACTCGAATTCTTAGCACAGGCGGGCCCGGCGGACCGGGCAAAATCATCCCACTGAATCTTGTCATCGCCTCCGCGGACATGGTCGCGGCCGATGCGCAGATGGTCGCTTTGGGAACATGGTTTAACAGAAAATTTGAACCCGGCCAGGTGAAACATATTCGATTAGCCGCCGAGCGCGGGCTGGGACGCATGGACCTACAGAAATTGAATGTGAGGAATATTAAAATCTGATGAAATTACATAAAGTGACCCAGACTGTCACTCTGACTGTTTTCTTGGGTCTTTTGCTGCTCGCGACATATCCATTTCCTGACGGATTGACCGCAGATTTCTTCCTCCGACTAGATCCCCTAATTTGTTTCGGGACGCTCATAGCTTCGCGAGAATTCTTGGTCTATCTGCTGCCGGGTTTGCTGATACTCTCGGCGGCGTTACTGATCGGAAGATTTTTTTGCGGGCACATTTGTCCGATGGGAACCACACTCGATATATTGCAGAGCGCCGTGGTTTCCCGAAAAAGGACTTCAGTCAAGAACAACTCTTATGAATCTACGCAGCGGTATCGCAGATGGAAATACCTGGGCCTGATTGCGATCCTCGCGTCCGCGTCTACCGGCGTTTCCCTGGTTTATTGGGGGTCTCCCCTATCGTTGGTAACTCGTTTTTATGGGCTTGTTGTATATCCTGTGCTGCTGTTGACGGCTGATTGGGCGCTTCAAGTGACCGGGCCCTTGTTGACTAGGACGCCTTTCTCATCGTTGAACTATCTGCAAATCCCGGAACGAGTTTTTTCCACCGGCGTCTTCGTGTTTCTGCTCTTTTTCGGAATGACTATCCTGGGCTATGCTCAGCAGCGGTTCTGGTGCAGAAATCTATGTCCCGCCGGAGCTTTGATGGGGCTATTTTCGAGATCCCCTCTTGTCAGGCGCAGAGTCAATGAAGATTGCACAAAATGCGGACTGTGCGTGCGAAATTGTCCCATCGCCGCCATATCTGAAGAACCCGCAAAAACAGCTCATTCAGAATGCATCGTTTGTCTGCGGTGTATGGACGTGTGCCCTGAATCTGCTATATCGTTTTCCGCGCGACCCTTCCACAAACCGGTCGAGAAGGTCAACCCGGACCTGACCAGGCGAAATATGATCCTCGCCCTCGGATCGGGTCTTGTCACTGCTGGCGTTTTGCGGACCGGGATTCATCAACCACTGCCACGCAGCAGAGAGCGGGCGCTGGTCAACGCAGAACTCATCCGGCCTCCCGGAGCATTGCCTGAGTCGGAATTCTTGGCCAGATGCATACGCTGTGGAGAATGCATGAAAGCTTGCCCGACCAACACCCTGCAACCTGTGTGGTTCAAGGCCGGGCTGGAAGGAATTTTCACTCCTGTAATGCTCCCACGGTTGGCCGCGTGTTCCATAAACTGTAATACTTGCGGAAAAGTTTGCCCCACCGGAGCGATCCGCGATTTGCCGCATATAGAAAAGAAGCATGCTAAGGTGGGGACCGCATGGATTAATAGGCAAAATTGCCTGGTTTGGGAGCAAGACAAGAAATGTTTGGTATGTGACGAAGTCTGCCCTTACAACGCTGTTTCATTTCAGCCGGTACCCGAGAGGGTGAATGCGGCGCCTTTCGTAACCGAGAACAAGTGCACCGGCTGCGGATGGTGTGAAAGCAAATGCCCGGTCGAAGGGACTTCCGCTATTCGCGTTAATATAATAGGTGAAATAAGGCTTGCATCCGGATCTTACGTCGACAAGGCCCGTGAATATGGTTCGCATTTCAAGGAACGGGAACTCGGTCCGGAACGTCTTGCCCCTGGGACTTTCGATTCCTCAACCTCCTCCTCGATGGATGGGACCACGCCGACAGAGCCCAAGTCGTCGGAAGAACAGCTTCCTCCCGGTTTCACAATTAAATAGGGCCTGACATTGCTAAGACAGTCTGCTATCATAATCGAAAGTTCTTACTTGTCTTTTTTGCCGTCGGCCGAAAATTGACCAAAATTACTACCGGTTATTAACCGAAACTTACGGCTGAGAATGAACGGTCCTGAGAACTCACAAGAGAACATCGAGCGTTTGTGGCAGGAAGCCGAAGTCTATGAGAGCCACGGTTTGCACGATCAGGCTGTACTAGTCTACCAACATATCCTTAGCAAAGAACCCAACAACCGCAAAGCCCAAGCCAAGGTAGTTCAGATCCAGTTCACCCAGCGTATGGAAGAAACTCCCAGTGGGCGCCGGATTGCGTCGGATGAGCCTTCTGCGCAGCTTTCAGTGGATCTAGGGCTCGCCTACCTGGGAATGAATCTGCATGAGGATGCTCTGGATGCCTTCACGGAAGCGCTGGAGCTTTCGTCCGGGCAAATGCCTGAATTGTGGCGACATGTGGCCACGGCGCTCGTCGGGCTCTACAATGCGCATCCGGACGTAAAGATCTTTCAAGAAGTCATTGCTAATCCCTTATTGACGTTGAAAGCCAAGAATGAAGTGGTTTCTCAAGCAATCGAAATATGCCTTGAACAGCAAGGTCCTCATCGGGCTCGGAGATTGCTCGCGTCATTCCCGAAGGAAATGAAGAAACTCGTCAAAGATTATGAAATTATGCTCGCAAAAATCAACAACTCGGACGCCGATCATGAGGATGAATCGCGAACCATGGGCGGCCCCGGGGCTGATGACATTGGATTTACCGGGGCTGAAACTACCAATACAGTGACCGGGTCATCGCGTGCAGCTCAGGATATGGAGACTTCCATTCCTCTTAACGTCCGCATCAGATACTCGTTCGATAACAAAAACTGGCTGAATGGGATGGCTTCACGACTTTCCGCCGGCTCGGCGCTGATCCATTTGGCGGAAGCCCCCGCCACAGGAGATTTGCTGGTCATTCAGATTCACCTTCCGACGCAAAAGGATAACGAGCCGGTATGGGCGCTTGCGAGAATTGCAAAGATATCTTCTGAAAACCAACCGACCTGGACGGACTTCCCTGTAACGACCAAGGCTGATTTCACCACTTTTCTTCCAGGTGGAGAAGTTATGTTAAAGTCGTTTATGGATGAAGTTGTCAATAATCCCGACATCCTGACGGAAACCGGCGAGAACGAAGCAGAGGGCTTCACTGAGCGGGTAGCGACTATGTTCGGCGCCTCGCATGAGGAAGCTTCCAAAGCCCTCGGAGACGCTTTTATTCCTGAACCTGCAGGAAATGTGGACTTGAAGCCCTACGATGACGTCTCTCTCTTGGCATCCGTGGCGCTTGAAGATAACCGCGCCGAGCCAAGTCAGAATGACCCGAATAAGGTCCGTTTTGCGTGCAGTTGCGGACAGATTCATATGATAGGCATTCAGAATGTAGGCAGGAAGGGCAAATGCAAGAATTGCGGTAACTCTTTGAAGGTCCCACTGGTAGATTTCAGACCGGATAGGATTTCCGAGCAATTGACCGGAAAAATCATTGGAGGCTGCCGGCTTCTCTACAAGATAGGTGGAGGGGGCATGGGCGGTGTCTTCAAAGCTCACCATGTCGGCCTGGATATTCCTGTGGCGGTAAAGATACTCTACTCTCATCTCGCTGCTGAAGATCCCATTTTCATTCGGCGTTTCATCCGAGAAGCCAGGTCTGCCGCGAAGTTGCAGCATCCCAATATTGTGGGTGTCATGAATGTCGGATACGAGAATGGCCTCCACTATTTGATCATGCCGTTCGTGGAAGGAGGCAGCGCAGCGCTTCTGCTGGCCAGATCAAGGCGACTGCCGATTGACAGAGTTATCGAGATTGGAATTGACATCGCACGCGCGCTAGGTGTGGCTGAAGAGCACAATTTGCTTCACCGTGATGTCAAGCCTGCCAATATTCTATTTGGCTCTCGGGGCGAGGCTATGCTGGCCGATCTCGGTTTAGCAAAAACGTCCCGGGATTCCACAGACTTGGCCATAACTCAGAGTGGAATTGCTTGCGGCACGCCGCTTTACTTTTCCCCCGAACAAGCTAAGGGTGTTCGCAAGCTGGACATACGGTCAGACATTTACTCCCTAGGGATTACTCTGTATCACCTTATAAGTGGCGCTCCACCCTTCATGGGAGATTCTCCGTTTGTGGTATTTCAGAAGCATGTCAATGAGCCTTTGCCCCCCTTCAAGCAAATGGACCCGCCCGTCCCCGATTCAGTGTTCAAGCTTATCAAGAAGATGACCGAAAAGAACCCTGATGACAGATTTGCCAACTCGCAGGAACTTCTACGCGGCCTCAAAAATCTTAAGAAGCGTCTGTCCGCAAAGAAAAAACCGGCTTCAGTCCCCAGGAGGAAAACCCTGTTGGAGAAACTGGGATTCAAGTCCGACTAATGTCCTCGATTCTGCGCCCCCACTGTGAGACTATTCCCTGTTATAGACTGATTTACAGCATTAATTACAGTTAATTGGGTGTGTTATCTGATACAATAATTGACTTATTGATACAATTCCTGTAAAATTAACCTAATTCAACCTGTTAATGGTCGTACATGGAGGATGAATCATGTTCTGGCTATGCCGCCGCTTCATCAAATTCGTTCTGATTCTGATATTTTTTGGATGGATCACGTACCCCGGCTGGTTCAACGAATGGTATTCCACTTGGCCTGAACAGTACGCCTATCCGGCAAGTATGTCCACTGATCACGACCCGAGGTGGGGATTCTGGTTCTGGTGATACGACGGGGGGAATTTCACTTCCCCTTCAAAAGCCCCTTTTCGTAGAAGTAATTGAATACGATCAAAGGATCCAATCCGGTAAGTTCGCAAACTTTGAACACGGTGACCGGTTTTCTGTCCATTTTCAGTTCATTAATAACACGGCTAATTCTGCCATAAACTTCATTGCTCTCGTTGATATTCATTTCTCTAAGCGGCCTCCAAATCTCGCGCCGGATTAGTAATTTTCTCGGATATGAAGCATCAGTAGGACCGGCATCTTGCCGGTCACTGTCTTCATCTTTTCATTGGAAAGCGGGCATCGTGTATCACTATATCCCCGCTTTCGCGGGGACAATCCTGGATTCCCGTTTACACGGGAATGACGTCGGTACCCATGTTCGACGTCTTTGCCGAGCTAAGTCAATAGGGGGCCACGGACCTGTCCATGCCGACCCGTGCTTCACTTACAAATCACGAGAGCAACTCGTCCACCGATCTCAGGGCCTTATTCAGATCGGCGTGTTCGGGGCCGCCGGCCTGAGCCATATCGGCCCTGCCGCCCCCGGATCCGCCCACGCGCTCCGCTGCTTGTTTTACTATGTTTCCCGCATGGTACCTGTCAGTGAGATCCTTAGTCACGATAGCAAGAAGCAATGCCTTGCCATCAGTCCTGGCGCCAAGAAGCGCTATGCCGGACCCAAGCTTATCCTTAACGCGATCCGCGTAGTCTCTCAAATCTTTAGGGCTGGAAACATGCTCCACAATGCGGGTCAACACCCGTACGCCCTTGACCTCCCGCAATCCTTCCAGAATATCTGATGCTTGACCTGTCGCCAGACTGGCTTTGAGGCTTTCGATCTCCTTTTCCTTTAATTTCTTTTCTTCAATCAGTTTGTCGAGCTTTCTGATCAGTTCACCTCGGCTGCCTCGGAGTCTTTCACCAATTGCCCGGATTTCGCTCTCTATCGACCTCACGTAGTCCAGCGCCCCCTCTCGGGTCACAGCCTCTATTCTACGCACGCCCGCCGCAATGCCGCCTTCACTGGTGATCTTGAATAGCCCTATGTCGCCGGTGCGATGAGTGTGAGTCCCTCCGCAAAGCTCTTTGCTGATATCGCCTATGGAAATCATTCGGACCGTAGCCCCGTACTTCTCGCCAAAAAGGGCCATAGCCCCCGAAGACATGGCTTCTTCGATCGGCATTATCCTGGCGGTAATAGGAAGATTTTGCTGGATCCTTTGATTAACCAAGAATTCTACGCTATCCAATTCCTCCCTCGTTATCGGAGTAAAATGAGTGAAGTCGAACCGAAGGCGTTGAGGTTCAACCAGAGACCCGCTCTGCTTCACATGATCGCCGAGAGCCTCCCTGAGCGCCCACTGCAAAAGATGCGTGGCCGTATGATTGGCCATTATCGCGCGGCGGCGCCTCATAATAACCTCGAGGTCCACCTTATCGCCGACATGAAACGCGCCGGATTTGACCACGCCCTTATGAAGAATTATGGACGGGAACGGTTTGAGCGCGTCTTCAACTTCTATTACATTTCCATTGGAGCTTATGGATCCCTGGTCGCCTACCTGCCCGCCGGATTCTCCGTAGAATGGGGTCCTGTCGGTTACGATCTCCACCCGGTCCCCTGATTTGGCCTCCTGCACGGCTTTGCCGTCCTTTATGATGGTACGGACCACTCCTGAGTCATGCATGGCTTCGTAACCCGTGAACTCGGTGCTCACGTTGGTTTCGAGTATCCCACGGAGCGCCTCCGCATCCTCGCCTGCCATACCGTCCCATGCCTGCCGCGCCATTTTGCGCTGCCGCGCCATTTCCTCTTCAAAGCCGGCGTGATCAATCGTCAGACCGGCTTCTCCGGCCAGATCGGATGTCAAGTCAGGCGGAAAGCCGTAGGTGTCATACAACCGAAAAGCCACAGATCCCGGCAGGATCGTTTGCCCTTGTCGCCGCACTCGCTCGGCTTCTTCCTCAAAAAGAACCAGGCCGCGGGCAAGCGTGTCGAGGAACCGCTCCTCTTCGTTGTGAACGACTTTTTCCACAAGACTTGAATGAGTCTGTAGCTCAGGATAGGCGTCCGACATGTTTTCCACCACGACCAGCGCCGTTTGATAAAGAAAAGGTTTATCAAGGCCGATGTACTTACCGTATCTGAGCGCTCGCCGGAGGATCCGCCTCAACACGTAGCCTCTTCCCTCGTTTGATGGGAGGACACCGTCCGCGATCAAAAACGCGGCCGCCCGGCTATGATCGGCAATCACACGAATAGCGACGGAATCCCTGTCTTCGCCATTGCCCAGGCATCGGCGCCCGGAGAGTTCCTCCACTTGACGGATTATCGGCAGAAAAAGGTCCGATTCCCAATTGCTTCGTACTCCCTGTACCACAGCGGCCAGGCGCTCCAGTCCCAGGCCGGTGTCGATGGACGGCCGGGGCAAAGGGGTCATCTTGCCCGAAGCGTCACGGTCGAACTGCATGAAGACAAGGTTCCAGAGTTCCAGGAATCGGTCGCAATCACACCCCGGAGCGCACCCCGGTTTGCCGCAACCGACCTCCGGACCGTGGTCGTAATGTATTTCCGCGCATGGGCCGCACGGCCCGGTATCGCCCATGCTCCAGAAGTTGTCCTTTTCGTCCAAGCGAGTGATCGGATTGCCCCCGCGGCCCAGGACTTTCTTCCATATATGGAAAGCTTCATCATCATCCTTATAAATGGTGACGTGCAGTTTCTGCTTGGGAAGGCCGATTCTGCGAGTCAGGAATTCCCACGCGTATGGGATCGCATCCTCTTTGAAGTAGTCGCCAAACGAGAAGTTGCCGAGCATTTCGAAAAAGGTGTGGTGTCTTGGGGTATGCCCCACGTTTTCGAGATCGTTGTGCTTTCCGCTGACTCGAAGGCACTTTTGAGCGGTAGTCGCACGGGTGAATGCGAGCTTTTCTTTACCGGTGAATACGTTCTTGAATTGAACCATTCCCGCATTGGTGAAAAGCAGCGTGGGATCACCTTCAGGCACGAGTGAAGAACTCGCTACCCTGGTGTGGATGTGGTCCTCAAAAAATCTGAGGAATTTTTCTCGTAACTCGGCGCCCGTCATGCATCCTCCTAAAGATATTTAGACTACCACAGGAATTGTTAGGTTCGCAAGGAACGCGGCTATGGAAGCTACGGAAATTGCCGAGATAATTGGGGCAAGAAAGCAACGTGAATAACCCCCGCAGCGCGAGGACAGTGGATCCATTTTTGTAGGGGCGGACCTGTGTGTCCGCCCAGGGCAGACACATGGGTCTGCCCCTACAGAGAGATATCGGAGGGTTGAGGCGTCTCCCCAGCGGTAGGCGCCGGGCGTCCCTGCCGGTGCGAAATATGACCGACCGGCACGGAGAAACTGTTGCAAAACTGCTGATTATGTCGGAATCGTAGCATGATGAGACAGTCCTCGCTTGTTTCACACCCTCACCCCCGTCCCTCTCCCAGAGGGAGAGGGACGCTTGGGGAGCCGCTGTACGAGTTCCCTCTCCCTCCGGGAGAGGGACAGGGTGAGGGCCAATCGTGGCACGATTGTAGCCTCACAAAGAATTTTGCAACAGTTTCCGGAGGCCGGTCGCTAC
>Ga0172371_10012264_pt1 | contig 11313 bp, 11 predicted proteins | sample Lak12m_FD_114543 | JGI IMG/M metagenome (GOLD analysis project Ga0172371, IMG submission 114543) | Freshwater microbial communities from Kabuno Bay, South-Kivu, Congo - kab_022012_12m | ecosystem: Environmental > Aquatic > Freshwater > Lake | place: Democratic Republic of the Congo: South-Kivu...
ATTGATGATAAAGAAATCATTAACAGACTCTCGTCTCAAAGTCAACCTGCCAATGATCCAGAAACAGAAATCTACTTGCTGCAAAAAAAGATCGCCGTATTACAAGCAAATTTACTAAAAATACAATCGTCAAAGTTTTATAGAATCTGGCAATCATATTGTGCCTTAAGAGATAAAATAATGCATCGTTCTTCATAAAAAAGCAAAGTAATCATACAGGAATACGTACGGATAATATATTTCAAATATGTTTTATAAACTATGTATATTACCGTATTACTATCAAGTATTACAATAAAGCGCTGACATTAGAATAACCATACTTAACCACAATATTACGTGTGTCTCACCCTAATATAATCTATTTTTTGATAATGATAATCATTTGAATTCTTTAACCTGTTTATAAAGATGAAATCTTCCTGATTATTTCAGTCGTGCTGGTAATGGCTGTCTTTTCTACGTCCACCGTCCTTAGCTTGCCGCCAAACGAGGCGATGAGGGCTGTTTTGTAGGGGATTGACTTGTCGTTGCTGTTGACGGCTAATATATCGGGCCTGACTACTTTCAGCAATTCTATAAAGTTAATACGCTCCGGCATTTTGATCGGTTCTTCATCGACCACCACGTAATCAACCGGGATAAGAGAGGCAAGCATGGCGGCGCGGTAAGCCTGGTCCATCACCGGCCTACCCTCGCCTTTGAGTTGCCGGATGACTCTGTCTGACGCGACCGAGACGACGAGCACATCGCCGAGTCTTTTGGCGTCGTGGAGGAAACGGGCGTGACCGAGGTGGACGATGTCGTAGCAGCCGGAAACAAACACGATTTTCTTCCTTTCCTCGTGCAGCTTATTGGCAATCGTTCTGATCAGGCGGTACGTCTTGATTTTCTCCCGATAGGGATATATGTCTGGATTTGGCATGAGTATACTATGTATAATATAGTATGCTGCCGCTCTGTTCAATCATAATGCTTAACTACAACGGGGAGAAGTTCATTAAGTCGACAATAGATTCCCTCGTTTCGCTTGATTACCCGAAGGACTCATACGAAATAATTGTTGTTGATAACGCTTCCAAAGACAAGAGTGGAGCGGTTATTAACCAATTTAAGAAGGTTAAGACGATTTATCTCGACCAAAACCTCGGCTTTGCGGGCGGAAATAATGAGGGAATACGACAGGCAACGGGCAAGTATATCCTTCTTTTCAATAACGACTGCATCGCCGACCATACCTGTATCCGTGAGATGGTCAACGTTGCCGAGAAGGATGATACTATCTTTTCGGTGGGTGCCAAGATCATGCTGAACCGTACCGGCAAGATACAGAATGCCGGAACAACGGTTTTCAATGACGGCTACGGACGGGATATCGGCGCGGTTGTAAAAAATAAGAAACAGGATTACGAAGTGGACCGCGGACAATACGATACGGAAAGGGAAGTATATGCCACCTGCGGAGCCGCTGTCCTGTACCGTAGAAGCATCTTGGACAAAATCGGATTCCTGGATGATTCCTTCTTCATGTACTACGAAGACGTCGAGATAGCCGAGAGCGCGCGGCTGCACGGGTACAAGAACATGTATGCGCCCAAGGCAGTAGTATACCATGAGCATGCGGCGTCAAGCGGGGAGTGGTCGCCTTTTTTTATCTATCACAGCGAGAGAGGGAGACTGCTCCACGTCCTCTATCATTTCCCGCTTAGGATATTCTGGAAAGAGTATGCCAAGTTTACATTTATGTCCGTATTACGTATCGGTTACGGCATCCGCCACCCCGGGCGTTTTATCCAGCAACTGCAGTATGCACGGGCTACGCTTTCCATCCTTTTTGGACTTCCGTTCTACCTCATGAGAAGGATCCGGAAACATGCAGGAATAAGAAGCGGGGCGATCGAGACCAACTTCCGGACCATTATGAATAACTCCCGCAAGGACACATCATGAAAACAGCCGTCATCTACGACAAATGGGTTGCTGCGATGGGGGGAGGCGAGAAGGTCGCGTTTGAGATGGCCCGGATACTCATGGATGCCGGGTATCTCGTGACATTCGTATACGGTTCCGGTACTCCCGTGAGTGTCAGCACAATGTTGAAGAAGCACTTCCCGCAGGCAACATTCGCCGCAGCTTCGTCCGAAGCCGGGCTCAAGGAAATCACCTTGAACAAGGATCTCTTCATCAACATCTCCTTCATGGATTATTCCTACGGATATGCGAAACGCAATATCTACTATGTACATTTCCCGACCAAGCTGCGTACCGGATTGTTCAACTATGTACTCCGGTTCTTTGCCGCGACCGGTGTCCATACGATGTTGCCCCTCAGGATACGGGAACGCATCGAAGACCGTCTCCGGGCAGGCGTATATCCTGACATGCATAAGCGCCTTGACTCATACCAAGTGTTTGTCGTCCACTCGAAGTTCGTGCAGAAATGGGTAAAGAAATACTGGAATAAGGACGCGGTCGTCCTCTATCCGCCGGTTGATTTACCATCACACAGCGATATGCCCGGCAAAAAGAATTGGATCGTTTCGGTCGGTCGCTTTTTTACCCTTGGTCACGGCAAGAGACAGGATGTATTGATCGAGGCATTCCGCAAATTGTATGATCGGGGATTCCGTGATTGGGAACTGCATCTCGTCGGCGGAATGGGTACCGAACCGTCCAGCGTCCGCTTTATGAATACACTCAAGAAGGACGCATCAGACTATTCCGTCCATTTCCATGTGAACGCGAGCAGGCACGAGGTGGAAGAAGTATTATCCAGGTCCAGGATATATTGGCATGCAGCGGGATTCGGTATCAATGAAGAAAGAGAGCCCGTCAGGATGGAGCATTTTGGCATCGCGCCAGTCGAGGCGATTGCCGCAGGTTGCGTTCCCTTGCTGTATGCCGGAGGGGGTTTGCCCGAGATCATCGACAAAGTGGGTCTTAAGAGAGACCAACACACCTTCAGGACGATAGAAGAGCTTGTTGTAAAAACCGAGAGTCTGATCCGCGGTGGTGAACCGCTTGGAAGGGTCAACGTCGATAGGTTTTCTGCTTCAGAGTTCAGGCAAAGATTCCGTTCCCTCATTGCCTAATCCGGCTTGTCCAATCTGCAATCCATCGCAACTTGTGTTGTTGTGGCAACTCCTCCGCCGAAAACACCTGCGTCCTCAGCAATACATGCAAAAGGAGATAATCCATCACCATCCCCGGAACAAGCAACCGGTTGAGAAGGGACAGTTTATCCAATAGCGGCAATCGCACAGATAGAATCGACGCCAGTTTGTCCTTGCGTATCCAATTGCTCGTCAGGTTCCTTTGATCTCTCCAAATGCGCCTCAGGACCATGGGCTCCGGCATGTTGTAAATCGATTCTTTGTTTTCGCACAGGATTGCTTTCATGAAATGGAAGTCCGTCCCGATCGGGACCGATATATCATACCTTTTACCGGTATTCCGAAAAACAAGGGATGTGTGCCATGCAACGACATGTTCCCGGGGTTGCGTCCGCAGCAGGTATTTGTCGTATTTCTGATACCAGTTGATTATTGCGGTCCCGCAACCGGCGTGGGTAGGATGTTCCTCGAGGAAGTCAATTTGTCTGCGGAGCTTGTCCGGATGCCAGATGTCGTCGTGGTCGTTGATCGCGATATACGTGCCTTTCGCCCGGTCGAGCAGATAGTTGAGCCCGCCATAGGGGCCCAAGTTTTTCTTGCTCTGAAATACCCTGATTCTCTTGTCCACTTGTTCCAGTTTATTCAACAAGACAACCGTGCCATCAGTGGATGCGTTGTCGAGAATAAGGAGTTCGAAATCAGAATATGTCTGTTTCAGGACCGACTCGACGGTCTCGGTGATGAACTGATCTGCGTTGTATGTGCAAATCAGGACGGATACGTGGGGTGCCGGTTGTTTCATGGCATATGGGGAACCTGATAAATAATCGAACCGGCATCCGCATACATCTGACGCATGCCCGCCTGCCGGAACTGCTCGAGGACATCGTACTGCTCATCCGTTTTTATCGCAAACAGGTTGAGTTTGACATACCCTATCTTCAGTTTGTTCAATAACGCCACGTGCGCCGGAGAGAACGGCTTGTCGTCGAAAAACCGCTTGTATTCCAGATATTGCGGCGGTTCGAAGCTCGAGAATCCGCTCAGGGTCATACAATCATTACTGCTTGAGAACATGAGGATGTTAGTCTTGTATGCAAGATTCTTGACGTAGTCAAAATCATCCGCCCGATATTCGAAGGGATACTCCAATACGGCGGTCGGCCTCGCCGTACATTCCAGTTTAAGAAATACATACGGACCGGCATTCCAGGGATTGACGGATGTCCGAAGCGGTGTCGGATAGAATTCCAGGATGGCCAATGTCAAACCGCCCAGAATAAGCAAAATACCCTGTTTCGGGTATCGTTTGATAAACCGGTCATATCCTATCGTCATTCCGATGGAAACGGCAAATATAACCATAAAATACCATCTCGACACTGCCCGCATAATACCGATAGGCGGAAATGCCTTGAGAAGCACCCAATAGGGTAGAGGGGTGACCAGATATTTTCCATTCCAATTCATACGAGGACCTATGGAAAAAATGACTCCGCACAGAACCAGCAGGATGAGCCAAACCGCGACAGGATTCCATTTGGCTATCCTTATCAACATGCTCCGTAAGGACATGCTATATAGTTTTTGTGATTTTTTCATCCTCCTTTTGGCAGCAAACCATAAACCAAGAATAGTCAATGGCAGGAATCCGACAAAAGCGGCGTGTTCGCCCAATCGATGATTGTCCAGCGAACGGAGAGGTGACAAGGCGTTATATATGACGGAGTTCTGTATGGGGAACAGATAATCCGAGAGATGCGCCGAATAGGTGACGTACTCACTCTGGTTCCGCATGGGGCGATACTCTTTATTGACCAGAAAATATCCATAAACCGAAACGCCGGAAACCAATAGAAATACTGCGAAAAATACCGCAAACTCCCTAAACACTTTCGCAGGTTTCCGAATGACAATAAACTCTGCAAGGAATAACAAACCGACGATCGTCAGTCCGATAAGGCCAAGATATGTTCCGGTCAGGAACTGGCAACCCAGCCAGAATCCGCTCCATATGAGCGCCTTGATATCCCGTTTTGGTGATAACAGGCAGTGCAGCGACAAGAGAAGCGGCCAGACGAACACCATCTGATAATGCCCAAACTGGGTAAACATATATGGACTGAAAGAGAAATAGAAAGCACCCACAGCACGAGCGCCATTATTATTGGTGAACCTGCCTGCCAATGCATAGAAACCCAGGAACACCAGAATATGGTTGATTATGGACAGCAGGTTATATTGGAGAATGGGGTTCGATGAAAAATAGGAAATAACTGTCGCAAACAATGACGGAAAATAGAGATGATCGGTAAACGAAAGCGAGTATTTGAAAGGATACATTGCATTCGTCTCATACAGTTGACCAAGCTGCAACCCCCGGAAGTGTTTGATATTATTCTGGAGCGTCCAGATGATAAACGAGCCGTCATACCAATCATGCGTCTGCGTACCGATATGCAGCAGTGTATCCTTCCAAAACCACAAAATAAGCACGACCGGGAGAATAAAGATAAGAACTGATATTAACTTTTGTGTTTTCATAACATTGCGTATCTAATTGCAACTACCACGCCCTTAACAAAATCATTCATGCCGATTTTTTTTCCTTCGGTAAGTGTTCGTGGATGATACCGTATCGGTACTTCAGTAAAAAGTATCCGTTTCTTTGCCAGAAGCCCGGTTATGGCTATCTCATACTCGAACCCGTTTTCACCCGGCATAGCGAGCAGTTTCTTGAGGTCACCATGGAATACTTTATATCCGGTAGGCTGGTCCGTCAGTCGCAGTCCGAACAAAAGATTGATCCATCCTGTCAATGCTTTGCCTCCCCAATAAAACACAAAATAGGAGTATCTGTTATGAAACACCTTTTCACCCCTGTTCCTGCTTCCGTACACAACCTGCGCATTTTGTTTCAAAAAGGGAGCGATGAGGGCGGGATAATCGCCCGTATCATATTCCAAATCAGCATCCTGAACCAGTAAGATATCTCCCGTTGCCGCCGCAAATCCCGCCTTAAGCGCGGCTCCTTTGCCGCTGTTTTCCTTTAGTTGGATAAACAAGATTCGATGATTGGAAGATTTGATATTTGAAATTTGGATTTTGACATTCTGTGCAGTCTTGTCGGTTGATCCGTCGTCGACGATGATTATTTCTTTCTTGAGACCCATCGTATTTGCTTTCAACACGCTCTGAATCGTCGGGATAATCCGCTTTTCCTCGTTGTATACGGGAATGATGATGGTGAGTGTATTAATTTTCATGAATAACAAACGGTTGTATTATATTTATTCTCAAAATATTCATGCTTATCCTCATAATACTTCCAGTCGATTTTCTTGTTAGTCATCACGATAAGTGGTATATTTCCGTAAAATGAGGAAAAAGCCCCAAACGTACTGTCAGATCCTAATATTGCATCTGTTTTAGAAAGTAAAAATAAATCTTCCATCATTGATCCACCATTATATATGGTATAAAAATCTTTAAAGTCATTTTTTGATATTGTCCCATCAGAGCAGAATATAAAAAGCACATCATCGATAGATATATGGTTATGATTAATATATTCACCCATTGCTTCTTTGATTTTTTCTGCTTTCAGATATAAATGTTTCCAATTTGAGCTTTTATAATCACCCTGCCGAAAATGCACACCGACGACATGCTTATAATCCCTTTTTGCCTCACGAATTTTTTTTTCCGTAATGTTAATTATCTGTTCAGTTGGAGTGAACAATTCAACAATTTCTTTTCTATATTTTTTAATTCCAACTGGATTCCTAAAAAACCAGTTTACAAAATAATGTGTTCCGTTTAGTTTGCCTATGATATTCTCAGCTTTGCTCGTTGGAGGTAAAAAGAAAGGTTTGCCTCCATTCCTACCTGAATCGACCACTTTATTGTAATTTATACAGAGAATCATTTCAGATATTAAACTATAAAGCAAAGTAACTATTTGATGAGCGTACCGTTCCGGTATCAATGTTTTCAGAATCTTATTAATACAGCTTAATATGTTTGTTTTCGATGATTGCTTAGGGAATAATCCAAAATACTCAAAAAAGGAAGGATTGAAACAAGAATAACCTTCTTCTAAGCAATAGGCATAAATGGACATATAATTCCAAAGTTGATTTGCTAGACGCCCACCGTTATGTTTTAAAATCACAATTCTATTTTTTTCGTTCTTCATTTCTTTTTAAAGTGATATAGACCAGTTCCAAAACCCTTACTCTTATCGTAACTACTAAATACATCCTTACCATATATATATCGTTCTTCGATTAACCTAAACTCTTTAAATAAGCTCATGATCAGTTCTCTTGTAAATGTCCTATGCGCATTGAAATGAATGACAGATGACCAATCGACGGGCACGCTTATAATGAGGTCACCGTTCCTTTTCATGACCCGAGATATCTCTTTTATTGATTTCTCTGTTCCAAATACATCAATCTTATCGCCATATCGACCTAATCCAATATGTTCAAGCACGCATATTGAAGACAATGATATGATGGATCCATTGTCAAAAGGAAGGGCAAGAATTGAACCCTTTTGAAAATCTAATCCGGGAATAACAATGTTAATAGGCCGAATATCAATCATGGTCGTGGGTATTTTTTGTGCCAGTATGCTCAACATCAGGACAGATGATCCAATATCGTAATGTCGTACCGGATTTAGTTTGAATATTAATTTTGAAGCCCATGCGTCTTGCAGAATATAAATCGGCTCCAAATGTGAATGACTAAATCTATCAGTTAAACAAGGATAGCTATCTTTTATGCTAAGACTAAAATTCGGGTTTGATGTTTTATTTATATACAAAATATAGCTATAAACATAAAACGCCAATCCTTTTGTAAAATTGATTGTAGAGAATATACGAATTAGAATATATCGTAATAATTTGAAAATCATCATGTTGTTATATTGTATAAAAAATTGAATTATAGTACAATGATGTGCTAAAATGATTTATGGATATGCTAAAAAAAATCCCTCATCCATTACTTGTTTGTTCTTTGATTCTCTTAACACTCCTGTTATTCCACAATCCCTATTCTAAACGAACTCTCGTCCCAAATTTCGAACCCTACCCAGATGCTTTACACTACGTTGTTCCTGCAAGATCTTATATTAATGGCGACGGCTTCTTGATATCGAGGGAAGGAAGGGGTATAAAACCATCCGTCCCTCCACTATATTCTTATTTGCTAATTCCATTCTTTCTTGTGAACAACGATCCGAGAACATTTTATTTTACTAATGTTCTTTTATCTCTGTGCTCGTTAGTTTTCTTTTATTTGATTCTTCGCCGTATTTCAAAAAATTACCTAATAATTGGACTATCCCTATTACTTTATGCAACTAACTACTTCATTTATTGGTATCCGACCCTTGCCATGGCCGAGAATCTTACTCTTTTCTTATTTCTTTTAAATGCATGGCTACTTACAATACCACTCATTAATCCTGTAATAGTCTTTGGGGCTGTTGTTCCTTTCCTTTTTTATCTCACTAAGTATGCAAACGGACCTCTTACTGCCGTTTTTCTTTTAGCAACTTTAGTTAGAATAATCTTTTCAAAGAAGGATAAGAATCAACGCCATAAAGTAATCTTTCTTGCATCACTGATTTTTGGCGCTCTCATTCTTTATGTCACCACGCCCAATATCATAACAGCCATAACTAGTGTTGTTAGATCAATTATGCCTATATCGCAGTTTGGACATAATACCACAGCATCTTCTGGTACGGGCGGCTGGTTCTCGATGGCCTACATGACCAAGAACCTGCCCGAATACGCGAGGGCGATGCTCGGAGGGTACTCAGTCCGGTTCCTGTGGGATTCCACCCCCATAATACCGTTTTTCGTGGGCCTGCCTGCATTGGCCGGACTCATCTGGGGCAGCATACGCAAGGATACCAGACTGCTATCTCTGTCTGTTTTATGCGCGCTTGTGGCTAGCATATTGTTCATGTCGACCTTCTATTCCCTCGACATGAGATACCTCAATTTCGCCATCCCGACTCTTCTCCTGGGTTTCACGATATTCCTCGACACGCTTGGCACCCTCGTGCACAAGAAAAAACAATACCGCACCATCTTCACCGTCGGCATCGTCTTGGTGATACTGGCATACATGGGCACCAATGCCATCAGGATGAAAAAACAAATCATGCTCAACCTCAAGTATGCCGAGACTCCCTGGTACTATCTGTCGGTGCTCAAGGCGAACGAATACTTCGGCAAGCTCCCGAAGACGGACAAGATGCCCGTCCTCATCTCATCCATGATCCCATACTATATCGATTTTTACAGCAACGGCGAGTATTCGCTGCTGCCGATGTCTCACCATCAGGAATTCCGCAACAACATGAGGGCTGCGTGGGGAGACTTCAATTATGACGACCTCATCATGCTGTACAAAAAAACTATGTATCGCGGATACGACCTTTATGTCGACAACTACGGATTAGGCAATGAGGCAGTCCTGCACGAGGACTTCAAGAAGATCGCAGATGCGTTCAATCTCGAGAAAGTCGCGGAAGGATGCTATGGCGCATGCAATATCTATAAGCTGCATCCCAAAGAGGCGTTCTTCTTTAAGTTAAACTTTGTGGTGGAATAACAATGAACATACCCGTTGTTCTTATTGTTTTCAATAGACCATCGCTAACTCAACGAGTTTTCAATGCAATTAAGGAAGTAAAGCCTCCACAACTGTTTATCATATCGGACGGCCCAAGAACCGCGAAAGGAGAAGACGAAATCCAAAAGGTCCTCGAAACAAGGAAGATCATCGAAACCGTAGACTGGAAATGCGAAGTGTTCAAGAAATACTCCAAAACAAACCTTGGATGCAGAAGATCGGTTTCGGAAGGGCTTGATTGGGTATTCCGACATGTCGAACAAGCAATAATCCTCGAAGACGATTGCGTGCCGGATCTTTCGTTTTTCCCATATTGCGAGGAATTGCTTTCGAAATATAAGCAAGATAACCGGGTCATGCACATAACCGGCACGAACCTACTTACAAACAAAAAAGCTACTAGCGATAGCTATTTTTTTACCCACCATGTTTCCGTATGGGGTTGGGCAACTTGGAAACGCGCGTGGAAATACTATGATGTCGAAATGAAAGGCTATGAAAATGAAGCTAAAACGATTCTAACAAAAATACTTGTTAACCCAAGGATGATTAACGCCATGCAAAAACGACTTGATTCGGTTGTATCAGGTAAACTTGATACATGGGATTATCAATGGGCCTATGCTATTTGGAAGCGTAAGGCAATCGGGATTATGCCAAACAATAATCTCATTTCGAATATTGGATTCGGAAAGGATGCCACACATACCAAACAAGGCGGTATCTACGATCAAATGAAAACGAAATCCATCGATATTCCTCTCAAACACCCAGCAAAAATTATTACAAATGAAACTGCTGATAAAATACTTTCAACGAATCTACTTCCTGAAAAAATACTTCTTCATTATATTTCTTATTTTGTTACTTCTATCATGCGATTTCTAAGTACTTTCGCTGGTACCCCAACAACAATTGAATAGGCTGGCACATCTTTAGTTACAACGGCACCTGCTCCTATCACAGCTCCTTTTCCAACATGAATACCGCTTAGTATAACCGCATTAGCTCCTACCCAAACATTGTCTCCAATTATCGTTGACTCTTTAATAATCGGTTTAGCCATCATGCATGAATGAACGTTTCGAATATCGTGATTAACAGAGAATACCTTGCAACCAGGTCCAAAGTGAACCCAGTCTCCGATGCTTAAAATTTTTCCTGAAATAAAAACTGACCCAATACCGGTCGTGCAATGCGAACCAATGACAATAGGGCCGATGGGGATCAACGATGTTTGTGCGGCAATAATAGTATTATTACCTATTGATATCATTTTTGGATTCCTAATAATAACCCCCCCCTCAATAACAGACGACTTTCCTATGAATCCCAAAAAAATAGCCCAAAATATTCTTCTTACTAACTCAACGAGTTTGATAATCACAAGCGCGATAAAATATAATATGGAATGGTAATTAGTTGATTTCGTAACCACATGAATATATATTTAGGTTGTGGTTATGCTTAATTCAAACTATCAAAAGCGTCTGACGTCTTTTTATCTGGGAAGGAAGTGTATTTTCTGTGGAAAA
>Ga0172371_10012267_pt1 | contig 11310 bp, 12 predicted proteins | sample Lak12m_FD_114543 | JGI IMG/M metagenome (GOLD analysis project Ga0172371, IMG submission 114543) | Freshwater microbial communities from Kabuno Bay, South-Kivu, Congo - kab_022012_12m | ecosystem: Environmental > Aquatic > Freshwater > Lake | place: Democratic Republic of the Congo: South-Kivu...
GTTGCATCCATTCTACTCCTTATTGGACGGTTCGTTCTGTAAGATTACGAGAAGCTTACCCCTTTAGCCTGTATTATTCAAGGACGAAATGACGACGGACAGTTGTTTAATTCTCATTCCTTACTGCTCATTCTGCGCCCCGACCAACAGGATTTTCAAGGCACGGCAGTGACAGTGGATGTCGCGCGCGGCCTGGATGTGCCACACCTGTTTTTGATCGTGAACAAGGCATTAACCCGATACGATTTTGCCCAGGTGCGCCAGTTTGCGACGGAAACTTTCCAGGCGCCAGTAGCCGGCGTGTTGCCGTTGACCGAGGACGTAGCGGACCTGGCCAGCGCGGATATTTTCTCGCTGCGCACGCCCGATCATCCCTGGTCGCGCACGATTCGGGAGATTGCCAAGATTGTTTTAGAGGCTTAATCTTAAGTCAGGGTTTTTATCTTGCGGAGGGATCATTATGCTATGTTGGGAATGTGATCAACCAGCGCGTGCAGTTTGTAAATTCTGCGGTCGAGGCGTTTGCAAGCAACATGCCAAGACGATGCCGATATTCATTGCCATGTTCTTGGGAGATGATCAGACTCCAAAAGGATTGGCAGTGGCAAATGTGATCTGGTGCGGAATTTGCGAACCCCAGCCAGAAGCCATCCCGATGCCTGAGCTTTACTAGGGAGGGAATGATGTCTGGCGTATTTGACCGTTTACAACAACAGCTTGAGATCCGCAAGCGTGAGGAAGGCATTAGCGCCATTGAGTTGACTGATCTGCCGCCCGCGTTGCGGAAAATTATGCGTCTGATGTTGCGTGAGGTGGTGATAAAGTATACCGACCTGTGCGTAGCAATCGAAAGTATGGACGCAAAAAGCCGTTTAAGCCGCCCTGAATTGGATTCGGCCTTATCTCAACTGGTGGAACAAAACTGGCTAGCCCGTTCTGGCGAAGGCGAATTTATCAATTACCGGGTCAACCTGCGGCGGAAAGCCGGCAGTCAGCTCAGTCAGGATATTTGGTCTGCCCTGGATTCAAAAATTGATCATACCAAAGAACCCGATACACCCTGAAAAAGGATAATCCATCAAGGAGAAAAGAAATATGTCCAAAATCGTTTCTGTACACTCTTTTCGTGGCGGCACTGGCAAATCGAATACCACCGCTAACCTGGCCTCGCTCCTGGCAATGAATGGCAACCGAGTGGGCGTAGTGGATACAGACGTTAACTCGCCGGGTATCCATATCCTGTTTGGGATGGATGAAAGCCATATGGTGCATTCGCTCAATGACTATCTGTGGGGCAAATGTGGGATCAAAGATTGCGCGCATGACGTAACCGCCAACCTGAAGACGCCCATGTCGGGGCATGTCTTTCTGATTCCCTCGAGTATCAAGGCGGGCGAAATTGCGCGCATTCTCCGAGAGGGTTATGATGTCGGTTTATTGAATGATGGCTTCCAGGATTTGATCGAACAATTAAAACTGGATTACCTGTTGATTGATACTCACCCGGGCGTCAATGAGGAAACCTTGCTCTCGATTGCTATCTCGGACATACTGGTGGTGATCATGCGCCCCGATCAACAAGATTTCCAGGGTACCAGTGTGACAGTGGAGGTAGCCCGCAAACTGGGCGTGCCGAATTTGTTCCTGGTGATCAATAAAGCGCCGATGGCTCTCGATTTTAACGAATTAAAGGCACGCGCCGAGAAAATCTATAACTGCGACGTAGCAGCTATCTTGCCTCACTCGGATGAGATGATGATGCTTGCCAGCGCTGGTATCTTCTCTCTGCATTATCCAGACCATCCTGTGGCAGCCAAGTATCGCCAGTTAGTCGCCTTGCTGGAAAAAAGCTAAGCGAAGAGATGGCCTGGCGTAATGAGAATAAATAACTAAAACAGAGCTTATCTGCGTAAACTCAATATCGTTAATACCCACAGGCAAGAAACTGCGAGGCGCTATGGATAAAAAGGCTATGGAATCGATGTTATTAGAGCTCGAGGCGCTACAGATCAGTGGTGGTATGGATATGAATGAGTTGCTCGATGTTTCTGATGATCTGCGCAAGCTATTGGTCTGGATGGTGCGAAAGAATGGTTTCCAGGTGAACGAGCTAAAGAAATACTTGCGCCGAAAACCGGAGGATATCGAGAAACTGCTCGATGCGCTGGAACAAAAGGGGCTGGTGGAAGAACGCGCTGAGACGCAGCGTTATCAAGTTAATGTCAAAACAACGCGCCTGTCGCGCAAGTATCAGGTGCCAAAAGATGTCTGGAAAGTATTTGATTGAATCGTTTCGACGGTTCAATATTTTCGCGGATCAGGAAAACAATCATGAGTTCATTAGACCGGCTCCTTCGCTTACGTCCGGGTGAAAAAGGTATCGTCTTCACCCTGGGCATCGTGATGCTGATTAACTGGCTGGCCCAGCAAATCTCAGAGATCACTGCAATCAGCAATTTTCTCAGTAACGTAGGCGTCAACCAGATGTTGATTGTGTGGCTGGTGGATAGCGTGTTGATCCTGGTGACGATGGGGTTGCAGTCTTTGATAATTGACCGTTTTAATCGGGTGGGGCTGGTGCGTGGGCTTATCCTGGTATTCGCGCTGATCTTCTTGTTGCTGCGCCTGTTGTTTACCTTTGGCGCGCCAGACTGGCTGGGTTACGGTTTATGGTATCTGCTGGCGACCCAACAAATGGTCTTCTTCCCGGTTATCTTCTGGATCCTGGTCAACGACATGTTCGATGTAGCCCAGGCGACCCGGTTGGTGCCGCTGATCACCAGCCTGGCATTCGTTGGGCGGTTGCTGGGCATCGGTGTCTCTTTGGCAGTGCCGCCGCTGCAACACGCTTACCCGTTGCTTCAGCCTCAAGGCTTGCTGCTGGTCAGCGCATTGCTTTACCTGGCGACTCTGTTGATCTTTACCTGGGGAACCCGGAAGGTACGCGTCCGCCAGACAGCCCAACCGCACGAGACGGTAAAAAATACATTGACAGAAGGCTGGGATTTCGTACGCGAAGTGCCAGCTTTTCGTTATCTCTCGCTGGCGGTGATGGCGATCCTGGCCTGCGATGTAGCGGTGGAATTCCGCTTTTTAGTGGTCTCGATTGAGATTTACCCCGACCCCGCTCGCTACCAGATCTTCTACGCCCTGTATCGTCTGGGATTGACGGTCAGTTCGATCTTGATCCAGGGATTGCTCACCAGCCGGATTATTTCATCGCTTACGATAAAGAACACGTTTTTTGTAAAGCCTGTAGGGACTTTTCTGGGCAGTCTGTGGATGTTCTTACAAACCGGATTGGTGAGCGCGGTGAGCGGTGTGATATTATTGCGGCTGCCTCAATACACCATAGATGAGCCGACCCGGAAAGCATTCCTCTCGCTGGTGCCAGAGGAACGTCGTGGCCGGGTGAGCATCTTCATCGAAAGCTACCTGTATTTTATTGGCACTGTGATGGGTTGCCTGCTTGTGGGCGTCATTGTCATCGGAGGGTTGCTTGCCGGCGGCGGCAACTATTTCCGTGCCTACATGGGGCTCTCGGTTCTGGCTGCTCTGTTTGCCATCTGGGCAATCTTTAAATTCAGGCGAGTGTACGATTCCAGCCTGTTGAACTGGCGATTGAAGCGCAGACAACGAGGGCGCAGTGTGTTAGATAATTTGGAATTTTAAACGACCTATGGATGTTTATTGGAAAGAAGTCAATAGTAAAATCGGATTGGGCGTATTTGCAGCGCACCGTTTCGCGGCGGGTGAACTGGTACTTCGACCGACCGGACGCGTGCTAGATTATCAAACAATGTACTCCATCCAATTTGATTGGGAGCGCCACCTGGATCCGGATCCACCGGCTAAATATTTAAATCACTCCTGTAACCCGAACCTGGGTGTGCATACCGGAGTGGATGGATTGCCTGAATTTTATGCGTTGCGTGAAATCCAACCCGATGAGCAAGTTACATTTGATTATGCGATGACAGAATATATGCATTATCCACGCTCTGCTCCTGAGCTAGATTTTTCATTAGAATGTTGTTGCGAATCACCGAATTGCCTGGGACGCCTGGGATATTATTCTGAGTTGACGCAAGATATCAAAGATAAGTATCGCGGCTATATATCCGGTTATCTACTTGACGGCGGGCGTCCGCGAGAAGCGTAACTGGATATTGAAATAATTTACCAGCCGTATAGCTTGAGATGATGACAAAAGGAGTAAGGCGATGAGCGCAGTTGAAATTAAACCCCTCAGAGTTCGTTTTAGTTTGCGTTATAAGTTGCTAATCAGCTTCTTCCTGATGTTTAGTATCGCGTTTGCGGCCGCCTATTACTGGTTCTGGACATATTCCACCCGCACGGCCACTGATCGAATCCAGACAGACCTGGTTGACACTTTACACGGAACGCTGAAAGGCATAGACGGAGATGAATTCGAGGCGCTGGTGAAAGAAGGCATCGCGGATGATACCGGCGTGCCCAGCCAGGACCCGCTCTATCTCCATCACCAGAACTGGCTGATCGCGGTCAATGGCGTCGAGCCGCGCGCATATAATACATATACCTATATCAAAGGTAGCCAACTGGATGAGGTGTTATGGATTGGGGATAATTACCGCCAGATTGAACCGGATGTGGCGACAAAGTTCAAAGAATCCTATACCCGTGGGCCAGAAAGCCTGATTATGCAAGGTTTTGTGGAAAACACGGTTAACATGCGCATTTATACTGATCCATGGGGCGACCATGTGTCTGCATATGGGCCGATAAAAAATTCTAAAGGCGAAGTGGTCGGCGCAGTGGGGATTGACTTTTTAGCAGATTATGTACGACAGGTGCAAAACGGCATCCGCCAGACCATGATCATATCCATCCTGATAACATACCTGGCGCTGTTTTTGTTGGTCTTTATTCTATCCAGCTATCTGACCCGGCCGATCCATAAACTGACCATCGCCGCTCAATGTGTGGGCGAAGGCGATTACGAACAAGATTTTTCCAGCCTGACGCGGGATCGTCTGCCGGATGAAATTGATGTTCTGGCTAGCAACTTTTCCATCATGGTCGGCAAGGTCTATCAGCGTGAACTGACTTTGCGCCGCCAGGTTGAGGAATTGAAAATTGAGATTGATGAGGCCAAGCGTACCCGCGAGGTCAGCGAGATTGTTGATACGGATTTCTTCCGCGATTTGCAGGATAAAGCCACGCGGATGCGCGCCCGGCGCCTTGGCGCGGAAACGGAAGACTCTTCACAGGAAACACAAGGCAACGAAAAGCTATGAGCACAATCATATCAGTGGTCTCTTTTCGGCGAGGCGCGGGACGTTCCAGTCTGACAGCTAACCTGGGCGCTTGGCTGGCAAATCAAGGCCAGCGGGTGGGTTTGATAGATACCGATTTTGCAGCTCCTGGTTTACCGGTGTTCTTTGGCCTGGCTGAAAAGGATATCCATTTTACCCTGAACGATTTTATGTGGGACAGGTGCAGCCTGGAACAGGCAATCCAGAAGGCGCCGCGCTCACCCGCCGCCAGTCAATCAGGCGAACTGTTTTTATTGCCCGCCAGCAGTTCCAGCGCTGAAATATTAGAAGCGGTACACCAGACCTATGACCTGGATAAGCTATATGAAGCGATCCAACAAATGGAAAAGCTCTACCAGCTTGATACCATATTGCTGGATACGCTGGCAGGTTTGAATCGCGACACACTGCACGCAATGTCGCTTTCGAATACATTGCTGGTGCTTCTGCATCCCGATCAACAGGATTTCCAGGGCACTTCGGTGCTGGTAGAGGTGGGCAGGGATTTGGGTATTTCTCAGGTGGTACTGGCGCTCAATGAAGCGCCAGCTTCGCTAGACCCAATCCAGGCGCGTCAGGAGTTGGAGCGCACTTATCATTGCCCGGCGGCTGCCATTCTGCCCTATTCGGAGGAATTGGTAACGCTGGTCAGCCGCGCTCTGGTAGTCAACCAGTCGCCAGAATGCGGCTATGTCAACGAATTGCGCCAGTTGGCGGCGCAAATTTCAGGTTGATTTACGGGATTGGAGAGCTTCCTACCAGGCCTCATCAGCGGCATTCAAATATGTAAGCTTTAGACCCATCCTGGGGTCTACTGAAATTTATCTTGTGAGAAGGCGCAAATGAAAACAATCAAGTCACTGGTTTCTATCATCGTTGTTGTAGTCTTGCTAAGCGCTTGCAGCGGCGTCGCGACGCCGGCAAGCAGCCAGAATCCTGCTGTGGAAAACACACCGCAAATTGTGAATACAATCGCGCCAGCCCCGGTTGAGCCGGCGACAACCGAACCGGTCGCTGCTGAGCCGACGGCAGTTGAGCCAACTGCGGTTGCGCCAGCCGTGCAAGAGACAACCTTGAAGATCATCAATGCCAAGCTTACCAGTTTTGCCCCTATTTTTATCGCTGAAAAAGAGGGTTACTTCAAGGAATTTGGGATAAAACTGGATTTTATCACCTTGCCTAAATCTTCAGAAGCGGTACCGCTGATTCTCTCCGGAGATATAGACATTTATCCAGGCTCGATAAACGCCGGCTTGCTGAACATCTTAGGTCAAGAGAAAAGCGTCAAAGTTGTGGCCGACCGCGGCCATATTGAACCCGGTGAATGTACCTACCTGGGCATCCTGGTGCGTAAGGATCTGTATGATAGTGGGGCGGTGACCAATGCAGCGGGATTGGCTGGAAAAGTTATCTCCTCCGCGCCGGCTGGAAGCTCGGGATTCTTACTGAGCAAGTACCTGGAGCAAGCCGGCCTTACAATAGATGATGTGACCATCAACGAGGTCCCTACAGCCGGCTGGGTGGACACTTTGGCTAACAAGACTTTGGATGGCATCGTGACGCCGGAGCTACATATTACCCGTTTGAAGAATACTGGCAATGCGGTGGTTCTGGCCGGCGCCGAAGATGTTTTGGGCGAGACACAACTTTCGGTGATGGTTTTTGGCAAGAAGTTGATGGTAGACGACCGCGATGCCGGCGCCCGTTTTCTAGCAGGATACTTGAAAGGCGTCAAACAGTATAACGAAGGAAAAACCGAGCGCAATCTGCAAATTATTGCCGAGGCGACCGGAGAGAGTGTAGATACGTTAAAGGCCGCCTGCTGGGTACCGATCCGCGAGGATGGCTCAATCCAATTCTCGGGGGTAGATCTTTTCCAGCAGTGGTCGGTTGAACAGAATCATCTCGAACACGCCATTACGGAAGAGCAATTTTGGGATCCAAGCCTTTTGGCGGCAGCGTTAAAATTGCTCAATCCTTAATTCTTTTGATCAGAGGGCGCGTATTGATCTGAATCAGGGCTTTCGGCGCAAAGGTCAGGAGCGTTTTCCATTTGCTCCTGACCTTTCGTGTCTGAACGCAGGTAAAATAGGCTTAATATGCAATCAGCGATTCCTATCAATCTTACTAAAGAAGATCTGCTCAGGAACTATTGGGGGTATGTTCAGAACACCATCCAAAGCTGCGGGGATAAAGAGTTTATTGTCACGATGGGTGGTTCAGTCACCTTTCGGGAAGTGAACCAGCAGGCGAATGTGATCTGCCAGGCTATCCAACAGTTGACGGATGAAACCGGCATAGGGGTTGGGTTGTTCATGAAAGACCCGCGCGAGATCGTTCCCGCCATGATGGGCGTACTGAAGTCTAAGAATTACTTTATTACCTTTGATGTCGGTTTTCCGGAATCAACGCTTCAATTTATGCTTAAAAACGCGGGAATAAAGGTTATCTTGACGGTGGATCAATATTCTGACCAGATAGACTGGCTGGCAGCCGAAGATGTCAGGATCATCAATCTGAATCGGCTCAATTACGCGGTGGAAATTGCGGATCCGGTCGTGCGCTATCAGCCAGAAGACAGGGTGCAAATCCTGTTTACCTCGGGTTCCACAGGGCAACCGAAAGGCGCAGTCCAAGATTACCGCTATTTAGTAAGGGCAGCTTATATCCGGTCGCTCAGCGGCGGCGAGAAACAGGATGAGCGGGTTCTGCAATTATCTTCATTTACCTATTCGGCCGGGCATGGGACTGTATTTTTCGGACTTCTCAAGGGCGTCACAATTTGCTACTATAATATGAAAGAGGCCGGCCTGGCCGGGTTGCCGGAATGGATTCGCCAACAGCGGATCACGGTTTATGCATCTACTCCCACTGTTTTCCGTAGCCTGGTCAGTATATTAGCGCCAAACGAAATCCTCCCGACTGTGCGAGTCTTTCATTTAGGCGGCGAAAAACGGCTGGCTAAAGATATCCAGGCGATCAAAAAACATTTTCCAGCGGCTGAAAAAATCCGGCTTGGTTTTGCATCTACGGAAACCCAGGCTGTCTCGACGACGATGTATCCGGTGGATTATAACTTCGAGCAAGAAAGCCTGCCGTGCGGCAAGCCATTTGACGACCTGAAAGTGTATATTTGGGATGAGCATGGCAATGCGTTGCCGGTGGGGGAAGAGGGCGAGATCGTAGTGTATGGGGATGCGCTGAGCCGGGGGTATATCAATAATCCAGAATTGACCAGGGAGCGATTTCTGCCCGATCCGGATCGTGCGGGGTGGCAATATTTCAAGACCGCCGATTTGGGGAAGATTTTACCGGATGGGCAGTTGATGCACCTGGGGCGGCTGGACAATATGGTGAAGATCAAGGGGGTGCGGATCGAGCTAGAGAGTATTGAGAGTCACCTGCTGACGTATCCGGGGATTATTCAGGCGGCGTCGAAAGCGTTTGAGGATAGGAAGGGGAACAAGAAGCTGGTCTCGTATTTTGTAGCAGAGAAGGGGATCGAAGCGCCGATCTCGGATTTGCGGAAACATCTGGCGGAGCGGTTGCCATTGCATATGTTGCCGCACTATCTGATGGGGTTGGGAGAAATACCGCTGACGGGGACGGGGAAGATTGCGTTGAGTCAACTGCCGTTGCCGAGTCTGGTGAGGCCGGGTTTGACGAATGAGTATGAGGGGGCGGGGGATGAGATAGAGCGGAAGCTGGTGGAGATTTGGGAGGAGCAACTGGGGATCGAGGGGATCGGGGTAACGGACGACTTTTTTGATGTAGGGGGGGACTCGTTGTTGGGGGTATTGATTTTTGTGAAAGTGGAAGAAGCGTTTGGGAGGAAGCTGCCGGTATCGGTATTGTTGAAGGCTTCGACGGTGAGGGGGTTGGCGGGAGTATTGAGGAGCGAGGACACGCGGCAAGATTTCACGCCGGTGATACCGATCAATCCGGTGGGGGGGCGAGCGCCGTTGTTTTTCATACCGGGGAAAGGCGGCTATCCGATCCGCATCCGGCATCTGGCGAAGTATCTGGATGCGCAAACGCCGGTGTATGCGCTTCAGGATCTGTTAAACAAGCGCAAGTATAAATTTCTCCGCTCGATCGAAGCGGTGGCGGCGTTTTATTTGCGAGAGATCAAGAAGATTGATCCGGATGGCCCCTACATCCTGGTTGGCGAATCGTCGGGAGGCAAGATCGCCTATGAAATGGCGCAGCAATTGCTGAGGGCGAGCGAGAGGCCGCCCGTGCTGGCGTTGTTGGATACCTATAATCTACTCGACTCGGTCATTGATTACTATAAGAGCAAGCACAACCTGCCGTTTTACCAGATGCTAGTCAATAAGCACCTGGCTATTCTGATCCAGGCTAACTGGCAAGGCCGGCTGGATTACTTGCGCTTTTACCGGGCGACGATCCGGCAAAAAGCCAAACGTTTTTTCCGCCGGCGGTTGAAGGATGTAAGACAGAGCGCTAAACTGGCGCTGCCGAAGGATGTGCGCCAGGTCGAAAAATCTAATAAACAGGCTATCCAGGCTTATGAATTACAGCCCTATCCTGGCGAGGTGATCCTTTTCAAGGCGCTGCGCGGTCCGAGAGCGAATGATCCAACCAATGGCTGGGATCGGGTAGAATTGGGAAAGCTGGATATCTATCCTTTAGATTGTTATCATGGTAGTATTTTGTTCGATCCAGCCGTTAAAAAATTAGCGGAAACCCTTAGAGTCTATATTGAAAAAATCTAGTCGAGAATGTTAGTCAATGCCCATTATCTTTCACGATATCAGTAAGAAGTATGCAATAAAAACTGAGCGCGAAGTTGCCGCGCTGGATAAAGTTAGTTTTACGGTTGAGGAACACGAATTTGTCTCAATTGTGGGGCCAAGCGGTTGTGGTAAAACCACTTTATTGAGGATTGTGGCCGGTTTGATTAAGCCCGACACCGGGCAGATTACTTACCAGGGCAAGCAGAACCCATCTGCGGTGATGGTATTTCAAGATCAAGGATTGCTGCCCTGGCTAACGGTGCGGGATAATATTGGTCTGGGGCTGGAATTGAAACGCGTCCCCCGCTCCACGCGGCACAAACAAGTTCTGGATTTTATGAAGCTGGTAAAGTTGGATGGATTTGAAACCTATTACCCGCATGAACTTTCGGGCGGTATGCGCCAGAGAGTAGCATTAGCGCGCGCTTTCCTCACCAACCCCGATATTTTGTTGATGGACGAACCGTTCGGTTCTTTAGACGCCCAAACCAGAATCATCCTGCAAGAAGAATTGCTCAACATCTGGCGGGCTGAACAAAACACCGTACTATTTGTAACGCATGATATTGACGAGGCGATATTGCTGAGCGACCGAATCATTATCCTCAGCGACCGGCCTGGCAGGATCCAGCGGTCTATCCACATCCCGCTTGAGCGACCCAGGGAACTGGTTGTAAAAGATACCCCAAAGTTTATGGAGTTACGATGGCAAATTTGGACGCAGTTAGAGAAAGAAGTACGAAAAGACTTAAAATTGACTTGAGGCAATTCTCTTTAGCGGAATATATCGCTCGGGAACGCGAGCATCTGATCACGTTGGGTCTGGTGGCTGGTTTTCTATTGGTTTGGGAGGCGCTTTCTCGCCTCGGTAAAATTTCACCGATCATCTTCCCCGCGCCTTCTCTCATCCTGCGGACATTTGTGGATAGTTTCGTGAATGGAGCGTTTACAAAAGATTTGGTCATCTCCCTGACGCGCATCTTTTCGGGCGTGTTAGTGGGCGGCGGCGCGGGTCTGATTATGGGGTTAATTATGGGTTGGTCTCGCTCCACTCGTAAAATCCTGGATCCTATCGTGGCAGCCCTGCATCCGGTGCCCAAGTTTGCTTTATTGCCGATGGTATTGATTATTTTTGGGCTCGGCGAATCTTCGCGCACGGTGATGGTGAGCATCGGCGCATTTTTTCCGATGCTGGTCAACACGATGACGGGCGTGTTGCAGATAAATCCTACCTATTATGAAGTGGTCGAAAATTA